>WNFU01002525.1_pt1 | contig 36856 bp, 42 predicted proteins | sample 5400121 | NCBI WGS metagenome assembly WNFU01 (sample SAMN13153360, study PRJNA577476) | soil metagenome | isolation source: 100 cm soil or saprolite under grassland replicate 1 | place: USA:California | collected 2016-06-15
AGCTCGCCATCGAGTTCGGCTTCACCGCCCACGTCCGCTCCCGCGGCGAGGAGGCGCAGGCGCTCAAGCGCGAGGCCGGCTTCCGCGCCCGCCGCTGGGTCGTCGAGCGAACCCAGTCCTGGCTCAACCGCTTCCGCCGGATCCTCGTCCGCTGGGAGAAAGGGGCCGACACCTACCTCGCCATGCTCCACCTCGCCTGCGGGCTGATCACCTGGCGCGCAGCCAACTGGGGACGCCTAGCGGAATAGGCTCTTAGGTGACGGCCGGTTCGAAGCTGACGAGAGCGGCCTCGTCTGCGATCAACCCGCACGGCCGCCCTGTGGAAGACGGCTCCTCGAGGCTGTGCACATCGGAAGCGCGACCGGCGTGTAGTCGCACCACGATTGCCGGCGTAGCCCCAGAGCCAACCCAGCGAGCCTTCCCTCGAAGGGGGGAGATCGTTCTAAAGCGGGGCGAAGCGCCGACCGATACGGGGATTGTCGTGGACGCCGCTGAGCGCAAGCAGATCCTGTCCCGCTACGTCGACCACTCCCGTCGCTTCGACGAGGTGGCCGCGAAGCGCGGTCAGGGCAACGCCGAGGTGATTCCGTTCGCCGCTCCCCTCCGGGAGCTCGAGCAGGAGCCGACGGCACGCGAGATCGAAGTCCTCCAGCTGGTCTCGGAGGGCCTCGTGAACCGCGAGATCGGCCATCGCCTCTTCCTGAGCGAGGAGACGGTCAAGTCTCACGTGCGCCACTTGCTCGCCAAGCTCCAGGCACGCTCTCGCGCCCACGCAGTTGCCGTCGGTTTTCGACGGCAACTGATCGCGTAACCAGCGCCTAAAGCCTTCCGCAATTCGCTTCGCAATTCTCCACAGCTGTGGAAATCCCTCATCAGGGGGATGCCCGGTCGCTGTGGATAACTGAAGCTACGGGCTAGCTACCAGGCGATGATGCCCCCGGGATTCGCTGCCCGGGAAGCGAGTCGAAGCATGATCTTGCGCATTGCACAAGCTCCTTCTTTGGGGACTAACGGCGAGGAGAGCGTACCCCGATTGGGGTAGAAATCAAGAGGTTGACTGAAATTTCGCTGAAATCGCGGCTCTTGTCCTTCCCGCGCACGGAGGGAAGGATGCTTGCCTACGCCTGTTCGCTGTCCGCTCTTGGCACGGTGGTCGCGGCCGGGCTGATCTGGGCTGGTCACGACCTAGGAAATCCATGGGCTGTCGGTGCTCTCTGCTTCGCAGCGGCACTTGGTCAGCGTGGGCAGGTGGAGGTCACCGGCGCGCTCAAGGTTTCGATTTCTCTCTTCCCAATTCTTCTTGCTGCCGTGCTCTTCGGCCCGGTTGCGGCGATGCTGGTTTCGGTTTCTTCGATGCTTGGAGAAGAGGCGCGGCCCTACGCGAGGTGGATCATCTATGCATCGAGTCGTTCGCTTACAGGCGCTGTTGCCGGGTTAATCGCCATTGCACTCAGCGCGTCAAGTCTTTCGTCCATTCTTATCGCTACTGGTACAGCTGCTGCGTGCACTCAGGTTCTTGATCTTGCCTTCGCAACTGTTGTCTTCACTCTGCGTGGACACGGAAGTCCGCTCACCGTAGCGCGCACGCTCGGCCCCTTGTCGCTCGCATCGATCCCGCTCTATGTGCCTGTGGTAGCGCTCTTGGCACTCGGCTACCAGGCCGTGTCGCCTTGGGTGTTGCCTTTGTTTCTCGCGCCCGCGTTAGCTGCACAAAGATCATTCAGTCTCTATCAACACGAGCGCAAGCTCGCCGAAGATCTCGCAGCTGTCAATGAGCAGCTTGAACGCGCAAATCTGTCGTTCGCGACAGCACTGGTCGCCACTCTAGACGCTCGGGATCGCTACACCGCAGGCCACTCGGCTGCGGTCGCCGTATACGCGAGAGACATCGCCGCCCGAATGGGCCTCGATGAGGGCGATCAACAACTGGCCCATGTCTGCGGCCTGGTTCACGACATCGGGAAGATCGGCCTAGCGCCAGGTCTTCTGGAGAAGCCAGGCGCACTAACCCTCGATGAGCGCCGACAGATGGAACAGCACTCGGAGATCGGAGAGCGCATCCTTGCGAATGTTGATGACTATGGGCCGATAGCCAAGGTCGTTCGCCATCATCACGAGCGAATGGACGGACAGGGCTATCCGGACGGCCTCGTCGGCGAGGAGATTCCACTAATCTCCCGCATCATCGCAGTCGCAGATGCCTACAACGCCATGACGTCGGACCGACCCTATCGTGACGCAATGCCAAGCCGTGTTGCGAGATTGCGGCTCGCACAAGCGGTCGAAACGCAGTTCGATACGACCGTTCTGGCGGCGTTTGAAGCGATCTTGGCGGGTGCAGATGAGCAGTATCGCTCGGGGCTGAAGTTGGAAGGGGTGCTTAGAACGCGCGCGCCCCTGCTACAGGTAGCGGGAGCCGCGTAGCTCGGGGGTGGTGGGTTGCCCTCCGAGAAGAGCCGCTTGGGTCCGAGTTCGGACCCCCAACTTTTCAAAGATCCGCCGTACATGAACCTTGACGGTGGACTCACTTATGAAGAGTGTTTGTGCGATTTCGCGATTTGAGAGACCTTGGGAGATCAGATCGTGCACTTCGCTCTCGCGGGGAGATAGCAGAGAATTCGAGGATTGTGTCAGCTTGGGAAGATCGTTCAAGCCGACCGCACTAGCCAGCACGTGATCATTAGCGCGACCGACAAGTAAACCAAGTTCTCTCTTGGTGGTCGCGGACTCACCAACGTGTGCCAACAGTCCAGGAAACGCCCGATAAGCACATACGAAGCTATCCAAATTACCCGTTGCAACCGCCTCCTCAAAGCTTTGCCGAGCCAAGTCTGAGGCGTCCGGCGTATCTCGCCCGATCGCGATCGCTGCCCTCGTGCATGCGGTCAAGACGCGCGCCTCGACAGACTTCGGTCCGGCGTAGGCTTCATCCGCGATCCTCAGTGACTCATCAAAGGCACCGCTTGCCGCAAGGGCCAGAGCTCGACTCGACGAATGCTCGCTGCGAAGGCCTTTTGTCGGGAACACTCGAGGCGGACTAGCAAGAAGCGCCACCGAGTCGAACGTTTTTCCTTCTGCAAGAAGGAGAAGCCCGCGAGCAATGTGAGCGGCTGTAGCTGATTCGTTCGTTTGGCTTGGATCGGCCAAGTAGTCAACCTTGTCGAGCCACACATGAGCTTGTCGGAAATCCCGAAGACCGCGACAAGCGAGCGCTCGAGTCAGATATGCGGACGGAAGCGCGAAGCTAAGGCGGTACTGCTCGGCCTCTGAGAGTTGCAGTCGGCTGGCTTCGAGCGCCTGAGCGTATCGAGCGGAGAATGCCAGAGCAAAGACCCACGCGTTGAGGAACGATGATCTCACCATCGGATCAGCGGCTCTAGCGATCATGTGTTCCGCAGACGGATCTATGTTCAGCCCGGTTCCTCGTCGCAGGGCGAGAAAGAGTTTGCCCGTAGCGAGTCGGACAGAGTCGTCGTCCGTGTCAGTCCCAATGGCCTCCACTCGCCGTAAGGCGTCATCAGCATCTGGCTGGTCAAGATCGAGAGAGCAAAGAAACTGGCCCCAGAAAGCTTCTCTCAGCTGTATCGAGTCAGTGGCGGAACTCTCCGCTGCTTGGTAATGACGCAGAGCGTCTCGCTCTCGGTTCGCGAGGTGTGCGCTATGCCCGGCAATCGAGTATGCCTTCGAACCGAACCGCTGATCGCCGTCGGAGGGCTGACGGCGAGCGGCCTGAATAGAAAGAATCTCTGCCTCAGAGTAGCGAGCTTGGCGAAAGGCAACCTGAGCGCCTGCAAGATCCAAGAGAGGAGATCGGATCTGCTGCTCTGAGGCGTATTCCAACCAACGCTCGAGCGTCGCCAGTCTCCCGCCGGACAGGATTTGGTCTGTCGCCCCTCCGACAAGGGCAATCAAGAGTTCGGGGGCGAGAAATCGTGTTGCTAACGAGAAGACATCATCCCACTGTTTCTTATCGATGAGAAAGTGACCAAGCCTTATCACTGTCCTTGTAATAGCTCCTTGACCGTAGTCTGATGTCTTTGTCTCAAGAAATGCGCGCAAGAGGGGATGTAGATCGAACGATCCCACATCGATCGGAGCGATGATTCCTAGCTTGACGGCATGCTCGAGAATGAACCGCCCAGTCTCTTCACCGAACAGGAATTCAGCCACCTCAGAAGTAATCGACGGGGCAATGACGAGCTGGCAGAGACCCCACCGAACGCCAGGTTCGGCTGTGTGGTAGAGCTCCTCGGCGAAGTAGTCGTAGAGCGATGCAGAAAGATCCCTGTCTGGCATTGGAGGTCCGCCTGTGAGGGCGGCAAGCCCGATTACGGCCGGCCATCCAGCTGCCTGACTCAGGAGACTCGAGGCGTCTTCCTGGGGCGCGAGAACCTCGAGTGCCTCCTCGTCGCTCATGGCAAGCGCTGTCGGGTCGACTTCGAGGATTTCCCCATAGACACGTCGGCGAGCGGTGGCCCAGTTTGGCCGACGACGACTCGCAATCAGGAGCCATAGAGGCGCTAGTTGTGTTAGTGCGCCGATGAAATCCTGGGCGGCCGCTGAGTCCATTGTGAAGTGGTAATCATCAATCGCTAGCCAGGTGCCCTCTGGCCATTCAGCCAGATCTTCAGCAAGCATCTCGGCCAGGATGCGTGCGTCTTCCTCAGGTCGGTCGGTGGCCCGCAACCGCTCCCGCATGCGGTCGCCGGCGCCCGGCATGATCTCTGCGGCGGAAGAGGCCAGCCCGACGGCGAGGGCGGCCACATCCGCTGACGCCGGACCGCCGCGGTACCAGGCCGCGCGCCGCTCATCGAGCCACTCGTGGGCGAGGGTGGTTTTGCCGTAGCCCGCCGGTGCTACGAGCAGAATGATCCTCGCGCCGCTCTCTTCGAGCATGCTCGTGAGCCGTGGCCGCTTGATGATCCGGCGCTGGCCGACACCGACCGCAGGCGTCGCTTCCACCTCGACCTCCTCCGTCACACGCTAGCGCGTCAGCGCCGAAATTTCGACCTGGCCCGAATAGGCGTGGCCCGTACCTGCAGCCTGGGCCGCAGGCACGGGACCCGTCAGGCCCCGGAGTCGGAAGGTCACAATCCGAGGCTTCTCGAAAGCGGGTCTTCGCCGGTCAAGAGGCGGTAGGCGACTGGGATCTGGCGCCTGCGCGAGACACCGAGCTTCTGTCGCAGGACGTCGCTGTGCGCCTTGGCGGTTCGGGGAGAGATGCCTAGACGCTCGCCGACCTCCTCGTTGGACAGCCCGGCCGCGATGAGCTCGACAACCTCGCGCTGTCTCTCTGTGATCCTCGGCACCCGCTCGCTCAACAACTGCGTCATGACAGCCACGCTAGCAGCGCCGTGGCCTGTTGAATATTGGCCAAACGGCGTATTTCGAGTTCTACGTCGAAAGGCGTACAAAGCTCGCCTCATGCCCACGCGCGTTGGCCTGCTTGAGCCCGTTCTCGTCGACCGCACCGATCCGTAGCAGCAGCTCGAACTCGTCGCGCAGGTGGGTGCGCATCATCTCGGGCCCGTCGGTGGCGATCGTGAACTGGACCTTCGCCTCGGCGAAGGCGCGGAATGTGTCGCGGACGGCGTCCTCGTCGGGCAGCGCCTTCGTCAGCAGGTTCGAGGTCGGGCAGATCTCGAGCGTGATCTCCGCGTCGCGGAGCGCGGCCATCAGCTCGCCGTCCTTGGCGGCGAGGATGCCGTGCCCGATCCGGTCGGGGCGGAGCGCGTCGACGACCTCGCGGATCTCGGCGATCCCGTGCTCGCCGCCCTCCTCGCCGACGTGGATCGTGACGCCGAGGCCCGCAGAGCGCGCCTGCTCGACGAGCGGCGCGAGCTCGCGGTAGGGGTAGGGCCCGCCGTCGGGCCGCGGGCCGGCGATGTCGATGCCGACGATCCCCCGCGGGGCATAGCGGATCGCCTTCTCGATGATGATCGCGTTCTGGCGCTCGTTGAACGTCCGGTCCATCATCAGGATCAGGCCGGCGCGCACCTGCGGGTACTCGAGGCTCGCCCGGTCGAGCCCTCGGACGGCGGCCATGATGATGTGATCGAGGTCGCGCTCGCCGCCGCGGTTTCGCTTCATCGGGTTGAAGCGCAGCTCGAGGGTCGTGATCTGCTGCGAGCGGTAGGCGCCGCCGATCGCCGCGTGCACCGAGCGCTCGACCGCGAGCGGGCTCGACTGGATCAGCTCCGTCCAGCGGTAGATCTGGTCGAGCGCGTCCAGGTCCTGGACGCCCTGCGGGTCGGAGACGGTGACGAGCCGGTCGAATTCCCAGTAGTCCTTGACGGGGAGCGCGATCCCCTGCTCGTGGGCGAGGCTCCAGAGGATCTCGGAGGCGACCGCGCCGCCGAGGTGGGTGTGCAGCTCGGCGAGCCCGTCCATCGAGCGAGTGTAGGGGCGGCCTCGGTTCTGCGCCGACTCAGTCGGCGACGGCGCCCTTGATCTCCGTTTCCGTCACCTTGCGGCCGCGCTCGTCGACGAATGCGATCCTCGCCTCGACGGAGTCTCCGGGATCGACGCCCTCGGTTCCGCTGATCCGGAGGACAGGCCTGTTGAAGGCGAGGTAGGCCGTCCAGAACGAGCGGTGGTCGACGAGGGCCCAGGCGGCGCCCGACGGGACGGCGATCCACACGAATCCGCGCGTCGGCTCCGGATCCGAGCAGGTCGTGGCGGACTTCGCTTTCGTCAGCTCCTCGGAGCTGTGGACCGTGAGGAGCGTCGTTGCGCACGTCTTCCAGTGCCCGTCGACCGAGACGGCATCGCACGAGTAGAGCTGCGAGGAGTCCGGGACGCCGTAGCCGACCGAGAGGCCCTCGGTGGAGATCCAGGCTCCGGCCGGCTGCGTCCTTCCCTCGAGTGAGCGGTCGGCCGGGCACAGCAGCTCGCCCGCTTGCCCTGGGAGCTCCTTCGCTTCGATCACGGGGAGCCCGCCAAAGCGGCGGAGGCCGTCTGGCATCGCCGCCGGCTTGGTTCCGTCTGCGAGCGTGTGCGGGACCGGCGGCGGCTTGCTCGACTCGTTCGGCCCGCCGTCGTTTCCGCCGCAGCCGGCCCCTAGAGCCGGCAGGAGGACGGACGAGGCGAGCGTCGCCCCGATCGTGATGGCGCGCCGCATCTCGCCATCCTAGATGCGCGATGCGTAAGGGCTCTCAGCAGTTGCAGCGGCTCACCGGCGTCGTAGCCGAAGCCACAGCCTGGGAATCGACGTGTAGCCGTAGAGGGCCTGCAGCGGCCAGGTTATGAGCGAGACGACTGTGCGATCCATCGTCCGCATGCTCGTCTGCCATTCGCTATCGAGCCGCAGCGGGATCTGACCACGGCGGAAGCGGACGGGGTTTCCGGACACGGTGTGGTTCACGCCCAGCTCGATCGAGCGTCGATCGAGAAAGGCAAGCGCCTCGTCGTCCACCTTCAGGTCCAGGAAGGCGAGGATCCGCTCGACCTCCTTGCGAGGGGACTCGAGCAGCGATTCGTAGCGAATGAGCTGACGAGGAAGCCCGACCAAACCGGCAAGGTGCGCCGGCAGGGTGAGGAATACCCAACCAAGCGCGCCTCGCACCGTCGGGTACCGAACCATGTGCGTATCCGAGCTGGGCAAGCGCAGCATGTGCTTCGTCCAGGAGAACGCGACACCGCGGCTGTCGCGAACCAGATGCAGCACGCGCGGGTTCACACGGGACATCCAGCGAAGAAGCAACATGGGCGAGGGCGACTTCGACGAGTCGACCACGACGGAGCGCCCGGAGACCTTCGCCACGGCGGAGGTACAGCCGCTCCATGTATCCCGCATACGCGACGAGCTTCTCGTGGAATCCCGGCCGCAGACGCGAAGCGAACAGCCAGGGCAGGTGGTGAAGACGGACGACCTCTTGCTCGAGCTCGACCGCCTCGCGGAGATTGAGGTTGTGCCAGCCGCCGAAGGCCTCCTCGCCGACGGCATGCCAGAACGGGCACGCCAGGAACGTCCGTCCACAGCCGCACGGCTCGTTCTCCAGCAGGCCTCTCGTCCAGACGTAGCGCAGCTCGCCCGTGGAGACGACTCCAAGGATCTGGCCGAGGATCAGATCGAGCAGCGTGCTGCCCGACCGAGACGGCCCGGCCACATAGACGAGCGTGATGACGGCGTCTCGAGCGGGAGCCGGAGCCGGCGCGAGTGTCGTGCCGCGGGTGACAGGCACCGCTCGGCGCCGGCGAGGGGCCGTCCGCGCCGGTCCCGGCCGCCCCCGCAAAGGCCTCCTCGGGGCGACTCGCCGTTGCGGCAAGACTCGCTGGGCGCGACGGCCCTCGGTGGTCGACGCGGCCTGCAGGCCGGAGCCATCCCGGATTGCGAGGACGACGACCCAGACCCCGGTCACCCAGGCCAGCGCGAGCGCCCACCCCGCCAGTACGTCGGAAGGGTGGTACCAGCGGGCGTCGACCAACGCCGCTCCCGCAGCGAGCAGCGCGGGACCACCGAGAAGCACCACCCGCAACCGAATCGCCGGCGCGAGAATGGCGAGCCCGGCGACGACTGCCATCGTCGTCCCCGCGGTTCCGCTGGGAAACGTGTGGCCCGTTCCGTCCGGGGTGAGCCGGGGCGTGACGAACACGTCCTCGAGGAGCCGGCCGAGAGCCGCCCCACCGCCGACCGCAACGGCCCAGAAGAGTGCGTCGCGCCGCCGGCCGAGCAGGAAGAGCCAGAGCAGGACGACCCCGCCCGCGGTTAGAGCGGCGATGCCGGCCAACGATGCGAAGCCTTTCGTGTCGGTCGCCGGCGCCCACTGCTGGAGGAACGCGATCGTGTCGGAGTCCCACCCAAAGGGCTCGCGCTCCCGCACCTCCTCCGCGAGCGCGACAAACAAGGTCAGCGGGCCGAGAAAGCAGAGGATGATGAGCGGGACCAGACCGCGGGGCCGCACGAGCGGAAAGGTCATGACCCGAGCTTAGTCAGCAGGCGAGGCACGATAGCGATGGGTCGCGACCCACGCCCAGATGAGCTCGACGACGCCGAACGGCCAGGCGCCGGCGAGGAACCCGTAGGCGCTGGCGAGCAGACAGCCACAGGCGAAGGCGAGGATGAAACGGCGACCGCGTCGCTCGAGGGCGTACATCAGCATCATGAACGTGAGCGCAGCGACGCCGAACAGGGTCAGCATGGCGGCAGTTTGCTCGCCGGCAAAGGCACCCGCTCAAATCGAGAAGATGAAGTGAAGCGCCTCTTGCCCGTCGGGCGGGGCTGTGACCGTCATCTCAATCTGGTCGCCGATGCGGGAGACGTCGAACTCAAGAAACGCACAGCAGCTGTGCTCGGCGGCGGCCAGATCGCGGATCAGCTTCTCGAGCGGATCGGAAGCCGCAAACGAGTAGCTATGTCGATGCAGCCCTTGCTGAGCGCGAGAACTAGCCGAAGTCAGTGACCGGCCTCCACGCTCTTGCAGTCGCTGTGGGTGGCTGAAAGAATTGGGTCTGGTCATGCGACTCTCACTCCGGCTTGCGCTGCTCGTGTGCGCGAGCCTCGGGGCGCTTGCTTTCGCGGGCTCGGCGTGGGCGGCCTACGCGCCGCGGCTGGTCGCGGGAGCCGCCACGAATACGCCGGGGAAGCCGACGGCGATGATCCTGTCACACGTTCAAGCGGAGAACGACGACCCCACGGCGAAGGACACGATCTACGTGCCGCTCGGCTACCAGCTCAACCTCAGCCAGGCGGTCGGAACCGAGATCGGCGAACTCTTTGCGCTCGTGATCCTCCGCAACGGTGGCAACGCTCACGTCGAAGTCGAGGGCACCATCACGGTCGACCGTCCGGCGAACTATCCCCCCGCGTCGAACAGCTGCACGCCAGGGGAGTCGCACGAGGCCGTCTGGACGTTGAACCTGACGATCGCCAGGACCCCGCTCACGGTTCCGGTCTACGTCGATCACGTCACGGCCGGGCCAGAGACGGCGTTCGCCTCGGGCAAGCTCCAGATCTGCCTGGCGGGGCCGATCGGCACACCTGCCGGCGCGCAGCTCCTCGCCACCCTCTTCCTCGTGCAGGGCGTCTTCACGAACCCGACGACCGTCGGTTACCGCCTCTGGCGGGCGCTGTTCACGCCGTACGTCCCAGGGACGCCGAAGCCGAACCCGGCCGGGACTGTCGAGGGACAGGCGTTCGTCCCGAGCTCGGTCGTCCTCACGATCACAGTCACGCGTCTGAAGCACGGCGTCGTTGTCATCCGGGGCCGCTTCATGGCGCAGGGTCGCCCAGCCCCGGCTGCCGACGTCGAACTCTACGTCCGTCAGAGGAAGGTCGGCACGAAAAGGACGAACGGCAAGGGGCGCTTCTCGTTCCGCAAACGGATCAGGAAGAAGACGGTCTACCAGGCCAGGGCCTTCTTCCTCGACGACTTCACCGGTGGTTGCCAAGGCCCCTCGATCGCCCCGGCGGGTTGCCAGACCGCCACCATCTTCTTCTTCGCCTTCAGTAGGTCGGTCACCGTCAAGCCCAGGCGCTAGGGCTTCGAACCGTTAATGCGACCTTCGTCTCGAAGGAGTCTCCGGGATCGACGTCCGCGGTTCCGCTGATCCGGAGGAGAGGCCTGTTGAAGGCGAGGTAGGCGGTCCAGAACGAGCGGTGGTCGACGAGCGCCAACCTATTCGCTGCGGACGATCCGACTGAAGCCGGCGACGAAGATCGTCGAGAGCGACCAGCCGAGCAGGATCACGCTCCAATCGACCCAGCGGAGCCAGGCGGTCGGCATCCAGCTGTCGGCCTGGCCGAGGTCGATGATCGGAAGAAACGCGTCGGCAGCGTAGGCGATCGGTTGCGGCGAGCCGGTCACGCCTTGCTGCTCGGGGAGAAACATGCCGGAGCACTGCCAGACGACGAGGGCAAAGGCGGCGATGATCGCGGTTGCCCAGATGCCCGCGAGCCACGGTCGGTAGCCGTGGCCGACGAGCCACCCGAGGACGCGCCGCCCCCAAGCGCGGTACCACGGCAAATCCGCCCGTGCGACGCGGTCGTTGTGCATGGCGATAGCGGCACGGGTTGCCTCGTCGTCCCGACCCTGAGCACGGTAGACCTCTATGAGCTGCTGCCAGGCGCCCTGCTGGAAGCCTGAGCTCTGCTCCTGCTGGAGACCGCATGTCTGCTCGAGCCACCGCCGACGGAGCTTCGAGTCCCACTTCGCTTCATGGCTGAAGCGCGCGTACGTGAAGCTGTCGAGGACGAGCGGCTGGACGTCTCGCCAACTTCCGAGGGGATCGGCCTGCCCGAGGTCGTCGTCGAGCGTCGTCGCGCTTGCGCGGAAGAGATCGACGCCCCCGGTCACACGGACATCGCGGAAGATCAGCGCACTACTGATCGTGGCGTCTCTTGCTGCAAGGGCGATCCCGGCTTCGTTCACGAGCGTCGCTCCCGAGCAGTCGAGGTGGCCGCCGATCTTCGCGCCGGGGACCCGCACCTCGCCGGTAGCGCTGAACCCCTCGCGAAGGAAGACGCTCTCTTTGATCTCGGCGCCCTCGGCGAATAGCGCGACGCCGTCCTCGTTGGTGAGAGTCGCGCCCGGGCAGTCGAGCTGGCCGCCGATCCTCGCGCCGAGGAGCCGTACCTCTCCAGTGGCGCTGAACCCCTCGCGGAGGAACACGTCACCATTGATCACAGCCCCGTCTGCGAAGAGCGCGACGCCGCCCTCGTTGGTGAGCGTCGCGCCCGAGAGGTAGAGCAGGCCGCCGATCTTCGCGCCGAGGAGCCGCACCTCGCCTGTGGCACTGAACCCGTCGCGGAGGAACACGCCACCGCTCATCTCGGCGAAGTCGGCGAAGAGCGCGACGCCGCCCTTGTTGGTGAGGGTCGCGCCCGAGCAGTCGAGCTGGCCGCCGATCTTCGCGCCGGGGAGCCGCACCTCGCCGGTGGCGCGGAACCCGTCGCGGAGGAACATGTGACCGTTGATCTCGGCCCCCTCTGTGAAGAGCGCGACGCCGCCCTCGTTGGTGAGGGTCGCGCCCGGGCAGTCGAGCTGGCCGCCGATCCTCGCGCCGAGGAGCCGCACCTCTCCAGTGGCGCTGAACCCCTCGCGGAAGAACACGTCACCACTGATCTCGGCTCCGTCTGCGAAGAGCGCGACGCCGCCCTTGTTGGTGAGGGTCGCGCCCGAGAGGTAGAGCAGGCCGCCGATCTTCGCGCCGAGGAGCCGCACCTCGCCTGTGGCGCTGAACCCGTCGCGGAGGAAGACGCCGTCGTTCATCTCGGCGAAGTCGGCGCTGAGCGCGACGCCGCCCTTGTTGGTGAGGGTCGCGCCCGAGCAGCCGAGCTGGCCGCCGATCCTCGCGCCGAGGAGCCGCACCTCGCCTGTGGCGCTGAACCCGTCGTCGAGGAACACGTGACCGTTGATCTCGGCCCCCTCGGCGAAGAGGGCGACGCCCTCGTTGGTGAGGGTCGCGCCCGAGCAGCCGAGCTGACCGCCGATCCTCGCACCGGGGAGCCTAAGCTCGCCGGTGGCGCTGAACCCGTCGCGGAGGAACACGTCACCGTTGATCTCGGCTCCGTCCCCGAAGAGCGCGACTCCGCCTTTGTTGGTGAGCTTGGCGCCCGAGCAGTCGAGCTGCCCGGCGATCCTCGCGCCGATGAGCCGCACCTCGCCGATGGCGCTGAACCCCTCCCTGAGGACCATGTCACCGTCGATCTCGGCTCCCTCTGCCATGAGCGTGACGCCGTTTTCGCTGGTCAGCGTCGCGCCCGAGCAGTCGACTTGGCCGCCGATCCTCGTGTTGACGAGCCGTACTTCGCCGGTGATCTCGCTCGAGCCGAGTCGGAGGTCGTCGACCCGGATCCCCTGGGCCTGCAATCCCGGGAACGAGGAGTCCTCGATCCAGAGGGCTGGAAGGTTTGCCCAACTCAGGTCGGGCATCGCATCGAACGTCGTCGCCTCGAACCGCAGCGGATGAGGGACCGTGCAGAACGAGAGGTCGAGAGGCTCGACGATGCGCGCGCCCTTGATGCGGATGCCGCGAGGGTCGACGTCCGCCGTTTCCGGTCCGACGCAGAGGCGGCGGATCAAGTCGGCCGAGACGACGCGCTGCTTGTCGGAGAGGTCGCTGAGGTCGACCAGTTCCCCCGACGCCGCCCCGGCAAGGACTCGTCGCTCCCCGGCTGTTGTTTTCTCTGGCATCGCTCCCGTGATCGCGAAGCTACAAGGGTTCCCCGTCGCAGGGCAAGACGCCGAGGTGTTCCCTTGCGGGGAGCGCACCGATTGACTACAATGCCAGGTATCCGATATTCGGAAAGTCGGAATAATGGAAGGCGGTTCTCGTGTGACCACGTACGTCCGGACAAAGGGTCAGGTGACGATCCCGGCCGACGTACGCCGCGCGGTTCAGCTCGAAGAGGGCGATCCGCTGGAGGTCGAGGTCGTCGCAGAGGGAATCCTCCTCCGACCCCAGAAGGTCATCGACGCGACTCAGGCCTGGTTCTGGTCTCGGGCGTGGCAGGAGCGGATCCGGCGCTCGGTCGAGCAGGTCGAGGGTGGTCTCGGCGAGCGCTCCGACACCGACGAAGACTTTCTCGCCGCGCTCGACGAGTAGTCGCCGGCGGTGCCGACGTACGAGCGGTCACCCCAGTTCATCGAGGATTACGCCGCTCTCTCCGACGAGCAGCGTCGCGCCTTCCGAGTAGCCTTCGCTGACCTGCGGCGTGGCCAGGGTTTCCGCCCGGGCCTGCGGGTCAAGGGCATACGTGGCAGCCCCGGGCTCTGCGAGATGACCTGGGCCCCAGACGGGCGGGCTGTCTTCAGCTGCGGGGCGCCTGTCCGCGAGGGAGAGCCGCACATCGTCTGGCATGCCGTCGGCACGCACGATGTCCTCGGCTGAGCCTACGAGTGCACGGAGACCTGCGTCCCGAGCGGGACGGTCTTCATCAGGTAACGGAGGTCGTTCTCGGCGGCATGCAGGCAGCCGTTCGAGACTGCGTGCCCCCAGGTAGGGGTCGGCGAGCCGTGGACGGCGAGGCGGTCGCCGCCCGACCAGCCCTCCGGCAGGTTCGGCTGGCGGCCCGAGAGGGCGAGGATGCAGCAACCGTAGTAGGGGCCGAAGCGGGCGCCGGGGAGCTTGTCGGTGATGTAGAACTCGCCGGGCGGCGTCGGCGTGTCGGGCGCGCCGATCGCGATGCTGATCCGCCGCTCGACGCCCTCCGCGTCGCGGACGGCGAGCTCGCGGCGCGAGAGGTCGACCTCGAGCGAGATGGGGCGGCGCAACAGGCGCAGGCCCGCGGCGCGCGCGTCGGCCCAGCCCAGCTTCCCGTTGTCGAGCGCGGGGCTGCGCAAGGCCACCCAGTCGCCCCGCTCGATCGCGACCGCGAGCGTCTGCGGCGAGCCGAACTCCGTTCGCGCGCCGACACGCGCGAGCACGCGGCCACCCGGCCGGTCGCGGAGGGCGATCGTGTCCCCGGCCGGCACCCGAGCGGCGAGGTTGCGCGTCGGCCGCGCCGCGGGCTCGGGGGCGGTGCGCGCTGGACGCTCGGCCCTGGGCGCGGGCTCGCCGCCGCGCAGCGCCAGGAACGCCCCGACGCCGAGCGCACAGGCGGCGATCAGGCCGCCGAGCACGAGCGTGAGCGCCGGCTTCACGCCCACAGGGTAGGCGGGACTCGATGGGCCCGTCTGACCGTATGTGTAGGGGATATGCGCCGCCGCACGGCGATCTTCTTCATCACGATCCTGCTTTCGCTCGCGATTGGTCTTGCGATGCCGAGCAGCGCCCGAGCCGACCTCGCTCTGTTGTTCACCTCGCCTCGCGCGCATTGGGGACAGCGTGTCCACGTCCGGTCACCAGGCCGGTATGCGCCGTTCTCCGGCGTGCGCGCTTATTTCGTTCCGATGGCCCTGGCTCGTTCGGCCCGCGCGCAGCGGCCCACCGGCCCGCCGCGCAGCCGGAGAATCATCCCGCTGGGCCCGCTACGTCTTGTCCGTCCAGGCGTAGTGCGGCTTTCGTTCATCGTTCCTCACGTCCCGCCTGGCGATTACACGATCGGGTTTTGGTGCAAACCGTGCGCGCCGCCTGCGGGTGCGTTCTTCACGACTGCCCAGCCTGGCCAGCGGTGGACACCCACGCAGCGCCGCATTCTTCGCGTTAGTCGCTAGAAGAGGGCGACTCTCACATCGAGGCCTTAGCTGCCAGTCAGGTCGCCGATGCTGACCTCGAGGTAGGCGCCCTGGCGCGAGAGCAGGGCCGCGCCGGCTGCATCCTTCACGCCTAACGTCGTCGCACTGTCCGACGAGCCCGTCGTCAGCTGCCCGATGAAGGTGACCTTCTGGCCCGCGCGCACCTTGGGCGGAGACTGTCCTTTCAGCCGGATATGGACGAGGAGACGCAGGCTCCGGTTCCGACCTACCCAGAACGCCTCGCTCCCCGCGAGCGCGACGACGCGCACCGACGAGCCCGTCACCTGCGCCGAGCCCAGGGGCGTGAGGCTTCCGCCGAGCAGCGGATAGAGGTCGCGCGTACGTCCCGTGCGGTTGGACACGAGGAGCCGGCCGCCGCCGCGAGGCTTCTTGCCGGTGGCGGTGATCGGCCCCGTCGGCGTGGGCTGCGGGCTCGTCTGCCCGCTGTTCGGGGCGATGCTCGGAGTCGTGTCGTCCGTCGGCTGCGCCGTCGTCTTGCTCTCGTTGTTGTCGCCGCACCCGGCGGCGAGCAGCACGACGAGGGCGAGCAGGGCCGGGCCCCGCGATCGGCGAATGGCGGACGTCGCTTCGGTCATCGGTCTCCTCCGGACTGTCGTTTGCCGTCGATTTCGCCCGAGATTAGCGAGCAGGGCATAGTTTCTGCCGCGTGAAGGTCGGGATCGTCGTCCCCTACTCGTGGTCCTTCTGGGGGGCCGTCGTCGAGCACGCCGAGCTCCAGGCGGCCGCGCTGCGCCGGCTCGGGCTCGACGTCCGGCTCGTCATGGGCAACGACCCGCCCGGGAGCTTCACGCGCGTCCTCCACCCCCGGCTCGGGCGGCACGGGGAGCCGCCGCCGGAGGTGATCCCGGTCGGCCGCTCGGTGATCGTGCCGGCGAACGGGACGCTCCCGAACATCATCCTCAGCCCCCGCGCGGTCATCCGGATGCGGCGGGTGCTCGAGCGGGAGCGATTCGACCTCCTGCACGTGCACGAGCCCATGACGCCGGTGCCGGGCGTGGCCGCGCTCGCGCTCGCGCGCTGCCCGCTCGTCGCCACGTTCCACGCGTCGGGCGAGCTCTCGTGGCTCAAGGCCGGCAAGCCGCTGTGGGGCTTCCTGCTCGAGCGGCTCGACCACCGGATCGCCGTCTCGGAGCCCGCGCGCGAGTCGGTCGCCCGCTACTTCCCCGGCGACTACGAGCTGATCCCGAACGGCGTCCTCGTCCCGGACGAGGCCCAGCCCGGGGGCCGGGAGCACCGCGTGGCCTTCGTCGGGCGGCACGAGCGGCGCAAGGGGCTCCAGGTGATGCTGCGGGCCTGGCCGGAGCTGTGGCGGCGGACGGGCGCGCGGCTGCGCGTGATCGGCGCCGACCCGCTCGCCGTGCGGTTCCTGCTCGCCCGGTTGCGGGTGCCGGACGAGGGGATCGATCTGCTGGGCTTCCTCTCGCAGGACGATCTGACCGCCGAGCTCCTCGCCGCGAAGGCGCTCGCCGCGCCCTCGCTCGGCGGGGAGAGCTTCGGGATGGTGCTGACGCGGGCGTTCGCCTGCGCGACCCCGGTCGTCGCGTCCGACATCCCTGGGTACCGTGGCGTCATGGACCCCGCCGCCGGCCTGCTCGTGCCGTCGGGCGACCCGGCCGCGCTCGCGGCCTCGCTCGGCGCGCTGCTCGCCGACGAGCCGCGCCGGGAGGGGATGGGCCGCGCGGCACGGGCGATCGCGCAGGAGCGCTATTCGTGGGAGGGAATCGCGCAGCGGCTCGTCGAGATCTACGAAGCGCTTCTCCGCGAGCGGGAGGCGGTCGCCGCTTGAGGCTGCCGCGGACGACCTGGGGACGGCTTGCGCTCATGGTCCCCGGCGGCGCGGCGGCCGTCGCGCTGCTCGTCTGGCGCGCGCCCGACTGGAGGCTCGTCGCCGACGCCTTCCGGTTCGTCACCTGGAACTGGGTCGTCGCCGCGATCGCGCTCAACCTCGTCTCGGTGGTCGCGCGTGCGCTCGCGTGGGAGCGGGTGATCGAGCAGGCGATGCCGCCGCCGCGCCCGCGCTTTCGGTCGGTCTTCTCCGCGTTCGGGGTCGGCCTGTTCGCGAACGCGGTGCTGCCCGGCCGGATCGGCGAGCTTGCGCGCGTCGCCGTCCTCACGCGCCGGCTGAAGCGGCGCAGCGACGCGTGGGCGACGCTCGTCGGCACCGTCTTCGCGCACCGCGTCTTCGACCTCTTCCCCTCGTTGCTCTTGATCGGCTACGTCGCCGCCACCGCGAAGATCCCCCACTGGGCGCTGACCGGCCTGCTCGTCTTCGTCGCGGTCGGCTTCGGCCTCTTCGCCTTCGCGCTCGCGAGCGCGCGACGGCACCACCGCTCCGTGCTCGAGGAGGCGGGTCAGGCACGGCGGCTCGTGACGATGGCGCGGCACGGCCTTGGCGTCATGCGCGCGCCGCTGCCGGCGGCGGTGGCCGGCCTCCTTCAGTGCTTCGGCTGGACCTGTCAGCTGCTCGCAGTCCTCGCCACGATGCGCGCTTTCGGGATCGAAGCCCCGTTGCCGGCGGCCGGGCTCGTGCTGGTGCTGATGAACGTGGCGATGCTCTTCCCGCTCTGGCCCGGCAACGTCGGGCTCGTGCAGGCGGCGGTTGCGCTGCCCCTCGTCTCCTACGGCGTCGCCTACGCGCGCGGCTTCGCGTTCGGGATCGGGCTTCAGGCGATCGAGATGTCGGTCGGCGTAGGCGTCGGGCTCCTTTTCCTAGCCCGCGAGGGGCTCTCGTTCGCGATGCTGAAGCGGATGCCGGGCGCCGACCAGGCCGAGGTCGGCCAGGAGGCCGAGCCCGAGCCCGCCGAGGAGCCCGTGCATGCGCGCGCTCGCGTCTCCCTCTAGCCTCAAGGGCGTCCTCTCCGCGGTCGAGGCGGCGCTGGCGCTTGCCGCCGGGATGCGGACGGCAGGCCTCGACGCAGAGGAGCTGCCCGTCGCGGACGGCGGCGAGGGGACGGCCGAGGTGCTCGCGGCCGCGCTCGGGGGCGAGTGGCGGACGGCGTCGGCGGCCGACCCGCTCGGGCGGGCGGTGGCGGCGCGCTACCTCGTGCTCGAGGACGGAACGGCCGTCGTCGAAGCGGCCGAGGCGGTCGGCCTGCGCCGGCTGGCCGAGGCGGAACGCGATCCCATGCACGCCTCGAGCCGCGGCCTCGGCGAGCTCCTGCTAGCAGCTGCGGCAGAGGCCGGCGGCCCGCTCCTCGTCTGCCTCGGCGACTCGGCGACGGTCGACGGCGGGGCCGGGCTCCGGGAGGTCGTCGGCGACGGTCTCAAGGGCCGGGTGCTGCGGGGGCTCTGCGACGTGCGGAATCCCCTGCTCGGCGAGCGGGGAGCGGCCCGCGCCTTCGCGCCGCAGAAGGGCGCTTCGCCGGAGGAGGTCGAGGAGCTCGAGGCGCGGCTCGCCGGGATGGACGAGCTTCGCCCCTTCGCCGATCTGCCCGGCGCCGGTGCCGCCGGCGGTCTCGGCGCGGCTGTCGCGGCGCTCGGCGGGGGGCTCGTCTCGGGCGCGGAGCTCGTCCTCGAGCGCCTCGGCTTCCGCGAGCAGGCGCTTGGGGCCGGCCTCGTCGTCACCGGCGAGGGAACGGTCGACCGCTCGAGCGCGGAGGGGAAGGCGGTCGGCGAGGTCACTCGCATCTGCCGCGAAGAGAGCGTGCGCTGCGCGGTCTTCGGGGGGCGGATCGAGGAGCCGCTCGCGGGCGTCGATATGCATGCGCTGAGCGGCGACCCGGCGCGGGCGGCGGACGACCTCGTCGAGCTCGGAGAGCGTTTAGGCCGAGCGCTGCTCGGCTTCTCGTAGCCGCTTCGCCATCGTCTGGAGCATCTTCCAGGCAAGGCCGGCGTTCTGCTCGACAAGCGGGCGGAACTCCCACGAGGTGATGCCGTAGCAGCGCAGCTCGGTCTTCGCGGTGATCGTGGCCGTGCGCGCGCCGTCGTCGATGAGCGCGACCTCACCGAAGTAGTCGCCGTGCTTGAACGTACGGCGCTCCTCGCCGCCGACGGTCACGCTTGCCTCGCCCTCGTCGATGATGAAGAAGCCGATGCCGGACTGACCCTCCTTCGCCACCGTGTCGCCCGCCTTGAAGATGCGCTCCTTCATGGAGCTCGTCAGGTTGCGAAGCTCCTTCTTGTCGAGGTCCGAGAAGAGCGGAACCTGCTGGATGAGCTCGGCGGGGTCGGCCACGGTGTGGATTCTAAGCAGGGTTCCGCGGCCGCGCTACGGTTTGACCGCCTCGACGCGGCGCGCGAGCTCTTCGATGCGCCCCTGGGCGGCGTCAAGCCGCGTGGCGCAAAGGCGGTAGAGCTCCTCGCCCCGCTCCCAGAGTGAGATCGCCTCGTCGAGGCTTGCCCGCCCGCTTTCGAGGCGCTCGACGATCCCCTCGAGCTCTCGCTGCGCGTCCTCGAAGGTCGGCTCATGGCTCACCGCGTCTCCTCCACGCGCGCGCCGAAGCCGCCTTCGCCGAGCTCGACCTCGACGGGATCGCCGGCGGAGACCTGCGCGCTCGAGCGGACGATCTCGCCGGCCGCGCGGACAATCGCGTAGCCGCGCTCGAGCGTGGCGCGGGGCGAGAGGGCGCGGAGGCGGCCGGCCGCCTGGTCGAGTGCCGCCCTTCGCCGCTCGAGGATGAGGAGCGGCGCGCGCCGCAGGTGCTCGCGGGCGAGCTCGAGGCGGCGGCGCTCGCGGTCGAGGGCTGCGCGGGCTCCACGCCCCAGGCCCGCGCGGGAGCGGTCGAGCCGCGCCGTCAGCTCGGCCAGGTCCGGCACGACGAGGCGGGCGGCCGCGGTCGGCGTCGAGGCCCGTGCGTCGGCGGCGAGGTCGGAGAGGGGCGTGTCCTGCTCGTGGCCGACCGCGGAGACGACCGGAACGGGGCACGCTGCGAGCGCGCGGAGGAGCCGCTCGTCGCTGAAGGGGAGGAGGTCCTCGAAGCTGCCGCCGCCGCGGGCGAGGATGACGACGTCGATCTCGGGCGCAGCGCAGATCTCGCGGAGCGCGTCCGCGATCGCCGGCGCCGCGTGCGGGCCCTGCACGTACGTCTCGGCGACGAGGATCCGGGCGGCGGGGAAACGGGCCGTGATCGCCGTCAGCACGTCGCGCTTGGCGGCCGCGTCGTTGCCCGTGACGAGACCGATGCGGCGGGGAAGGCGGGGAAGCGGTCGCTTTCGCTCCGGCGCGAAGAGGCCCTCGGCGGCAAGCTTGCGCTTCAGGCGCTCGAGGGCCGCGAGGTGGTCGCCGAGGCCGAAGCGCTCGATCGAGAGCGCGCGGAAGCGGAAGTCGCCGCGCGCCTCGAAGAGCTCGGGTCGCCCGAACACGTGGACGCGCTCACCGTTGGCGAGGTCGAGGCGAAGCGCGTCGAACACCCCTCGGGGCATGGTCACGGCGAGGCAGGCGCCGTCGGCCGGGTCCTTCAGCGTCAGGAAGACGCTCTGCCAGCGCGCCTGGCGGCGAAGCTCGGTGAGCTCACCCTCGACCCAGACGGTGGGCAGGCGCGAGAGCCAGTCGGCGATGCCGCGGTTGAACGCCGACACCGTGTAGACGCGCCGGTCGCCGTACTCGATTGCCTCCACCTTCACGGGCTTGATGCTATTCGCTGCGTGTCGGTGCTCCTCGCGCGAGCCCGGTCGCGTGGAGGAATCGTCACGCTTTCGACACGATCCCGGCTCCCACCCGTGAGGTTTGCCCCGTTAGGCTGAAGCCGGGTGGTGGCATGGGTGGTCCCAGGACGCCCATAGGTGGACATGAGGCGCAAGCCGCGTTCTGGCCGGACGTGCTACTCAGAAGGCAGCAGTTTCGACTGCGCCAGCGTTCGCGAATGTCCCCGAGCCCACGGCCGCGTAAGAGTCGTGAAAATGCAGGCATGACCGAAAATGACTGCGTCTTCTGCGATCTGACCCAGTTCCGTGTGGCCGACGTGTGCATCGAGAACGCCTTCTGCCTGTACGCGTCGACGCGCGATCCTCGCGACCCGCCCGACGTGCTTCCGGGTTGCGGCGTCATCATCCCTATCGCGCATCGTCCGTCGCCCTTCGACCTCACCGCTGAGGAGTGGGCATCGACGCACGAACTTCTCGTCAAGGCGAAAGCCGCACAGGACGAACGCGTCGCGCCGGACGGTTACACGCTCGTTTGGAACTGCTTCCCGGGGATCGAGCAATCCACGCAGCACGCGCACTTGCACGTCATCCCTCGCTTCGACGACGAGCCGCTCGCGGACCGAGGCGGACGGTCGGCCATCAAGGTGCGGGAGAACCGGCGGCCCGATCCCTCCCGGCGCGGGAGCGGACGGGCACGGTCGTTCGGGCGGCCGGCTGCTAACTCCCAACTACCAAGCCTGTCGGCAACGGGAAGCGAGTAGCGGGTTCGGCAGCAACCTGAACGGGTTGTTCCGCACGGTGATGAAGGCTACGGACGGTCTTCTGCTTGCGCGAGCGTCCTCTCGCGTGGTTGAAGGACTGCCGCACGGTTCTGCCCTTCTTGCTCTCCTACTTGCGAAGACCAGGCGTCATAGCTCGATCGTCTGCGCGTCAGCGAGCTCGCCCGCTTCGTACTTTCTATAAGCCGCGAGTGCGATCGCCAAGTCCTGGATCGCGAGACCCGCCGAGTCGAACAGGGTTATGTCGTGTTCGGACTGTCTGCCGGTCGCCGTCCCCGCCAGCACATCGCCGAGCTGGGTCAGATCCGTCGGGGCCCGGGATCGGGACGATCATCAGTAATCCGAGTGCCCCGAAGATCGCGAGTGGAAGTAGAGGAAGACTCCCGCCTTGGATGTCGAGCAGATAGAAGGGAATCCCCATTATCAGTGCGCCAGTTATTGCAGTCACGCGTCTTCTCGCCAAAGACCAGTCTCGGGGCAAGCGAAGCAATAAGACCAGCAAAACAAGGGTGACCATCGCGAGCAACCCGAATAAAGCCACGAAGACCAATACCGCACTTGCAATCGCGTCCCCGACAGAGGCGTTGCCTTGAGCGACTATGAGGCCCACAGAAGCCGTCAAGGCGATCGCCGCCCCAAGTATGAGGTTGCCAGCGATCCAGTGGAACATAGCCGAAGAGACGCGCGGCCAAGGTGGGATGAAACTACGAGAGATCACCAGTTGTCGCAATCGTGTCTCCTCCACCAAAGGCCTGTAAGCGCGCCGACGTTTCGCTGTCTATTTTTGCAGAGAGTTCTTAGTTGCGCTCCGACCTTCTGGTATAGCTCAAAACGTCGTCGCGTTTTAGTCCGCGCTCGACCGCATGGATCAGTTCCCCGGCGTGGCTGGCCTGTTCCCAGTCATCGCAAAACAGGCGCACTCGGGCATTGGGATCGAGTGTTCCGTTTGTTCCACCCTGCCCCCACCGGAGCCAGGGCTGTTGCAGCCGTGTCAGTGACCAACCGAGCCGACTCAAGACGGCCGCGACCGCGCGGCGCAGTCCTCGAGCCCGAGCGCCTTAATAGACGCGTCGATACGGGCTACCGTGGCGAGGACCTCTTCTTCGAGAGCGGCGAGCCGGCGCGCCTGTCGCTCGGCATCACTCGATCTGCGAAGGCGATCGAGCCGCTGAAGCTCGGCAGACTCCGTCCTCAAACGGGAAGAGAGCCGACGCGCCTTTCGCACCGCCACAACGAACGCTCGATGCTCCGCCGCGAGCTCGGCTGGAGGATTGAGGGCATTCATTCGCTCCAAGGCTTCCTCACCTCGCGCACTCCGACAGATGGCATTCGCCTCTGACCGATAGTCGTCGGACGCCGACGAGCCGAAGGAACAGCCTGCAAGGAGGGCGACGGCCAGGCTGATCGCGCCGACGCTGAGGTTGCGCCCAGTCGCTCCCATCAGCCGGCGGCTCAGGCACGAAGCGGACGGCAAGATGCGCGAATGCAAGACCTGACACCAACCCCCCCAACCCCCTTCAGCAGCCGCCCGGACAGCTCGTTCGCCTCACGCCACGCGCGGATCTCGGTCGGCGTCACGCGTAGGTACACATAGTCGCCGGGCTCCGTGCGCGCGTCGAAGCCGGTGTGCTCCGTGTGCGCATCGGCGGTCGCGTCGTCGAGGCCTTCCGTCACACGGCCGTCGACGAGCACGACGTCGCGCGTCGGACCGACGCCGACGCGCGCGACGCCGGCACGCAAGAGGTTCGTCGCGGTCGGAGACGAGCGCGGCGTCGCGAGCACGAGCGCCGCGCCGTCCCAGTAATGGGAGAGCGGGACGAGATGGGCGTTCTCCATCTCGTCCGCGCTTGCCACCCAGCAGTCGACCTCCGTGCGCAGCAATGCGAGCGTGTCCGCCTTGCGCTGCGCACGCGACCGCGGCACCGGCCTTACGCCGCGATCTTCTCCAGCAACGCGTCGATGCGCGCGAAGCCCCCCTTCGCGCCCTCCTCGACGCCGTACTGCATGGTGGTGTCTCGCTGCTCGGTCGTCTCGAAGCGCATCGTCTGGGTCAGCTTCGTCTGCTCACCGAGATCCTCGAACTCGAGCGTCTGCAGATGATTCTGGAACGTCTGCACGAGGCGCGCGGGTGGCTCGACCTCGCGGAACTCGCCCTCGACGGCGCCGAAGGCGGTTCGGAACCGGTAGGTGCCGCCGGGACGGACGTCCATCTCCTCGACGACGGTGCCGTCGCCCCACCATTCGGGGATCAGCTCCGGATCCGTCCAGACGGAGTAGACGTGCGTGCGCGGTGCGTCGAAGATCCGCTCGACGCGGATCTCGAGCTCGTTCGGGGTGGTGACGGTGGTGCTCATCGTGCTCCTTTCGTGCGTTGGACAACCTGCGCGAAGCGGTCGAGCCGCTGCAGCCACGTACTGATGCCCTCGAAGGCATAGGGCACGAGTGCGCATCTGCGGGCACGGCCGACCTTCTCCGTGGCGACGAGGTTCGCCTCCTCGAGCAGCCGGATGTGCTTCTTCATCCCGGTCAGCGACATGCCGAAGGGCTCGGCGAGCTCGCTGATCGTCGCGCTGCCGGCGCCGAGCTGTTCGAGCACGGCGCGCCGGGTCGGGTCGGCGAGGGCCGCGAACGCGCGGTCGACGGTCGTCGGATACTGAACCATTAAGTTCAGTATTGCAGACCTGTCCGGAAAGGGCAATAGGGTCCGGGTCGTGCGCTTGCTCGTCGCCGCTGCGAGGACCAAGGGCTTGGACCGAAGATCGATGGCGAAGTCCTGGCGTCGGTGGCGCTCCTGCTCGGCGCGAAGGGGTCAGGCGCGCCAGACCGGGATCAGGCGAGCGGGGTCGAACGTGTTGAAGCCGCGCCTACCGGGGCCGACGACGACGTGGTCGAGGACAGCGGCGACGATCTGCTGCTGCCGAGTTAGCGTCAGCCCAGCCCACCGTTCCCGCAATCCCGCTGCGTTGCCAACGTGCTCGGAGAGGACAGATGTGCGGTTCAAGGCGGCGAGCCGCTTGCGCGCAACGGCCTGGCGCTGCTCGATCGTGGCGCGTGCCTTCAGCCACTCGGGGCGACTGATCTCCCGGTTGGCCCAGACGCCAGCCCGAATCACTCAGGGGACATTAAGAAACACTGGCATGCGCGAGTGTCCTCTCTCCCGACGCCGCTCCTCCCTCGGCTCAAGTCCGGAGTCATTCAGTTAGAGGCTCTTAGAGCAGGATCTCGGCGGCGGTCTTCGGCTCGCAGCCCTGCAGGACGAGCTTGACGGCGGTGTGCAGATCTGCGTCGCTGTCCGCGAGCCTCTCCGCGAGCGGGAGCGGATAGCCACCCTCGATCAGGACGTGCAGCGTCTGCTCGTGCTCAGCGATCTGGGTCATCTCGCTCCCGGGTGATTCGTTCTCTCTTAGACGAACCCTCCCCGCCGGAGTTGGCGGCGAATCACACGTTAGCGCGGAACGCCGGGCAGCGAGCCGAGCCGATCCTCGGCCCGCGAGATCGTCTGGTCGATCCGGCGCGCGATCTCTGCAAGCCGCGCCTCGAGCGCGACGCGCTCGGCCTGCTCCTCGTCGGCAAGCGCGGCGAGGCGGTCGCGGAACTCGGTCTCGACCTCGCCGAAGCGGCGGCCGAGCGAGGTGACGAACTCTTCCCGCTGGCGCTCGAGGCCTGCGGCGACCTGCGCCAGCTTCTTCTCGAGGCGCATGCCGCCCACGTCGCCGACCTGTGCGAGGCGCTCGGCGAGCAGCGACTCACCCTCACGCGCGAAGGACTGGACCGCACGCTCGAGCTCCCTTGACAGCCGGCGCCCAGCGTCCTCGCGCGCGGCCTTGATCGCACTCTCGAACTGGTGCTCGGCGGCGTCGACGAAGCGCCCGGCCGCGCGTTCGAGCACGCGCTCGAGCTGCTCGACCTGGCGACGCTCGACATCGGCGAACGTGCTCTGGATCCGCCGCGCCGCGTCCGTCTCCTCGCGTTCGATGCGGCGGACGAGCTCGTGCTCCCTGCCGCTGAGCCGCTCCGCGACCTGCTGGAGGGCTCGGCGCCGCTCCGAGGCGTGCGCCTCCAGCTCCGCCGTTGCCGTCGCGGCTGCCTCCTTCGCCGCGCGGAGGAGCTCCTCGCGGAGCTTCGCGAGCGCGGCTCGGTGCTCGTCGCCGGCGGCCTGAACGCGTTCGGAGTCTTCCTGAAGCCGCGATTCGAGCGCCTCGATCAGGCTCCGCTCGCGCTGGGCGATCCTCTCCAACCGCCCTCCGAGCTCCACCTGCGCGCGCTCGAGGTCGCCGTGCCAGGCGACGAGGCGCAGTTGGACCTGCTCCTGCGCCCTCGCAAGCGCCTCGCCGAGCGCGTCCCTTGCCCGCCGCTCGCTCTCGCTCGCCGCCTCGCGTCTGGCCTCGGACAGTCGGCGCTCATCCTCGGCGAAGGTGGAGAGCGAGTCGGCCCGAGCTCGCGCGAGCGTGCGCTCGAGATCCGCGGTCCGGTCACGAACCTCGCGCTGCACGACGGCGTCGAGCTCGCTCTTCGCCCGCGCGATCTGCAGCTCGATTGCCCGTCCACGCGCGAGCCCCCGACGCACCGCGATCCCGGCCAGCACCGTGACCAGGCAGGCCATGAGGCCCGTAGCGGGGATCGCGAGCTCGGTCTCGGGCCGGAGCGCGAACGCGACCCAGCCGGCGGCCGCAGCGGCTCCGAGCGCGGCCGCCACGCCCATGAGCAGCCGAGCGCCCGCCCGCTCGAGCGCCGCGCCGGCGAGTGACGCGGCCGCAACGAGCACGCCGCCCGCGAAGAGGATCTCGAAAACAGTCTCGACGGTCATGCCGTCATGGTAAGGGCTACTACTTCAAACGAAGGACGACGAGCGCAACGGCGAGCGCCGCGACCGCGAGCGTCAGCGCGCGCAGGGCCTCCTCGGGCGCCCGCGTCAGGGTCTCCGCAGTCAGCGGCTCGCGCCCTCCGTCCCGTAGCTCGATCGTGCCGGAGACCGCTGCCACGCGTCGCCGCACCGTGCGTACCGGCGTCGAGAGGCGCCGCTGCGCGAGGCTGAGGAGGCCTGCGAAGGCGGCTGCGAGAAGCGCTTCCACCGTCACCCGCTCGGCGGCGGCGAGGTAGGCGGCGAGAAGCGGGAACGAGCCCCAGGCGAGCGCGAACCAGGCGTCGCCGTGGAAGGCGCCGCCGAAGAGCTCGAGGTTGTAGGCGCAGACGATGAACGCGCCCGCAGCGACCAGCGGCGCGAGCCAGCCCGTGTACGCGATCGACGCGTAGACGCCGATCGCGACGGCGCCGCCGATCGACGCCGCCGCCAGGGCCGCGAGCGTCCGGTCGGGGATTCGCGTCTGGAGAGGATGCCCGTGCAGCTCGTCGAGCGCGTGAGCGCCGATGCCGACGGCGAGGAAGAACGCGGCCAGCGCCAGGAGCAGGCGCTTCGCCTCGAGATTCGGCGCGAGCCCGGCGCCGATGGCGACGTACGAGAGGTGCCAGAGGGTGTACGGGGGGTGGAGGAGCGTCACGTAGTCGCGCCAGCCGCCGGGAGCCAGCGCGTAGAAGGCCGACCGAGGCTCTGCGGTCATTCCCGGCGTCCCCAGACGACGACGCCCCCGCCGAGGCTGAGCCGTCGAACGCGCACGTCCTCGAGCCCGGCTGCGTGCCAGAGCTCGAGCTGCCGCTCGAGGGGGAAGCGGGCGTAGAAGCCGCGGATGCTCGGCCCGAGGAAGGCGCCGACCTCGTGCCAGCCGGGAGAGATCAGCCGGCCGACGACCGGCAGCCCTGCCCGCACGTATAGCTCCCAGAGCGGGCGCCAGGCCCCGCGCGGCAGGCCGAACTCGAGCGCGGCGAGCATGCCGCCCGGCCGGACGACGCGAGCGAGCTCGCGAAGCGTCGCTCCGGGATCCTCGACGTAGCGCAGGAGGTACGTGAAGGTGAGCGCGTCGAAGGAGCCGTCCGCGAAGGGGAGCCGCTCGGCGCTCCCCTCGACGAGCCGGATCCGGGCCGCGAGGCCGGCGGCCTCGACCCGCCCGCGGGCGGCGGCGAGCATCTCCGGGCTCTGGTCGAGCCCGACGACGCGGCAGCCTGCCCGGCGCGCGAGCTCGATCGCGACCGCAGCCGTGCCGGTGGCCACGTCGAGCACCTCGTCGCCGTGGGCGACCTCCACGCGCGAGACGAGGAAGCGGCGCCAGCGCGGGTCCTGGCCGAGGGAGAGCAGTCGGCTCCAGCGGTCGTAGGTGGGCCCGAGCGGCGCGAAGAGGTCGCGGGCGCGTCTGCTCGGCTCCGACACGGCTTCGGCCACGAGGGCGAGTCTATTCTTGGCGCCGTGGCGCTCCGGGACGATCTCGAGCGCGTCGCCGTGGCGGCAGCGAGCTTTGCCGGCCCGGGCGAGGAGCTGGCCGGCGTCGTCCCGGCGGAGGCCGAGCCGGGCGAGCGCACGTACCTCTGCGCCTTCGCCGCGGGGGCGGAGCACAGCTGGCTCGTGCTCGACGCCGAGGGCCAGCCGGTGACGAGCCGCGACGCCGTCCGGCGCACGGTCTCGGTCACGGCCATGTGCGAGCTGGCCGAGGAGAGCGCGGGGGGCGGCGAGCTGGGTGAGCTTCGCGAGCGGCTCGTCGCGCTGCGGCTGACCGAGAGCCCCCCGGGGATCGAGGAGGCGGAGGAAGCCGCGCTCGCGCTGGAGCAGGCGATCGCCCCCCCGCCGCGCCTGGCGGAGCCGGCCTACCTCGACCGCGTGGGCGCCGCGACTCGTCGCCTCGAGGAGGCTCTGGGAGATTCGGCCGGCTCGCCGTTTACCGAGGCGATGCGGCAGGGGCTCGTCGCGGTCGAGGAGCTGACCCGCGACGTGGAGGCGCACTACAAGCGGCCGCTGCCCTGATCGCCGCCGCTATCGTTGTGGGGGATGGAAGGCGGATTCGGATTCCCGCTCGGCGGCGACCCCGAGGAGCTCATGCGGAGCCTCCAGGAGTTCGCGGCGCGGCAGGCGGAGTCGGTCGCCGAGGCTCAGCGTGAGCAGTTTGCGACGCTGACCCTCAACACCGCGGTCGAGCTGACCGGCGCCGCGCTGGGGCGGATGGACGTCTCGGGCGGTACGGACGAGCAGGCGGTCGCCCTGCGCGACGCCATGCGGATCCTCTTCCCCGAGGCGGTCGCGCTCGTGAGCTCTGCCCGCCAGGGCTTCATGCGCGAGGCCTAGGCGGCGACCCGCACCGCGTCGGGCGGGCAGGTGCAGGGCTGGTCGCCCGAGTGCGGCCTGGGCACGCACGGGATGTTGATCCGCGTGAAGCAGTGGCAGCAGCCCTCGGGGCACGAGCACTCGGAGCAGCGCTGGCGGCAGACGGTGCCGGTCAGGCAGCAGAACCACTCGCCCGAGGTCGAGCAACCGACGGGGCAGCCGCCGGCGAGCTGGCACGGCTTGCAGGGGCGGTTCGGCAGGTTGGCGCACAGTGGATGCGGCGAGCCGCACGGGTTGCAGGGCCCGCCGCCGCAGCCGGAGCAGCCGCCCACGGCAGCGCCGAGCGAGACGCCTGTGCGCGTGAGCCAAAGGCCCGTGCCGAGCGAGCCCGCGCCCAGGAGCTTGAAGAACTGCCGCCGAGACGAGCGCCGCGCGAGCGTCCGGGCGGCTTTCGCGGTGACGTCCACTAGCTGGTGACGTCCACTAGCTCGTGAGGCCCGCCGTGATCACCTTCGCCTCGTCGAGGTCGACCTTGTCGACCTGCCAGGGCGGCGTCGGCAGGTAGGGCCGCTCCGGCGACTTCGAAGCGCGCCGCAGGCGTGCGAACTCGGCATTGACGAGCTCCCTCGCCGCGGTCGGGCTGTCGGCGAAGACCGTCACGTTCTGCATGAAGGCCTCGCCGTTCGACCCCTGCACCTTCCGGCTCAGGACGTAGATCGCTCCATCCATCTCCTCACCTCCTCGCTAGATGAACACTAATACGGCTGCGGTCACGAATGCGAGCCCGGCGACGACGCGCTTCAGCGTCAGGACACGCGTCTGGATCGTGTCGCACGCTCCGGCGAAGTCCTCGCCGGCCGCCGAGACCGTGGCGACGACCGCAAGCGCACGCGCCGCTCCGTAGGTGCCCGTGATCGCGATCGCCGTGGGCAGGTCGCCTGCAAGGAGCGCCGCGAGCGGCAGCACGAGCAGCGACTGGTACGGGATGCGCGTGCTGACTCCGAGACCCAGGTCGAAGCCCCAGCCGAAAATCCCCGGATAGTGGCCGAGTGAGCAGGGCCATGAGCCGGGCGTCTGGCGCTCGGACGTCAGCTGGGGCACGCGCAGCAGGCCGAAGTCGCTCGAGGCCGTGTAGAGGAGCGCGAGCGGCACGACGACCGCGAACACGGTGTCGAGCGTGTCGCCCAGCGCGGAGCGGAGCAGCAGCCCCGCGAAGCCGAGAAGGACGCCGATCGTCGCACCGCCGGCGACGCCGCCGAGGACGTGGAAGGCGAGCGCTGTTTTTCTCCTGCCCACCTGGACCAGGGGGCCGATCTGCCCGACCATGGAGAGCCCTCAGGGGCTGGCGGCAGTAGAGAGCCCGATCACTAGGCTGAGGCTGACGAGCAGGAAGAGCGGCATGGCGTTAGCCATGCGCGGCGGCGAACAAGGGTGCCTCGACCGGCGGGCACGGGCAGGGCTGATCGCTGGTGTACAGCCTCGGCGTGCACGGGGTCTGGATCCGCGTGAAGCAGTGACAGGAAGGGTTCGAGCATCCGGCCGGGCAGTTGCACTCGGAGCAGCGTTGGCGGCACACGGTGCCGGTCAGGCAGCAGAACCACTCGCCCCCGGTCTGGCAGCCGGCGGGACAGCCCCCGCCCTCCTGGCAGGTCTTGCAGGGGTACGGCGGATTCAGGTTGTCGCAGCGCGTGGCCGGCGAGTAGCACGGGTTGCAGGGCCCGCCGCCGCAGCCGACGCACCCGGAGACCGCGCCGAGCGAGACGTTCGTGCGCGTCAGAAACAGGCCGGCGCCGAGCGACCCCGCTCCGAGGAACTTGAAGAACTGGCGGCGCGACGAGCGCCGCGCCAGTGAGTGGGCCGCCTTTCCGGCGAGGTCCATCAGCCCTCCTGCGCTTTCCTAAACATGCGCGGCGGCGAACGCGGGGGCCTTGGCCGGTGGGCACGGGCACGGCTGGTCGCCCGAATGCGGCCTCGGCGTGCACGGGATCCGGGTCAGCGTGAAGCAGTGACAGGCCGGGGACGCGCATCCGGTCGGGCAGTTGCACTCGGAGCAGCGCTGGCGGCACACGGTGCCGGTCAGGCAGCAAAACCACTCGCCCGAGGTCGAGCAGCCGGTGGGGCAGCCCCCGCCCTCCTGGCAGGTCTTGCAGGGGTACGGCGGATTGAGGTTGTCGCAGAGCGTGGCCGGCGACCAGCACGGGTTGCACGGCCCGCCGCCGCAGCCGACGCACGTGCTGACCGCCCCGAGCGAGACGTCCGTGCGGGTCAGGAACAGCCCGGCGCCAAGCGAGCTGGCGCCGAGGAACTTGAAGAACTGGCGGCGCGACGATTTGCGCGCAAGCGCGTGCGCGGCCTTACCGGCGAGATCCATCAGCCCTCCCTCAGCTCGGTGACGGCTGCCGGCTCGCCGTCCATCTGGACCCAATCCTTGCCGGCCTGAAGCGTCCCCTCCTGCTCGAGCAGCGACTCGAGCTGGCGCCAGTCGTTCGCGATCCCCCGGATCACGACCTTGCGCTCGTGATCGAGCAGGTATGCGAACGGCGTCAGGGTCACGAGGTAATCCTTCTCGATCTGGCCCGAGGTGTCCACGACCATCGTCGCCTCGAGCCCGTTCATGCGGCCGAAAGCCTGGCACGACTCGACGTCGCCCCGGCAGACGACCAGGAAGTCGAACTCCCCCCGCCTCGTCTTGCGCACCTCGTTCAGCCCCGGGATCAGCTCGCGGCACGAAAGGCACCCCGGTGAGGCGAAGACGATCAGGCGCGCGGCCGCCGGGAGCCCGGAGAGCGTCACGAGCTCACCCGACTCGGACTCGACCGCGGTGAAGTCGGGCGCATCGACCCCGCGCTCGAGGCCCGTGTCGGTGATGAGCGCGCCGGGATCGTCGCCCAGGCGGAGCTGGAGTAGGCCGAGCTGGCGCAACGCGCCCGCGAGCAGGAAGCCGAGCACGAGCACGAGCAGCCAGAGCACGACGTACGAGGCGAGCCAGACCCCGCTCATGGCCGCTGCTCCGGGTTGAGCGGGACGTTGAGCGGCTGGTGGCGGAAGCTGACGCGCCGCGTCGGCGTCACGCCGAGACTCGCCTGGACCCGCAGGAACGACCAGGCGAGCGGAAACAGGCCGGAGAGGCGGGTTACGGCCACGAGGCCCGTCGCCATCAGGAGTGCGGGCAGGACATCGTCGCCGGCGATTCCCCTCGTGTCCCCGAGCGCGAAGACGAGCACGGCGACGGCGAGGCCGGCGAGCGCGAGCGTTCGGACGAGGGCGAGCGGCGAGATGCGCTCGACCTCGGAGGCGCCGAAGCAATGGCACGGGGCCCGGTTCGCGCGCGCGAGGCTGACCGAGAGCGCGGCTGCGAAGAGGACGAAGAGCGCGATCGCTCCGGTCGCGGCCACCGCGGTCACGAGGCCGCCGACGAGGAGCGCGCCGAGCGCGAGCTCGGCGAGGATCAAACCGCCGCCCACCACAGGCGCAAGCGGTTCCGGGAGTAGCCGGTACTGGCGGACGCCGTCAACGAAGTCGCGTGGGGCGCGCGCTTTCTCGAGCCCCGCCAGGAGGCACACGGCTCCGAGGCCCGTGCGGAACACGAAGTACGTGACAGCAGACGCCAAAAAGCCTCCCCCTGGGGTCTCGCCCCTCTTCGCACGGTCGCGATGCAGTTCGATCTTGAGCCGAAGGGCCGATTTCGTCAAGTCCTGCCCTGTCCGGCCGAGACATGCAGGGTGCCAGGCACCAGACACGCCTAGAATCGCCGGGCCCTTGGCACTGCTCGACCGCGCCATCGTCCGGGTCCTGCCGGCCGTCCCCCGGCCGATCGTCCGCAAGATCTCGGAGCGCTACATCGCCGGCGCCGAGCTTGCCGATGCCTGCCGCGTCGTCAAGCGCCTGAACGGCGAGGGGAAGATGGCCACGATCGACGTCCTCGGCGAGGAGATCAAAAGCCGCGAAGAGGCGCTCGAGATCGTCCGCGCGTACCACGACACCTTCGAGGCGATCGAGCAAGAGGGGCTCGACTCGAACGTCAGCGTCAAGCTCACCGGGCTCGGCCTGAAGCTCCACTACGAGCTCTGCCGGGCGAACCTCGAGACGGTCGTGCGCCATGCGGCCGAGAGCGGCAACTTCGTGCGCATCGACATGGAGGACTCGAGCTGCACGTCGGATACGCTGCGGATGTATCGCGAGCTGCGGGAAGCGGGGCTCGACAACGTCGGCATCGTCCTCCAGGCGTACCTGCGCCGGACGATCAGGGACGTACGCGCACTCGCGCCGCTGCGCCCGAGCGTACGACTCTGCAAAGGGATCTACATCGAGCCGCCGTTGATCGCCTACCGCGACTTCGAAGCGGTCCGCAAGAACTTCGTCCTTTGCCTGCAGGAATTGCTGCACGCGGGCTGCTACGTCGGGATCGCGACCCACGACAAGTGGCTGATCTCGGAGGGGCTGCGGCTCGTGGGCGAACACGGGCTGACCCGCGAGCAGTACGAGCTCCAGATGCTGCTCGGGGTGACCGAGCCCGCGGCAGACCGGCTGGTCCGGGACGGCCACCGCCTGCGAATCTACGTTCCCTTCGGCGAGCAGTGGTACAGCTACTCGCTGCGCCGGCTCCAGGAGAACCCGAAGATCGCCGGCTACATCGCGGCCGACACGGTGAACCGGCTGTTCGGCGCCGACGGAACTTGACGCGCTGAGGCGCGGAGAAGCCGTTTCGTTACGAGCCTCGTTCGGGCCTGGCCGATTGGGCCGGTTGCAGCAATCCCCAGGCGCACTTAGGTTTTCCACAGTGCCGCCGCCGGAATCCGAGCCCGACGATCCCAACGAACGCTTTCGGGAACGGCGAGCGCAGGCGCGCAGGCGCCGCCGCTTCCACCGGAAGGGCGCGCTCACGGTCCTGCTGATCGCTGCGGCGGCCGTCGTCCTCGGGGCGACGGTGATCGGCACGCGGCATCACCAATCATCGACGGCACACGGGAAGCGCGCGAAGACGAAGTCCGAGCCGACCCTGCCGCGGCCGCTTCCGGCCGAGGTGCGCGGCGTCCACGTGACGATGGCCCTCGCGTCGCTCCCCGGCAAGCTCGACGCGTACATGCAGATCCCCGGCCTGAACACGATCGAGCTCGACGTGAAGGACGAGTTCGGCAAGGTCGGCTTCCTCCTGCCCGTGGGGACGCTGGCCCGCCGGATCGGCGCCGCGCAGCCGTACTACCGGGCGCGCCATGTCGCCGGTAAGGCCCACGCGGCGGGCGTCTACCTGATCGGGCGTGTCGTCGTCTTCGAGGACCCGGTGCTGACGGAGCAAAGGCCGGAGCTGGCGATCCTCTTAGGCGACGGGTCGGTCTGGCGGAACGACGCGGGGCTCGGCTGGGCGAACCCATACGACGAGCGCGTCTGGGATTACAACCTCTCGATCGCGAAGGCCGCCGCCCGCGCAGGGTTCGACGAGATCCAGTTCGACTACGTGCGCTTCCCGAGCGACGGGCCGATCGAGGAAGCCGTCTTCCCGGGGAAGACGCCGGAGCCGCAGGGCCGGACGATCACGCGCTTCGTGCAACACGCCTCGACGGAGCTGAAGCCGCTCCGCGTGCGGGTCTCGGTCGACGTCTTCGGTCTCTCGGCGACCCACGACCTCGGGATCGGCCAGGTGCCGCGCCGTCTCTCGCGCTACGTCGATGCCGTCTACCCGATGGTCTACCCGTCGCACTACCGCTCGGGCGAGTTCAACCTGGCCGACCCGGGCGCCGTTCCGGGGAGGACCGTCGCGCGCTCGCTCCGCGACTTCCGCCGGGCGCTCCGCGGCCGCCACGCGATGCTGATCCCGTGGCTCGAGGACTTCTCCCTGACCAGCGAGCGACGCCCCCCGGTTGAGGTGCGTGCGCAGATCCAGGCAGCGCGCAGGTACCACGCCAGGGGATTCCTCCTCTGGAACCCAAAGGGCATCTATACCGCGGAAGTCCTCAAGTAGTCTCCCCGCAAAACCCGACGCCGGAGGGACACGTGAACGAAACGTACGAAGAGCTCAGGGCGCGCCTCGCCGAGATCCACGATCTGCGCATGTCGCGCTCGATCCTCTCGTGGGATCTGCACACGAAGATGCCGCCGAAGGGCGGCGAGATCCGCGCCGAGCAGCTCGGGACGCTCGACCGGCTGTCGCACGAGCTCTTCATCTCCGACGAGATCGGGCGGTTGCTCGAGAAGCTTCGGCCGTACGAGGAGGGGCTCGACCGAGACACGGACGAGGCGAGCCTCATCCGCGTGACGCGCCGCGACTACGAGAAGGCGAAGCGGGTAACGCCGGAGCTGCGCGCCGAGCTCACGCGCGCGGGCGCGATGGCCCTCCCGGCCTGGATCGAGGCGCGCGAGAAGTCCGACTTCTCGATCTTCCTTCCGTACCTGAAGCGCAACATCGAGCTACAGCACGAGTACGTCGCCTGCTTCGAGGGCTATGGCTCGGCCTACGACGTGCTCCTCGACGACTTCGACGAGGGCATGAAGACGACCGAGGTGCAGGAGATCTTCGACGCGCTCAAGCGCGAGCTGATCCCGTTCATCGCCGAGATCGGTGAGCGGGCCGACCGCGTGGACGACTCCTGCATGCACGGACACTTCCCGATCGACGCCCAGCGCTCGTTCGCGCTCGAGGTGCTGGAGCGGCTCGGCTTCAACCGCGAGTCGTGGCGGCTCGACCCCACGGTGCACCCGTTTGCGATGAGCGCGGCGCTGACCGACATCCGGTTGACGACGCGGTACGACGAGAGCGACCTCAACAGCCTCTTCGCCGCGATCCACGAGTTCGGGCACGGCTTCTACGAGGCAGGCGCAGACCCGGCGCTCGAGCGGACTCCGCTCTCGCAGGTCAACTCGATGGGCTTGCACGAGTCGCAGAGCCGGATGTGGGAGAACCTCGTCGGACGCGGGCTTCCGTTCTGGCGCTTCTTCTACCCGCGCCTCCAGGGGACCTTCCCCGACCGGTTCGGCTCCGTCGAGCTCGACGACTACTACCGCGCGATCAACAAGGTGGAGCCCTCGCTGATCCGGATCGAGGCGGACGAGGCGACCTACAACCTCCACATCATCCTCCGCTTCGAGCTGGAGCAGGAGATCCTCGAGGGAGACCTGGCGGTCGAGGAGCTGCCGGAGGCGTGGAACGCGCGCATGGCCGAGTACCTCGGCGTCGACGTCCCCGACGACGCGCACGGCGTGCTCCAGGACGTCCACTGGTCGGGCGGCGCAATCGGCTACTTCCCGACCTACTCGCTGGGGAACGTGATCTCCGTGCAGCTCTGGGAGCACATGCGCGCTGAGAACCCCGACCTCTACGCGCAGTTCGAGCAGGGCGAGTTCGGGCAGCTCGCCGCCTGGCTGCGGGAGAACCTGCATCGGCACGGACGCAAGTACACGTCCAAGGAGATGCTCGAGCGCATCACGGGCGGGCCGATCGACCCCGGCCCGTACCTCCGCTACCTGAGGGAGAAGCTCGGCGAGATCTACGGGCTGCCCGTGGAGGCTGGGGCCGCGGTCTTTTTGGCACGGGGGAACCCCTGGTTCCCCCGTGAGCCCCCTCCTTGCGTGCGGTTGCGTGGAAGGTGGGTTTCAGGAGCCGCCCTTTGAAGCGGTGGCTCGGAGGTTTCTTCTCGTAGTGAGCCTCACGCCGGGCGAAGCCCGGCTCCGGCGGCGGCTCGACGTGCTCTCCGAGTAGGCACGGGGGAACAGTTGGTGCCAAGTGACCGTTCTCTGTAGAAGCGGTGCGGTTAGTCTTGATGCGACTGACGACCTGGGCGCAGTAACGAGGGGCGATCGGGTTGCGGTTACCCATGCTTCCCGTAGCTCGCGCGCCCCTACCAATTCTTCCTAGTAGGGCTTGGCGGTTCGATTGGCGAAACTACGGCTATGGGTGAAGCCGTGCGTCTGACGGTCGTGGGAAATGAAGGGGAGGCCATGATCCTCTGCTCAATGCTCCGTGTGGAGGGAGTCCAATGCATCTATCGACCGACCGACCTCTCCGCAGGCCCGACGGGTGCGTCGGATAGCTGGTGGCATGAGGTGCTTGTGGACGAGGCTGATCTGGAGCGTGCCCGGGGCCTTCTGCCGGCGCAATAGCGCCTAAAACGGGTTTGGCGTTTTCGATTGGCGAAACGCAGTCCCGCCCGGACTAGAAGGCCACCAAGAACACCACGCTGCCGATCTCTACCGCAACTGGCTTCTGTGCCCGATCG
>WNFU01001173.1_pt1 | contig 36834 bp, 36 predicted proteins | sample 5400121 | NCBI WGS metagenome assembly WNFU01 (sample SAMN13153360, study PRJNA577476) | soil metagenome | isolation source: 100 cm soil or saprolite under grassland replicate 1 | place: USA:California | collected 2016-06-15
AGTGGAGCTGGTGGGACTCGAACCCACGGCCTCGTCGCTGCCAGCGACGCGCTCTGCCCAGCTGAGCTACAGCCCCGGGAAATTCGTACTCCTCCGAAAGGTTAATGCACGCATGCTGGTGATTCCGCGGAGGGCGCACCCGCAGCTGGATCGCCCGCCGGTGTGACAGGTGGCGCGCGGAATGTGGCGGGGGGGTGTCGGGAGGGTCAGGAGTTGCGCGCGGGAGCGGCGCCGGTCGCCGCGGCCTCGCGCGCGTTCGCGACGATCTCCTCGACGAACCGCGGCCATAGCTGGCGCGGGAGGTCGTGGCCCATGCCCGGGATCAGGATCAGCTTCGCCCCCGGGATCGCCGTCGCCGTCGCCCTGCCTCCCGAGACGTCGATCAGCGGATCGGCCTCGCCGTGGATCACGAGCGTCGGCACCCGCAGCTTCGCCAGCTCATCGGTCCGATCCCCCGAGGCGAGGACCGCGGCCAGCTGGCGCCCGACTCCCTTCGGGTTGTAGCCCCGATCGAAGCTGCGGCGGGCCCGCTGCCGCAGCGCCTCCTCGTCGGGCTCGAACCCCGGAGATCCGATCACCCGCCAGTTCCGCACCGCCCACTCGGCGATCGCCTCGCGATCGCTCGGCGGTGGATCGAACAGGACGCTCATGGCCCGCGGGTGCGCCTGGCCCACCGCGCGATCCCCGGTCGTCGACATGAACGAGGTCAGCGACAGCACGCGCTCCGGATGCCGCAGCGCCAGCGCCTGGGCGATCATCCCGCCCAGCGACGCACCTACCACGTGCGCCGCATCGATCCCGAGGTGATCGAGCAGCTTCGCCGTGTCGTCCGCCATGTCGTCGAGCAAATACGTCGCGCTGCTCGCGTCCCCCGCGCTGAGCGCCATCCAGTCCGGCGCCGGCCCCTCATAACTCGTCGAGCGCCCCACGTCGCGGTTGTCGAACCGCACCACGTGGAAGCCCTCGGCGGCGAGCAGCCGGCAGAACTCCGCGTCCCACCCCAGCATCTGCACGCCCAGCCCCATGACCAGCAGCAACGCCGGACCGCCGCGATCCCCGAACTCCTCGTAAGCGATCTCGACGCCCCCCACTTCCGCGAGCTGCTCGGCCATGCAGGGCAGCCTACGCACCCCGCCCACGCCGTGAGCGGCGGCGTTCGGAAGAACCGGCGGCCCGCGCTACTCGGCCGCGACGCCCACGTCGAGGACCACGCGGTCGTCCCGCGTGTCCCGGACCACGAACTCGAGGTCGCAGCGCTCCTCCAGCTCGCGCAGCAGAGCAACCGGCTCGCGCAGCTGCACGGCCATCGTCGCGCGGCCCTCGGAGAAGCGCTTGATCGAGATCTCCGAGGTCGCGCCGATCGAGCGCGCCGCGTCCTCGAACAGAACGAGTTGCGAGAAGTCGCGCAGCGGCCCGACCTCGACGTGCACCAGCCCGCTGAACATGTCCCCGGGCTCGGGCGCGGCGGCAGGGTGCCCATTGGACCCCGCGACGACGGCGCCGTGCGCCGCCTGCGCGGCCGCGTCGTCGAGCTCGATCTCGTCGGCGTCGCCCAGCCGACGCACGGTCTCCTCGAGCGTCTCGAGCAGCCTTCCGCCCGCCTCGCCCGGGCGCCTCGCGAGCTCCGCTATCCGCTCGCTCAGCTCGGCCGCGTCACGCAGGGCGCGCATCCGGATCCGCGTCGCCTGCCCGCGCGCCTGGGCCCGGATCTCCTCGAGCTGGCGCCCCAGCGCGACCAGCGCCCGCGTGTCCTCCTCGGCGCGCGCCAGCGCCTGCGCCAGCTCCTCGCGCGCCTCGCGTAACTCACGCTCCCGCTCCACAACGCGAAGCCCGAGCCGCGCCGAGACGTGCTCGAGCTCCTTGACCTTGGCATCCCTCGCGCGGAGCGCCGCTTCCCCGGCCGCGAGCTCCCTCTCCGCGACCGCGAGCGCCGCCCTCACCTGGCTGGGTCGATAGCCCAGGAACGACCTCTTGAAGTCGCTCGTGGCGATGCGCGCAGGCTAGGGCGCCGATCGGACAGCATCGTGGGGAGCCTCCCCGACGACGTCCAGGTCGAGGCGCGGGGCCTCGCCCCACAGTGTCTCGAGGCGGTAATAGTCCCGCGTCGCGGGGACGAAGACGTGCAGCACGCAGTCGAGGTAGTCGAGCAGCACCCAGTGCGCCTCGCGCTCACCCTCGACGCTCCCCGGCAGCAGCCCATCCTCCTTCTTGAGCCGCACGTGAACCTCGTCGTGCACCGCCTTCGCCTGGCGCTCGTTGCGCGCCGTGCAGATCACGAGGAAGTCCGTGTAGGTGACGAGTCCGCGCACGTCGAGCGCGACGATGTCCGTCGCCCCCTTGGAGTCCACGATCTCGGCGATCCGCTGCGCCAGCGCCGCGGACTCGATCGCGCCTCTCCCCCCTCCCGTCACGCGTACAGCCGCCGCGCCTCGATCAGCTCGGCGACCCCGTCCGGCACCAGGTAGCGGATCGGCCGCCCCGCGGCGACCCGCTCGCGCACCATCGTCGAGGAGACGCCGATCTCCGGCATCTCGACGAACTCTCCGCGCCCCTCACCCCCCAGACGCGCCACCACCTCCTCGACCTCCCCGCGCGCTACCCCGCGCCGGTCCGCGATCGCCACGCGCGCCAGCTCGAGGATCCGCTCCGGACTCCGCCACCGCTCGAGGCCCAGCGCCGCATCCGCGCCCATGATCCACACGAGGTCCTCGTTTCCGCCCGCGCTCAACGCCTCCAGCGTCCTGAACGTGTAGGACGGCTCGCCGTTTCTCCGCGCCTGGTCGACCTCGAAGCGCTCGACCTCGAAGGGCCCCGGCTTCGCCGCCGCCGCGACCATCTTGAGACGCACCTCGGCCCCCGGATCGTCGGGGATCTCCTTGTGCGGCGCGCGCCCCGTCGGCACCAGCACGACCCTCTCGAGGCCGAGTTGCGCCGCGGCCTCCTGGGCCAGCACCATGTGCCCGAGGTGCGGCGGGTTGAACGCCGAGCCGAGCACACCCAGCGCTCGCCGCTCACCGGCCTCGACCTGACTGCGCTCGTCGCGAACTGCGATCTACTCCCTGACCTGGCCGCTGCCCCTGACCACGTACTTGGTCGTGGTCAGCTCCCGCAGGCCGATCGGCCCCCGCGCGTGGAGCTTCTGGGTCGAGTTCCCGATCTCCGCGCCCATCCCGAACTCGAACCCGTCCGTGAAGCGCGTCGAGGCGTTGACGTACACCGCCGCCGCGTCGACCGCCTCGGTGAAGCGCTCGGCCGCGGCGTCCGACGAGGTGACGATCGCCTCGGAGTGGCCGGTCCCGTGGCGGTTGACGTGGTCGATCGCAGCCTCGAGCGAGTCCACCACCCCGACCGCCATCTTGAGACCCAGGTACTCGGTGTCCCAGTCCTCGTTGGAGGCCTCGCCCAGCGGCACGTCCCCCGCGGCCTCGCGGGCGCCCTCGTCGCCGACCAGCTCGACCCCGGCCTCCTGGAGATCGCCCAGCACGTCCGGCAGGAAGCGCTCGGCCACCGCCGAGCTGACCAGCAGCGTCTCGGCCGCGTTGCAGACCCCGGGCCGCTGCACCTTGGCGTTGAACGCGACCCTCCGCGCCATCTCGAGGTCGGCGTCCTCGTGCACATAGACGTGGCAGTTCCCCGACGCCGCGTACATCACGGGAACCGTGGCGACGTCCTTGAGCGCCGCCTTGAGCCCCTCGCCGCCGCGCGGAATCACGAGATCGACGATGTCCTCCTGGGTCGCGAGCTCGGCGAGCTCAGAGCGCTCGCCGCCTTCAATCAGCTCGACGGAGCTTTGCGGCAGGCCGGCGTCGGCGACCGCCTGCCTGACCAGCGCGGCGAGCGCCGCGTTGGAGCGCGCGGCGTAGCTGGAGCCGCGCAGCACGATCGCATTACCGCTTTTCAGGCAGAGCGCCGCGCAGTCCACGGTGACGTTCGGCCGCGCCTCGTAGACGACCGCCACGACTCCGAGCGGCACCCGCAGCTTGCGCATCTCGAGCCCGCTGGCGAGCGTGCGCTGCTCGACGACCTCGCCGACCGGGTCCGGCAGCCCCACGATGTCGATCACCCCCGCGGCCATCGCCGCGACGCGCGTCTCGTCGAGGGCGAGGCGGTCGCGAAGCGCCGCGTCGAGGCTCGCGGCCCGATCGTCGGCGAGATCGGCCGCATTGGCTTCGAGCACGTCGGCGACCCGCTCGTCGAGCAGCTCCGCGACCCGGCGCAGCACGCCGTCCTTGAGCTCGGTCGAGGCGGTCGCAAGCTCGTGCGAGGCGTCCTTCGCGTCGACGCACACCTCGCGCACGCTCCTCGTGGTCGTCGCCATATGCCTAGGGTAACCGCCGCTCCCGCGGCGCTAGGCACCGGCATGCCCGGTGGGGCTGAGAATGATCACGGGAATCTCGCGACTGGTCCTGCGTTGATAGGTCTCGTAGTCCGGCCACACCTCGACGAGCCGCGGCCACAGCCGCGCCCTCTCCTCGGCGTCCGCCTGGTGCGCGACGACATCGCGACGCTCGCCGCCGACCTGGACGGTCGTGCGCGGCGAGTCGCGCAGGTTGAGCCACCACGCGGGATGCTTGTGGGACCCGCCCTTCGACGCCACGATCACGAGGTCGTCGCCGTCCTCGATGTAGAGCAGCGGGTTGGTGCGTCGCTTTCCGCTCCGACGTCCGACGTGGTCGAGCAGCAGTATGGCCACCCCCCTGACCCTCCCTCCTATCCGGCCCCCGGTCAGGCGGTAGCTCGCGACGTGGAGATCGACGAAGCGGTCGAAGAGAGTCCGTTGCAGCGATCTGGGCACGGTCCCGGCCGCGCTCAGGTGAGCACGAAGTAGTCGCGGTGGACCGCCTCGTCGGCTCGCGTGCCCATCAGGTCCCGGACCTCGGAGGTCTTCATCCCCTTGATCCGCTCCAGGTCCGCCGCGGAGAAGTTGACGATTCCCTTGCCGACCACTTCCGAGTCGGTTACCACCTCCACGGCGTCGCCCGCCTCGAACTCGCCTTCGACGCCGGTGATCCCGACCGGGAGCAGGCTGCTGCCGCGCTCGCGCAGCACCCGCGCGGCTCCGGCGTCCACGACGAGCCGTCCCTGGGCCGGCTTCGCGTGGCGCAACCACAGCTTGAAGCTCGGCGTGCGCTCGTGGTGTGTAGCGAACCTCGTGCCCACACGCTCGCCGCCCGCCGCAGCGAGCAGAGTCCCGGGCGCGGTCCCGTCGCAGATCACGACCGGGATCCCGGCCGCGCTCGCCATCTCGGCCGCCGCAACCTTGCTGCGCATGCCTCCCGACCCGAAGGCGGAGGTCCTGACGCCGATCTCGTAGGCGTCGAGCTTCGCGAAGTCGTCCACCTCCTCGATGAGCTCGGCGTCGGCCTGCAGGCGCGGGTCGGCGGTGTGCAGCCCCTCGATGTCGGTCAGCAGGACGAGCAGCCGCGCCTCGAGCAGGATCGCGACCTGGGCCGAGAGGAAGTCGTTGTCGCCGAACGTGATCTCGTCCGTCGCCGTCGTGTCGTTCTCGTTGACGATCGGTATCACCCGCCAGTCGAGCAGCCGGCCGAGCGTCTGGCGTGCGTTGAGGTAATGCATCCGCGCCGCGATATCGAACGCCGTGAGCAACACCTGGGCGGTGTGAAGCCCGGCGCCGGCGAGGCGCTCCTCGTAGGCGCGAAACAGCGACCCCTGCCCGACCGCCGACGCCGCCTGGAGCTCGTCGATCGCCCCCGGCCGTGCGCCGAGTCCCATCAACCGCATCCCGCGGGCGATCGCCCCGGAGGTCACCAGGGCGACGTTCTCACCGCCGCCGTGAAGCTCGACGACCTGCGCACACACGCTGTCGAGCACCGGCGCACGCAGCTCGCCGGCGTCGTCGGCGACGATCGAGGAGCCCAGCTTTGCGACCACGGTCACGGTCGCGCAAGTGTAGGTCGAGGGTGACTAGTCCACCGCGAGGCGGATTTCCAGCGATGCGTCGGGCCCTCGATTGCCCGCGGCGTCGATCGCGAAGCCGCCGAGGTGGACCTCGACGCGCTTGCCGTCCTCGACCAACCGCCGGCAGCGAGCAGCCTGCTTGCGACGGAGCTTGAGGTGCAGGTCCTTGGATTCGCCGGCCTGCGCCGCGGCGGTCTCGGCGTCGAGCTCGAACAGGTCCTTGTCGTGCTTCCCGGCCGTCACCTGTCCGCCGACGGTCACGCTTCCCGACTCGTCGGTGCCGGCCTTGACCTTGATCCGGCGGTGTCTCGCGATGTTCTGCTTGTGCTTGCCGTCGAGCGCCAATCCCGGACCGGTGAGGTCGATGAGCGGGCAGTCTGTCGGGCTGTCGTCGACCAGCCGCGATACGGGGCCGGTGCGAGCCGCGATGTAGATCCGCCCGCAGGCGTCCTGCCCGAACGAGGTGGGCTGCGTCACCGACACGCCCTCGGAGCGGTCCGAGCCGAAGGGATCGTCGGGAGCGAACGAGCGAATGACCCCGGCGCAGAGATCGGCGTAGACGTAGCGGCCCTGCAGCTCGGTGAGTCCCGGGTCGCGAATCACGTAGCCGCCGGTGATCGCGCACGTGCCGGCGTCGTTGGCGTACGCGAAGACGGGGTCGGTCAGCGGGCCGGCGCAGCCGCCGCCCGGCCCGGGGGCGAAGCCTTCGCGACACGGCCACCCGAAGTTGAGGCCGCGTCCCGCGACGGGCGCGGGCGAGTCGTCGACCTCCTCGAAGGCCGACTGCCCGACGTCCGCGATCACCATGTCGCCCGTCGCGCGGTCGAACGTAAACCGCCACGGATTGCGCAGCCCGAGGCTCCAGACCTCGTTGCCGAGCGGGTTGTCACCCGGGACCGTGTGGCCACCTCCGGGGGTCGGGGCGATCCGCAGGATCTTGCCGAGCAGGCTGCCTGGGTCCTGCGCGAGGCCGCCGCCCGTGCCCCCGTCCCCGGTCGAGACGTACAGGTAGCCGTCGGGCCCGAGCTGGAGCTGGCCGCCATTGTGGAATTGGGACGCACCGTGAGCGATCGTGATGACGTCTCGAAGCGTCGCCGGGTCGACGCTGTCGCCGCTGGCGGTCAGCTCGCCGACGTGGAGGTTGCCGCTGTCGGTTCCGGTGTAGAAGACGTAGAAGCGCCCGCTGGTGCGGAAGTCGGGCGCGAACGCCATCGACAGCAGCCCCTGCTCGTTTCCGCCCCCGTCCTGGGCGGAGACCACGACCGGGTCGAGATCGACGAACTGCGTCGTCGTGCCGCCGACCGTGAGCTGGATGCGGCCGTCCTGCTCGACGACGAAGATCCGGTCCTCGTCGGTCGGGTCGGAGGTGACGTAGACCGGCGACGCGTAGGTCCCGATCGGCTCCAGGGTGACCGCGCTCGCCGCCGTCGCGCCGGCGAGCAGCAATCCCACGATGCTCAACACGACGGCGGTGGGGAACCTGCGCCAGCGAACCATGCTCAATGGATATCGGCACGGCTCGACAGATGCGCCATCAACCGGGGTCGAAATCGAACGCGACGTCGCCGATCCTGACCTCGTCGCCGGGCTCGAAGCCGCGCTTTTGAAGCTCGCCCACCACCCCGATCTCCCGCAGCCGCTGCTCGACGTAGCCGAGCGCCTCCTCGTTGGAGAGGTCGTGGCGCTTGACCAGCAGCTCGATCCCGCGCCCCCCCACCCGGAACACCCCGTCGTCCACCCGCTCCACCTCGAAGCCGTGATCCGCCGCCGGCCGGTAGACGCGATGCTCGACCTCGAACTCGGATGGCGGCTCGCCGGGCGTGCCGGCGCGCGACTCGGCGGCGGCCTCGGCTGCGACCGGCTCCGGAACGGCGTCGAGGATCGCGCGTCGCAGCTCGTCGAGCCCCGCGCCGCTGACCGCCGACACGGCGACGACGTGGAGCGCCCGGGGCCCGAGGTGCCGACGCCATTCCGCGACCGCCCGCTCGGCCTCGTCGTCGGGGACCAGGTCGCGCTTCGAGAGCGCGACGAGCTCGGGCAGGGCGCCCAGCCCGCCGCCGTAGGCCTCGAGCTCCGCGCGCACCGTCGCGTAGGCGGCGGGACCGTCGTCGCGCACGACCTCGACGACGTGGACGATCACCCCGCAGCGCTCGACGTGGGCGAGGAACTCCTGCCCCAGCCCGGCGCCCTGCGCGGCGCCCTCGATCAGCCCCGGGATGTCGGCGATCACCAGCTGGCGATCGTCGGACTCCAGCGTTCCGAGCACCGGCTCCACGGTGGTGAAGGGATAGTCCGCGACCTTGGGCCGCGCCCGGGTCAGGCGCGCGAGCAGCGAGGACTTGCCGGCATTCGGGAGGCCCACCAACCCAGCGTCGGCCAGCAGCTTGAGGCGCAGCTCGATCCACCCCGACTGGCCCTCGATCCCCTGCTCCGCGAACCGGGGCGCCTGTCGCGTCGCGGTCGCGAAGCGCTTGTTGCCGTGGCCCCCCGTCCCGCCGCGTGCGATGACGGCGCGCTGTCCAGGCTCGGTGAGGTCGAACCGCTCGCCGTCGAGCCCCTCGACGACGGTCCCGGGCGCGACCGGCAAGATCCGGTCCTCGCCCCGCGCCCCATGGCGCCGCTTTCCCTGCCCGTGCCCGCCGCGGCCACCTCGGAAGTGCTTTGAGTGGCGCAGCGCCGCGAGGTCGCGGCGGGAGGGATCGCAGACCGCCACCACGTCGCCCCCTGGGCCGCCGTCGCCGCCGTCGGGGCCGCCCTTCGGCACGTGGGCCTCGCGGCGAAAGCTCACGCAGCCGTTGCCGCCGCGGCCCCCCTCGACGTAGATGCTGACTCGGTCATGGAGCATGGCTTCGACGATAGCCGCTGCATCGAAGGCCTCCGCCCAGGGTCGGAGAGTCCTCAGTCACTCCGGGCCGCACGCCGGCCGGCGCACCGCGCGCGCAGCGCGGCGCTAACCCTCGTCGACCGAGACCAGGCGCCCCTTGCGCGTCGGTCGGAACTCGACCCTGCCGGCGCGCGTCGCAAAGATCGTGTGGTCGCGCCCGATCCCGGCGCCGTCGCCGGGCCGGAAGCGCGTGCCGCGCTGGCGCACGATGATCTCGCCCCCGCCGACCCTCTGGCCGGCGAAGATCTTGACCCCGAGCATCTTGGGGTTCGAGTCGCGGCCGTTGCGGCTCGATCCAAGTCCCTTCTTGTGCGCCATCAGCTCCCCTTCTTAGCAGAACTCGACCGCGATCCCGATGCCTTGCGGGCAGCCGGCTTCTTGGCCGCGGGCTTCTTGGCCGCCGGCTTCCTCGCGGCCGGCTTGCGCGCCGGCGGCTTGGGCTTGGCCTCGGCCTTCGCTTCGGTCGCCTGCTTGGCCCCCGGCGGCTTGCGCGTCAGCAGCTTGACGTCGGTCACCTCGAGGCGCGTCAGCTCCGAGCGGTGGCCTGCACGGCGCCGGTAGCCCTTCTTGGCGCGGTATTTGAAGATCCGCACCTTCTTGCCCCGCTGGTGCCCCGCCACCACGGCCTCGACCTTCACCTTCTCGAGCTCACCGGCGTCGAGTACCACCTTCTTGTCGCCCCGGTACATCACGGGCCGCAACGTGACCTTGGCGCCCTCGTCCTCGGGCAGCCGGTCGACGACCAGGGTCTCGCCCTTCTCGGCGCGGTATTGCTTGCCGCCGCTCTCGATTATCGCGTAGGAGCTCATGACGATTCGGACGAATTCGAGGTCAGGTCGTTCACCTAGGCGCGGGAACGGCGCCGGCCGCCCCTTCGGCCTCGGCGCCGTGACTTGGGGGCAGATTCTAGCTCGGCACCCTCGCCGGATTCGTCATCCCCGGACTCCTCCTCCCCGGATCCGTTGGCGGCGTCGAGCAGCGAGGCGATCGCCGCCGAGCGGTCCACGCTCTCGATCCTCACCAGCTTGCGCTTGCCGACGTGTGCGTTCCCGCCCGAGACGCTGACGATGTAGGAATCCACGCGCGCGATCGCGTCGTCGGCGTTGAACATGTGCGGCTCCTCGATCGTGACCAGGACCTCCTCCCCGACCTGGAAGGGGAGAGCGCGCTCCTCGATCTTCGAACGGGTGCCACTCTCGATCACATCGAACGTGTCGATGGGCAGCGCCTCGCCGCCCTCGAAGTGGAAGTGCTTGCCGGTCTCGGCCTCGAGCTCCTCGAGCCCGCTGCCGGAGCGCAGCAGCTCCGCCGCGACCTTGGGGTTGACGCGCACCAGGTGCGCCTCGGGCTTTGGACGCTCCTCGATCACCTCGCGAAGCTGGCGCAGGACCTGGATCGCGACGGTCTCCTCGGACTTGACGACCCCCTCGCCGCCGCACGTCGGACATGGCTTGGTGAGGATCTCCCGCACTCCCTCGGTGACGTTCTGGCGCGTCATCTCGACTAGCCCCAGCGGCGACACCTCGACGACGTAGGTCTTGGTCTTGTCCTCGTCGAGAGCCCGGCGCAGGGTCTTGAGCACCTGGTCGCGGTTGCGCGACCGCGCCATGTCGATGAAGTCGATGACGATGATCCCTCCGATGTCGCGCAGCCGAAGCTGGCGGACCACCTCGTCCGCGGCCTCGACGTTGACCTTCGTGATGGTGTCCTCGAGCCGGCCCCTGCCGCGCCCCGTGAAGCTCCCCGTGTTGATGTCGATCACGGTCAGCGCCTCGGCGTAGTCGATCATCAGGTAGCCGCCGGAGGGCAGGTCGACGCGGCGCTGAAGCGTCGACGCGAACGCCTCCTCGACGCCATAGCGCTCGAAAAGCGGCTGGCGCTCGCGATAGAGCTCGACCGAGTCGACGAGCTCCGGCGCGGTGCGCTGGAAGAAGCTCGTGACCCGGTGGTGCTGCTTCTCGTCGTCGATGATCGCTGCCGCGAACTCGCTGCGCAGCACGTCACGCAGCACTCGCACAGAGAGGTCCGCCTCCTGGAAGACGAGCGCCGGGGCTTCGGCCTGCTCGGAGCGCCGCTCGAGCACCTCGGTGAGCTTGTGCAGGTAGCCGACCTCGCGCTCGAAGTCGGACTTCTTGGCGCCCTGCGCCGCGGTGCGCACGATCAGCCCGCCCTCGCCGGCGTCGAACTTGTCCAGGAGCTTGCGCAGCCTGTCGCGCTCCTTGTCGGGCAGCCGCCGCGACACGCCGACGCCGCCGCCCTGCGGCATGTAGACGAGGTAGCGCCCGGCGACCGAGAGCTGCATCGAGAGCCGCGCGCCCTTGGTCTTCAGGGGGTCCTTGACGACCTGGACGAGGATCTCCTGGCGCGGCTTGATCAGCTCGTCGATCCGCCGGCCCCTGCCGCGGCCGCGGCGTGGTGCGGCCTCGCCGCCCGGGAGGACGATCTCGTCGACGTGCAGGAAGCCGTTTCGCTCCAGCCCGATGTCGACGAACGCGGCCTCCATGCCCGGCAATACGTTGTCGACCACCCCCTTGTAGATGTTGCCGACGATCGAGCGCTGGCCGCGGCGCTCCACGTAGAGCTCGCCGACCTTCCAGCCGCCGCCGGACTTGGCGGCCGCGCCGCTCTTCTTCTGCTGTCCGCCGCGGCCCTTGCCGGACGGACTCGACTTGGTTTCCTGGACCGCGACCCGGGTCTCCCCGCGATCGACGGATACGAGTATTCGCTTTTTCAAGATCTCACCTTTCGGCGCCCGCTCAGGCGGGCACTACAAAGCAGTTGCCGCCCTGCTCTTGGAGGTGAGCTGCGCCTGGACGTAGATGCTCTGCAGGAGCCCAAGTGCCAGGAAGGTGACGAGAACGGACGAACCGCCGTAGCTCATCAATGGCAAGGGGATTCCGGTGATCGGCATGATCCCAACGGCCATGCCGACGTTGACGAAGACCTGGAACATCAGCATCGACGCGATACCCGCGGCGATCATGCTCCCGTACAGGTTCTTCGAAATCGTCAGGATTCGCAGCGCCCGCCAAATCAGCAGGGCGTAGAGGGACAGGAGGAACGCAGCGCCCACGAAGCCGAAGCGCTCGCCTACCACGGCAAATATGAAGTCCGTGTGGCGCTCCGGCAGGAACCCGCTCTGCGCTTGTGTGGCCTCGTCGCCGCGTCCGGTCTTTCCGCCGGAACCGACGGCGATCAGGGCCTGGTTGATCTGGTAGCTGGAGTCGCGCGGATCCTCGCTCGGGTTCAAGAACGAGGTCAGGCGCTCCTGCTGGTAGCCCTTGAGCACGGGTAGCCCCACGGCGGGGGCGATGACGAGCACGAGGGTGATCGCCGCCACGACCGCGGCTCCAACCGCGGCGAAGTGCGTCCAGTGGACGCCGGCGATGTAGAGCACCGCCATGGTGATCACCCCGTACACGAACCCGGTGCCAAGGTCGGGCTGCAGGAAGATCAGCGCCGCCGGCGCCAGCCCCAGCAGGAGCAAGCGCGCGGTCCGCTGCCGTTCGGACGTCCGCCTCAGACGGTCGATCGCGAATCCGGCCAGCGCCGCGACCAGCAGCACCTTCCCCAGCTCGGATGGCTGGAAGGTGAAGAACGGAAACTCGATCCAGCGGCGCGTCCCGCGGGTGGCACTGCCCACGACGAGCACCAGGAGGATCGTCGAGATCATCGCCGTGTAGAGGCCGACCCGCAGCTCGCGAAAGCGCGAGTAGTCGACGCGGGCGATGGCGAGCATCAGCGCGATGCCGATCACCGCATAGATGCTCTGCCTGATCACGAAGAAGTAGGGGTTACCCGCCACGTCGCCCTTGGTGGTGACCGCGAGCGTGACGATGCTGAACACGATCAGCCCGATCGCGGCGAAGGCGAGCAGCGGATCGAGGTAGGCAAGCCCGGTCCGCTCGGCAGCGCTGGGGCGCGTACTCGGGAAGGGTCGCGGCCGCGGGGTGGCGCGGGCCGTGGGACGGGTGGGGACTCGGGCGGTGGCCATCAGTGCATCAGTCGTAGGCGCCGGCCCCGGTCTCGGCGGGCGCTTCGGGCGCCGCGTGTCCGGGGGCGTTGGGGTGTTCGAAGTAGGTGGCGAGGATCTGAGACGCGGCCGGCGCGGCGGCGTCGGCGCCGAAGCCGCCCTGCTCGATAGTGACGGCGACGACCACCTTGGGGTCAGGATACGGCGCGAGCGCGATGTACCAGGACTGGTCCTCCTCGAACAGGCCGCGCTCCGCGGTGCCGGTCTTCCCCGCGATGTCGACAGGGAAGCCGCCGAAGACCGGATAGGAGGTCCCGCCGGGTTCCATCGCACCGGCGTGCATCCCGCTGAGGATCGCCCCCTGGTACTCCGGGTCGATGTCGACGTGCCCGCGCGGAGCCGGGTTGAACTCCTGGACGACGCGTCCGCTCGCGTCCTCGACGCGCTGCGCGAGGTGGGGCCGGACGAGATCGCCGCCGTTGGCGATCGCGGCGTAGGCGACCGCCATCTGGAGCGGGTTCGTCTGCAGGTCGCCCTGACCGACCGCGAGGTTGACGCTGTCGCCCGCGGACCACGGGCGGTCGGTCTCGCCCTGGTCGTAGAGCTGGTTGCGCCACTCGGGAGTCGGCACGAGGCCATCGACCTCGGCGGGAAGGTCGATTCCGGTCGCCGACCCGATCCCGAGGTTCGAAGCCCACGTCTGGATCGGCTCCGACTTTTCGGAGTCCGCCTCGAGGCCGAGCTTGTAGAAGTAAACGTCCGAGGAGACCTGAAGCGCGGTCGGCAACGTGATGGTCCCGAACGCCTGCCCACCGGCGTTCTTGAACTCGATCGTGTCGACGGTGATCGAGCCGGTGTCCGTGACGGGGGTGTCGGGGGTGATCAACCCCGACTCGAGCGCCGCCACCGCGGTGATCGGCTTGAACGTGGAGCCGGTCGGATAGAGCCCCTGGATGGCGCGATCAGCCAGCGGCGCTCCGGTCTGCTCGGAGCTCAGTCGCTTGTAGAGCGCCGGCGAGAGGCTCGGCCGGGTGAAGATCGAGGGGTCGAAGGTCGGATACGACCCGAGCCCGAGGATCTCGCCGTCCTGGACGTCCATCGCGACGAAGGCGCCGGGGAGGCCGCCGAACTGCGCCAGCGCCGCCTCGCCGGACGCCTGGATCTGGCTGTCGAGGGTGGTGCGGAGGCTGTCGCCGGGGACGGCCTCCTCGGAGCTGAGCTGGGCGCCGCGCGGGCGGCCGAGCGCGTCGACCTGCACCCGGGTCGCGCCGTCGCGACCGCGCAGCAGGTGGTCGTACTCGTACTCGAGCCCCGTCTGGCCGACCTGGTCTCCAGGACTGAGGTCCTGGTAGCGCGGCTCCTCGAGCTGGTCCGCGGTCACCTCGCTCACGTATCCGAAGATGTGCGCCCCAAGCGTCCCCTGGGGATAGTGGCGCACGAACACCCGCTCGACGCTCACCCCGGGAAGCTCCGTCTGATGCTCTTGCAGGTAGTAGACGAGCGGGTAGGCGACGTCGCGCTTTAGGGTCACCGGGCTGGCGGGCAGTTCCTTGGTCTGCTCGCGGATCTCCTTTCGCACGTCCTCGAGCGACATGCCGGCGAGGTCGGCGACGCGCTTGAGGACCCGCTTGCGCTGATCGCGATCGACCGGCAGGTCCTGGGTCTGGATCTGAAGCGCCAGCGCGGTGCGGTTGTCGACCAGGACCTTCCCGTAGCGGTCGAGGATCTCGCCGCGCGGCGCCGGGACCTTGATCTCTCGGATCTGGTTGTTCTGAGCCTCTTCGAGGTAGCGGTCGCCTGACAGCACCTGGAGGTACCAGAGCCGCAGGAAGATGATCGAGAACATCGCCAGCGCGACCCCCCCGAGGACGGCGACGCGCACGGCGAACTGAGAGGTGGTGGGGGCGCGGTTTCGGTCGGGGAGATACATGCGTCAGTCAGATGATTACGCGGTCCGGAACGGAATCGGCAACCGGCCGCGGCGCGGCGTGTCCTCGACCAGGGCCGCGCGCAGCACGCGTCGCACGATGGGATAGATCGGGATCGCGAGCAGGAAGCCGAGGATCGCCTGCACCACGAGCTCGCGCAGCACGAGCAGGCTGATCGGAGCCTCGACGCCGAGCATCAGCTGGACGGCGGCAAACCCGCTCGCCGCGAGCAGGGTAAGGGCCCCGGCGAGCGCGGGGCAGATCAGCGGGCTCGAGATGTCGAAGCCCTCCCGGTAGCGGCCCGCCAGGTAGCCGGCGGTGAGCAGGACCAAGGACGAGACGCCGAGCGTCTGCAGCAGGGCCGAGTCGATCAGAAACCCCACCGCGAAGCCGCACACCGCGCCCAACACGGCCCCGCCGAGCAGGCCGAGGCAGACGACGAGCACCGGAAGGATGTTCGGTGAGGTCCCGAGCACGGAGATCCGCGAGAAGAAGGAGAGCTGGAGGATGACGCCGAGCAGGAGCAGCAGCGCGATCCGAACGACGATCCTCGGAGTAACGATCATCGGTGGCCTCGATCCCTGTTCGCAACCGTGGCCATTACGTTCCCCCGGCCCCGGTCGAAGCCTGCGCGTTGTCGCCGGGCTGCGTCAGCACCTGGACGAAGTCGAGCTCGCGCACGTCCGCGAACGGCCGGACGTGGACGCGCTGGTAGGTCTCCTGCTCCCCGATCGTCGCCTCGGTGACCTCCCCGATGGGGATCCCGTAGGGGAAGACCGAGCTCAGCCTGCCGCTCGTCCAGCCCGCCGTGACGACCGTCTGACCCTCGTCCACCTCCCGCTCGTTCTCGATGAAGTCGAGCAGCAGGTCCTGGGGATCGCCGACCTCCGGCGTGATCACGCCCGAGGGGCCGCTCGGGACCACCGTGGCCGAGACGGCGCTGCGGTGATCGGTGATCAGGGTGACCTGAGCGGTGCCCGCGGTCGTGTCGGTGACCCGGCCGACGAGTCCGTCCCCGGTGATCACGGGATCGTCGACGCGAAGCCCGGAGCTCGAGCCGCGGTCGATGGTCACCGTCGAGTACCAGACCGTCGGTGAGCGCCCGATCACGCGCGCGGTGACCGCCTCGTAGCCGGCGATTCCTCCCCCGGGGCCGAGCTTGAGAAGCTTGCGCAGCTGCTCGTTCTCCTTCGTGGCGGACTCCGCTGCCGCCAGCCGCCCGCGCAGGTCCTGAACCTCCGCGTTGAGCGCCTCGTTCTCGCCGCGGGCGTCGAACGTCTCGTCGAACCAGGCGACGAGGTCGCGGGCGGGCTTGAGCGCGCGGTCGGCGCCCTCCTCGATCGGGCCGAGCACCGTCGCGAAGCCGCGCTCGACGGAGTGCAGGGGACCGCCCTCGCCCTCGCTGAAGTGAGTCGAGAGGAGCACGAGCGACACGATCACCAGCAGCACGAGCACCGCGCGGCGGCGGCGAACCTGCTTGCGATACACGCTTCCCCGCTATCCCGCCGAGGCCGCGAACCGGCTGCGATTGGAGTTCCTGCTCGCTCTGTGCATGGTCTCGAACTCCTCCAGCGAGCGGCCGGACCCAACGGCGACGCAGGTCAGCGGCGAATCGGCAAGTTGTGCGGGCATCTGGGTCTCGTCGCGGAGCCGCTGCTCCATTCCCTGCAGCAGGGCCCCGCCGCCGGCCAGGGTGACGCCCCTGTCCATGATGTCGGCGGCGAGCTCCGGCGGGGTGCGATCGAGGGTCTCCCGGATCGCCGCGATGATCTGCCCCAGGGGCTCCTCGAGCGCGGTTCGGACTTCCTCGGAGGTGAGCAGCACGGTCTTGGGGAGGCCGCTGATGAGGTCCCGCCCGCGGATCTCGTACTTGACCTCCTCGCCCAGAGCCGTCGCGGAGCCGATCTCGAGCTTGACCTCCTCGGCGGTCTGGGTGCCGATCAGCAGCTTGTGCCGGTGCTTGCAGTGCGCGATCAACGCCTCGTCCATCTCGTCGCCTCCCACCCTGATCGACTGGGATACGACGATTCCACCGAGCGAGATCACCGCCACCTCGCTGGTGCCGCCGCCGATGTCGACCACCATGCTGCCCGTCGGCTCGGAGACCGGAAGCCCGGCTCCGATCGCGGCCGCCATCGGCTCCTCGATCAGGTACGCCTGGCGGGCCCCCGCCGACAGGCAGGCCTCCTCCACGGCGCGCTTCTCGACCCCGGTGACACCCGACGGCACGCACACGACCACGCGTGGATGCGCCCAGCGATTCTGATGGACCTTCTCGATGAAGTGACGCAGCATCCGCTCGGTGATGTCGAAGTCGGCGATCACGCCGTCCTTGAGCGGCCGGATCGCGGTGATCGTCCCGGGGGTGCGGCCCAGCATCCGCTTCGCCTCGACCCCGACCGCGTGGACCTGGCCGTTGTGCGAGTCGACCGCCACGACCGAGGGCTCCGAGAGCACGATCCCGCGCCCGCGCACGTAGACGAGCGTATTCGCGGTCCCGAGATCGACGGCCATGTCGCGGCCGCCGAAACCGGTCAGGTAGCTGAGCAGGCCCATCTGAGTTGGGAAGTGCGTGTTTGTGGCCGGCGGGCGGGCGGGAAGTCCCGCCTCTGTAGGCGATTATCCGCCAGGTTGGCGGATAACTTGCGCCCGTCCCGTCCTGGCGAACGAGTCGTCGCAGTCTAGCGAAGCTCCGTGCACGCCAAATTGCCGCGTGGGCGGTGGTTGACGGGCGGCCGGACCCGCGCCCCCGGTGCTTCAGGGCTCGGTAGGGGGTGTCTGGGTGGACATTCCGTCACTTGGCGCCTTATTGGTGACATGCGCCAGGAAGGCCCCAAATCCGCCGCGGGTCACCGGGGCGCGAGCGCGGGCGCCAGCTCGAGCAGCAGGCCGACCGGGAGGCCGACGACGTTCGAGAAGTCACCCTCCATGCGCTCGATCAGGATCGAGCCGAGGCCCTGGATCGCGTAGGCGCCGGCGCGGTCGCGCCACTCCCCAGACGCCAGGTAGAGGTCGAGCGTGGCGTCGTCGAGCTGCCTGAAGGTCACGCGCGAGACGGCGACGCCCGAGCGCTCGACCGCGTCCGGACCAAGCAGCACCACCCCACCGAGCACGTCGTGAGTGTGCCCCGACAGGGTCGCCAGGTGCGACCGCGCCTGGCCTTCGTCGGTCGCCTTACCCAGCAGACGTCCCTCCACGACAACCTCGGTATCGGCGCCGAGCACCGTCGCGCCCGCCGACGCCTGCGGCGCCACCGCACGCGCCTTGCGGCGCGCGTTTTCGAGCACCACCGCGCGCGGCTCGCCCGCGCGGATCTCCTCGACGTCGGGGACCACGACCTCGAGCTCCACCCCGAGCGCCGTGAGGATCTCCCGCCTGCGGGGAGATCCCGACGCGAGAATCAGGTGAGGTCGGGAAACCAGATCGAGACCTCGCGCTCGGCGGACTCGTCGGAGTCCGAGCCGTGGACGAGGTTGAACGTGACCTCGGTCGCAAGGTCGCCGCGGATCGAGCCCGGCGCCGCCTCGAGCGGATTCGTGGCGCCGATGATCTGCCGCGCCGCAGCGACCGCATCGTTGCCCTCGAGCACCAGCGCGACGAGCGGCCCGCGAGTTATGAAGGCCACCAGCTCAGCGAAGAACGGCTTCTCGGTGTGCTCGGCGTAGTGGCGGTTGGCGATCTCCTCGTCGGCCTGCATGAGCTTCATCGCCACGGGGCGCAGACTCTTGCGCTCGAAGCGGGTGATGACCTCGCCCGTCAGCCCGCGCTCGAACGCATCGGGCTTGACCAGGATCAACGTCCGGGACACGAGATCGTCTGGGCCGGGGTCAGCTCGCGGTGGCGGGCCGCGGACGCTCCTCGCCGGCGCCCCCGCCTGAGGCGCGGCCCTCCGGGCCGTCGTCGGATCCCTGCTTGGCCTCGCGACCGCCGCCCGCCCGCCGTCCCGCCCGGGCGGGGGCCTTGCGGCGCTCGGACTCCGCCGAGCCGGCCTTGGGCCGCTGCGGCTCAGCCGGGGCCGCCTTGTCGCGCTTCGGCGCCGGGCGCTGCTTTGCCGGCGCGGACGCCTGGGCCGGCGCCGGGCGCTCGCGCTCCGGCGCCCGGGAAGGACGCCCCCGCCCCCGCTCGCGCGCCGGGCGCCGCTCGGGGGCGCGCCGCTTCGGCGGCTCGCGGCGGGTGGGGGTCTCGCAGTACGGGCAGATCGACCAGCGCGGGTCGATCGGCTCGCCGCATGACGGGCAGGGGTCCTTGACCCGGGCCTGGCAGTTGGGACAGCGCAGGAAGCCCTTCTCGAGCGGGTACTCGCACTTCGGGCAGGACTTCTCGGTCAGTTGCTTGACGCGCAGCTCCGCGGCGCGAATCTCGAGCTCGCGCTCGTGGCGGTCCTCGATGAACTCCGGCGGACGCAGGATCGAGTAGATGACCGAGCCGATGAACGGGAAAAGCAGCGAGGCGCCAACCGCGCACCCGACCAGGATCTCGTCGTTCAGGCGGCGCCGCGCGTCGAAGAAGGTCCACGCGACCAGCGCGAGCCAGACCACGACCAGGACCAGGACCAGGAGATTGACGGTCAGGTTGAGCGCGTCGTTATCGATCCCGAACAGTGCGATAGGCATGGCTGTGGCCCCAAATTGGGTGATCGAAGGCGAGCCCGAGGCCGCGCGGAGTGTACTTACTCGACCCCGTATCAAATCCCCCATACCCACTCAGCGGGAATCCAATTGCGCGCGCTCAGAGGAACAGGCGGCCGAACAGGTAGCCGAGCCCGAAGAAGACGAGGATGACGACCGCGACCACGGCGGCCACAAGCCCCATCATCGCGAGTAGTTCTGATCTTGCCTCTCGATCCATATCCAAGGGGACCCCGGCGCTAGCTGCGCCCCTTGATTGGCGATCCAATCTGCCTGAGAAGGTAGTGCGAACCGGCACAGAGCGTCATGCCGCCGCGCCCGCGGGCCAGCGCTCGCGCTTGCTCAAGCGCGTTGCTCGGGTCGGCGACCGTCTCCACGGCGAGTCCGGCCTCGGCGCACGCCGCGGCCAGGCTCGCGGCGGATGCGCTCCGCGCCCCCGGCCTGCCCAGGCCCGTCAGGCTCGCCGCCGGCAGCTCGGTGCATACGGCAACGGCGAGCGCCGGCGCGAGCGCCGAGACGATGCCGCCGACGTCCTTGCCCTCGAGGACCGCGAGGCAGGCGATCACGGGACGCCCCGCGCTCACCTCGGGCAGCGCCTCGGCCAGGGCGCGCGCGCCATCGGGGTTGTGGGCCGCATCGAGGACGAGCGGCGGCTCGCCCGGGATCGCCTCGACGCGCCCCGGCAGCTCGATCGCCGCCGCGACGCTCCGAGCCTTGGCCCGGTCGAGCCGGCCCAGGATCGCCTCGGCCGTCGCAAGGGCGACCGCGAAGTTGCGGCGCTGGTAGGCGCCCGGGGCGCGCAGCTCGAATCCCGGGCTCGGCCTCGCCGCGACCACGTCCGCGTGACGCTGCGCCGCGACGCGACGCGCCAGCGCCTCGACCTCGGCGGGGAGCTCGCCGACGACCAGCGTGGAATGGTCGCGAAGCACCGCGAGCTTCTCGGACGCGATCCCCTCCAGCGTGTCCCCCAGCCACTCGGTGTGCTCGAGGCCGACCGAGGTCAGCGCGCAGGTGCGCGACGTGATGACGTTGGTGGCGTCGAGCCGCCCGCCCAGGCCGGCCTCGATCACGCCGATCTCCACCCCGCTCGCCGCCAGCGCCACGAACGCCGCCGCGGTCATCGCCTCGAACTGGGTCACCGACTCGCCGTCCTCGAGGGTCCTGTTGACCGCCTCGACCGACTCCGACACGCGCCTCACCGCCCGCGCGAACTCGGCAGCGCCGATCTCCTCGCCGCCGACACGAACCCGCTCCGACCACCGCACGACGTGCGGGGAGAGGTACGTCCCCGACCGCATCCCGTGGGCGTTGAGCAGCGCCACCGTCATCTCGGCAACCGAGGACTTCCCGTTGGTCCCAACGACGTGCACCGTGGCGAAGCGGTTCTGCGGCATCCCAAGCGCCGCGGTCAGCCGCCGGATGCGCTCCAGGCCCAGCTTCCACCCGACGGGCTCGAGCGACGCCAGGTAGCGCTCGGCGTCCTCGTAGGTCCAGTCGCTGGCGGGTCGCCCTGTGTGCGGCACTAGATGAGTGGAATTGCTCATCTAGCCGCCGGCGCCGAGCTGCTCGAGCTCGGCGCGGTAGGCGGCGAGCTTGCGGCGCTCCGCGTCGACCACCTCGGCGGGGGCCTGCGCCACAAATCCATCGTTGGCGAGCTTGCGCTCGGCGCGCTCGACCTCGGAGCGCAGCGCCTCGCGCCGCTCCTCGATCCGCCTTCGGACCTGTTCCGCGTCGATCTCGTCGGTCGCCAGGATCTCGACCGCGCCGACCGTCGCGAGCGCCTCATCGCCGCCGTCCGCCGCACCGTCGAACGAGATCCGGGCCAGGCGTCCGACCAGCTCGTGCGGCGCGGCGTCATCGGCGACGCGAGCCGTGAGCACCGTCCCGGCCGCGACGCCCACGAGATCGCGCCAGCGGCGCAGGTCGCGGGTCAGCTCGATCGCGGCCCCGATCTCGGCCTCGGCGGCGTCGTCGATCAGACCCGGATCGGACCCGGGGAACTCCGAGACGACGAGCGGTCCGGCGTCGGCGCGCGGCGTGTAGCTCCAGATCTCCTCGGTCACGAACGGCATGATCGGGTGGGCGAGCATCAGGACGCGCTCGAGCACGTGCAGCAGGTTCGCGGCCGCCTCCGGCTCGCCCTCATAGAGCCTCGGCTTGACGATCTCCAGGTACCAGTCGCAGAGCTCGGACCAGAAGAATCGGTATAGCTCGAGCGCCGCGTGGGAGAAATCGTAGGCGTCGAGGTTTCCGCCCACGGACTCGATCGCCCGCTGCAGGCACGACAGGATCCAGCGGTCCTCGGGCAGCACGGGCCGCGCCGCCGGCTCGACGTCGGCCGCGTTGAGCAGGATCAACCGCGAGGCATTCCACATCTTGTTCGCGAGGTCGAGGCCTTGCTGGATGCGCTCCATCGAGTAGGGAACGTCCTGGGTCGAGGACATGACCAGCAGGCCGAAGCGCAGCGCGTCGGCTCCGCGCTCCTCGATCTCGTCGAGCGGATCGATCCCGGTGCCCAGGCTCTTCGACATGCGGCGACCGTCGGGCGCCTGGATCACCGAATGCACGTAAACGTCGCGGAACGGGATGTCGTCCGCGAACTCCAACCCCATCATCACCATCCGGGCGACCCACAGGAAGATGATCTCCCGCGCCGTGGTCAGGAAGCTCGTCGGGTAGAAGGCGCGCAGCTCGGGCGTGTCGTCCGGCCACCCCAGGGTGGCGAACGGCCACAGAGCGGATGAAAACCAGGTGTCGAGCACGTCCTCGTCCTGGCGCAGCTCCTCGTGCCCCCCATGACAGTTCGGGCAGCGGTCCGGGGTCGACTCCGCCACCACGACCTCGCCGCACTCGTCGCAGTACCACACCGGCAGCCGGTGCCCCCACCACAACTGGCGCGAGACGCACCACGGCCTGATGTTGCGCATCCAGTCGAGGTAGACGCGCTTCCACTGCTCGGGGACGATCCGGACCTCGTCGCGCTCGACCACCTCGATCGCGGGCTTGGCGAGCTCGTCCATGCGGCAGAACCACTGCAGCGAGATCAGCGGCTCGATGCGCTCGCCCGAACGGTGCGAGAACGGCACCGAGTGCGTGAACTCCTCCTCGGACCGGATCAGGCCCTCGTCGCGCAGCGCCTCGACCACGGCCTCCTGAGCCTCGGCGACGGTCAGCCCGGCGAAGCGCTCGCCCGCGGCCTCGGTCATCCGCCCGTCCTCGCCGATCACCGTCACCTCGTCGAGCCCGTGGCGGCGCCCGATCTCGAAGTCGTTCGCGTCGTGGCCGGGGGTGATCTTGAGCGCGCCGGTCCCGAACTTGGGATCGATGTAGTCGTCGGCGATCACCGCGAGCCGGCGCCCGACGAGCGGCAGGATGGCGTGCTGTCCGATCAGGTCGCGGTAGCGCTCGTCGTCGGGGTGCACGGCGACCGCGGTGTCGGCGAGCATCGTCTCGGGACGCACCGTCGCCACCGTCATCGCGCGCTCCGAGCCCTCGATCGGGTAGTCGATCTCGTACAGGGTGTCGGTGACCTCGCGGTTCTCGACCTCGAGGTCGGAGATCGCCGACCCCGAGCCCGGGTCCCAGTTGACCATGTAGTTGTCGCGGTAGACGTAGCCCTTCTCGTAGAGCGCGACGAAGACGCGGTAGACGGCGCGCACGTAGCCCTCGTCGAGCGTGAAGCGCTCGCGCTCGTAGTCGCACGAGGCGCCGAGCCGCTTGTACTGCTCGACGATCTGCGAGCCGTACTGCTGCTTCCACTCCCACACCCGCTCGACGAACCCCTCGCGGCCGAGCTCGTGGCGCGACGTGCCATCGGCGCGCAGTTCCTTCTCGACGACCGCCTGAGTCGCGATCCCCGCGTGGTCGGTTCCGAGCAGCCACAGCGTGTTGCGGCCCTGCATGCGCCGCATCCGCACCAGCGTGTCCTGGATCGCCCCGTTCAGCGCGTGGCCCATGTGCAGCGCCCCGGTGACGTTGGGCGGCGGGATCGCGACCGAGAAGTTCTCCCCTGGCGTCCCGGTCGCCGGCGGATGGAAGTAGCCGCCCTCCAGCCAGCCCTCGAACACCCGCCCCTCGACCTCGGCGGGGTCGTAGCGGGTCGTCCGCTCGAGCTTTGTCCGGCGCGCCTCGTCCAAGGCGCCGATCTTAGTTAGCGCGCTGGTGCGAGCAGCGGCGTTGGAGCGCTAGCCCGAAAAGCAGCGACGACCGAAGCGGTGGAAGCGCTTGGCGTCGGAGCCGCGGCCGCCGCTGCGGTCGACCGCCACGACGCGGAGCCGGTGGCGGCCCTCGCCGAGCGCGTCTACCGCGAGCCGCACCCGGAAGTGGTCTTGCCCCGTCGCCTTGATCGCCTCGCCGTCGAGCTTGACGATCACGCGACGCAGCTTGCCGTCGTCGTTCACCCGCACCCCGAAGGCGCAGCGCGACACTACGCCGCGGACACGAACCCGCGGCCGGCGGTCGTGGGCGACGACGAGCGGGGTGCCCTTGAGGCTGGTGAGCGTGGGGAAGCTCGTGTCGTCGAAGACGATCGTGATCTCCCGATTGGCCTCGTCCACCACGAGCGAATCGGGGAGCTTCGTGCTGCCCCCCACCGGCTCGAAGCGGCCGCTCTGAGGATCGAGGAAGAGCAGCGTCGGGACGGTGCCCGGAGGGGTGTCCGCCGGGTATCTGAACTTCGCGACGAGCACGTCGGCGCTGGTCGCGCCGATCGTCCGCAGGTCGAATGCGCTCAGCGCAGTCAGGTCGCGCGGGTCGAATCCCGGCGTCCCAGGGGGGTAGAGCGCCGCGAGCAGGGTCGCGGCGGAGGGGTCTGTCGACGCCGTAGTCAGGGTCGCGGACAGGAGCCCGAGGTCGAGCGTCCCGATCTCACCGGGCCCCACGTCCACTACCCCGGTCGAGGTCGCGCCCGGCAGCAGCACGTGCGCGTACCCCGCGGCCTCGCAGCCCCCAGGGTTGCGCACGGTGACCCTGTAGCTGCCCTCGTCGGGGTAGAGGTGGCTGAGGACCGCGGTGCCGTCGGGTTCGACCGTCACCTCCTGGGAGCCACCGCCGTCGCCGTAGTCCACCGTCGCGCCCGGTAGGAGGTCTGCGGCCGTCGTCTCGTACACGCTGCCGCTCGCCACGAACCTGTCCTTGGCAAAGCTCGGCACGAGCGAGCTGACGGCGATCGTCGCCATCCCGTCGTCGGACGCGAGCCCGTCCGCGACGCGATAGCTGAAGCTGTCGGATCCGTTGAGGCACGGGCCGGGCGTGTACGTGACCTCGGCGGTGCAGTTCGTCTGGCCACCCGGGTAGGTGCAGTCGAGCGAGCCGATCGGGCCGAGCGTCCCGTTCGAGGGACCGTCGACGACCGAGACCGTCAGCGTCGAATCGAAGTCGTCGCTTCCGTGCAGCGTCACCGCGACCGGGTCGCCGTTGGAGGTAGCGGCGGAGACATCGTCCGCCACGGGGGCGGCGGCGGCCGCCGGGACCCCGAACGAAAGCGTGCCCACAACGGCACCGACCGCGACCGCCGGTCCAGCGGTCAGCCTCCCAACGCGTCGCATGCCTATCCATCGGCACGCCGCCGCGCCCACCTTAGGGCGGCGGCGAGCCCGCCGATGGATGCGATGCGCGCGATGAAGCAATCCGCGGGGCGCGACAAGGACCTCGTGGATCTCGCCGAGCTGGACGAGCTTCAGGAGAACGACCGCTAGGCCGACTCTTCCTCGAGCTCGGCCTCGCCCGGCTCGGCCGGCGCGGCCTCGGTGACGAGCGTCGGCTTCAGCCCGCGCTCGATCGTATCCCTGGTGACGACGCACTTGCGCACGTCGCGGCGCGACGGAAGCTCGAACTGAACGTCAAGCAGCGTCTCCTCGAGGATCGAACGCAGGCCCCGGGCGCCGGTCTCGCGCACCAGCGCCTTGTCGGAGATCGCCCCGAGCGAGTCCTCGGCGAACACCAGCTCGATGTCGTCGAACTCGAAGAAGCGCATGAACTGCCGCGTCAGCGCGTTCTTGGGCTCGGTCAGGATCGTGATCAGGTCGTCGCGGGTGAGCTGGTGGATCGCGGCGACGACCGGGAGGCGGCCGATGAACTCGGGGATCAGCCCGTACTCCATCAGGTCCTCGGGCAGCACCTGCTCGAACAGCTCGCCGGTGTCCTTGTTGTGACTCGACGAGATCGCGGCGCCGAAGCCCATGCCCTTGTGGCCGATCCGCTTCTCGATCACCTTGTCGAGCTCCGCGAACGATCCGCCGCACACGAACAGGATGTTGCGGGTGTCGATCGTCAGGAACTCCTGGTGGGGATGCTTGCGCCCACCCTGCGGCGGGACCGAGGCGGTGGTCCCCTCGAGGATCTTCAGCAGCGCCTGCTGGACCCCCTCGCCCGAGACGTCGCGGGTGATCGAGGGGTTGTCCGCCTTACGGGCGATCTTGTCGACCTCGTCGATGTAGATGATCCCGGTCTCGGCCTTCTTGACGTCGAAGTCAGCGGCCTGGATCAGCTTCAGCAGGATGTTCTCGACGTCCTCGCCGACGTAGCCCGCCTCGGTGAGCGCCGTGGCGTCGGCGATCGCGAACGGGACGTTGAGGATCCGGGCCAGCGTCTGGGCGAGCAGCGTCTTGCCGCAGCCGGTCGGACCGAGCAGCAGGATGTTCGACTTCTCGAGCTCGATCCCCCCCTCCTCGGAGTCGTCCTGGGTCATCTGGACGCGCTTGTAGTGGTTGTAGACCGCGACCGACAGCGCCCGCTTGGCCGTCTCCTGGCCGACGACGTACTCGTTGAGGACGTCGTAGATCTCGCGCGGCTTCGGCAGGTTCTCGAGCTCGAAGCTCGGCGGGATCGTCAGCTCCTCGTCGATGATCTCGTTGCAGAGATCGATGCACTCGTCGCAGATGTAGACGCCGGGGCCGGCGATCAGCTTCTTGACCTGGCGCTGCGACTTGCCGCAGAAGCTGCAGAGAAGCTGCTCGTTTGAGTCTGTGGGGCGGGCCAAGGCGCTCTCTCCTTCGACAGCGGTGCCGGACCGTCAGGACCCCAGCTTAGAGGCCTCGACGCCCGGCCCGATGCCTAGGTGTTACTTCATCGACCGCCGCATCCCTGCCTTGAGGATGGACCGTTCCGCTGGCACGCGTAGCGCCTCGCCGTGATTAGCCAGGACGGCGGCGAGCCGCGGCCGAGAGCTGGCTAGTGATGATCGATCACGCGGTCGACGAGGTTGTACTCCTTCGCCTCCTCCGCGCTCATGAAGTAGTCGCGCTCGGTGTCCTTGGCGACCTTCTCGACCTCCTGGCCGGTGTGCTTGGCGATGATCTCGTCGAGGCGGCCGCGCACGTCGATGATCTCCTTGGCGTGGATCTCGATGTCCGCGGCCGGGCCCTGGAAGCCGCCCGAGACCTGATGGATGAGGATCTTCGAGTTCGGCAGCGCCATCCGCTTGCCGGCGGCGCCGCCGCCGAGCAGCAGCGCTCCCATGCTCATCGCGACACCGACGCAGATCGTCTGCACGTCGGGCTTGATGAACTGCATCGTGTCGTAGATCGCGAGCCCCGCGTAGACCGATCCTCCCGGCGAGTTGACGTAGATGCTGATGTCCTTGTCGGGGTCCTCGGACTCGAGGTGAAGGAGTTGCGCGACGATCAGGTTCGCGATGTCCTCGGTCACCGGGGTGCCGAGGAAGACGATCCGCTCGTTGAGCAGCCGCGAGTAGATGTCGAAGGCACGCTCGCCGCGCGAGGTCTGCTCGACGACCATCGGGACGAGAGGGCTGTTCCAGGGACCGGGGCTCACGGCGCCGGAGTCTATCGAGCGCCTCCCGCGTCCTCGGGGGGCGGACCGCTGCCCGGGGTCCACAGGCCGCCTTTCTCTTCCCTCTCCTTCTCGGGCGTCCACAGCTTCTCGCGAGCGGCGGCCTGCTCGACGGGGATCGGCCTCGCCGAGTCGGCGATCGCGTCGGCGGCCTTGCGCAAACGCAGATCCTCGCGCAGCAGCGCGTCGCGGCCCGAGGAGCGCAGCCGCTCGAGCAGCTTCTGGGGCGTGGTGTTCTCGTGCTCGGCGGCGTGGGCCAGCGAGTCGGTCAACTCGGCGTCGGTGATCTCCACCTGCTCTGCGTCGGCGACCGCGGCGAGCACGGCCTCGCGCTTGAGCTGCTGCTCGGCGTCGCCTCGCGCGTCGGCGATCACATCGTCGCGGGAGCGGTCCTGCATTCGCAGGTAGCTGTCCGGCGCGATCCCGCGCGCCTGGAGCGAGCGCTCGACCCGCTCCCACATCTCGGTGGCGCGGGCTGTTGCGACCTCCTCGGGGACCTCGACCCGGGCCTGGGCCACGGCGGCATCGACCGCCGCCTCGCGAAACTGTTGCTCGGCCTGACGGTCGAGCGCGGCTTTGATCTTGTCGGCGATGTCGGCGCGCAGCTCGTCGAGCGTGTCGAACTCCGACGCCGTCGAGGCAAACTCGTCGCCGAGCTCGGGCAGCTCCTTCTCGCGCACCTCCCTGACGGTTATCTCGAAACGCGCCTCCTTGCCGGCGAGGTGCTCGGGCCGGTAGTCGCCGGGGAAGCGGACCTCGGCGGTGCGCTGCTCGCCCGCCTTCGCCCCGCCAAGCGCCTCGTCGAAGCCGTCGAGCAGGCCCTCGGAACCGAGCTCGAGCAGGAAGTCGCGCGCCTCTCCCCCCTCGATCGGCTCGCCTTCGGAGGTCCCCACGTAGTCGACGAGCAGGAAGTCGCCCTCGCGCGCCTCGCGCTCGACCGGCTTGAGGCTGGCAAACCCCTCGCGTAGCCGCTCCAGCTCCGCGTCGACCGCCTCGTCGGGGACCTCGGGCTCGATCCGGCCGACCTCCAGGCCTCGGTAGTCGCCGAGCTGAGCGGCCGGCCGAACCGCGACCTCGATCGAGAACGCGAGCGGCTCGCCGTCGCCGGGCATCGCCGAGACGTCGAGCTTGGGGTCGCCGACCGGGTTGACGCCCGTGTCGAGCAGGGCCCGCTCGTACCACTCCGGGAGCGAGGCGCGCAACGTCTCCTCGAGAACGGTCTCGCGCCCGACGCGCTGGACCACCATCTCCGCCGGGACCTTGCCCTTGCGAAAGCCGGGGACCTTCATCTCCCGGGCGAGGTCGCGCGCGGTGCGCCCGAGCCGCTTTTCGAGGTCGGCCGGGTCGACCTCGACCTCGATCCGCACCCGCGAGTCCGCGAGCTCGGTGACGGCGGTCTTCATCGCCGCTCAGCTCCGCCGCCGGCGCGGCGCCGCGCAGCCTGCCAGGCGAACGCGCCGAGATCGAGCACGAAGGCGACGAGCCGTCCCACCGGCCCGGTCACCAGCCATGCGAGGAAGCGATCGACCACCGGTTCGCCGTCAGTCGCCGCCCGCGGCGTAGCCGAGGATCGCACGGTCGGTCAGCCACTCGACCGGGGCGCGGTCGTCGGTGTAGACGCTGCCGCCCGGAAGCCGGGGACCGATCCGCACCGCCTCCTCCGCCGCGATGTTGGACAGCTCGACCGGCAGCCGGCGCGTCGCGGCGCGCAGTTGAGCGGCCGAGGCCGGCGCCTCGGAGCCGAGCAGCAGAGTGTTGGTCTCCTCGATCGGGTCGCGGATCACGGTTGGAAAGACCTCGGACATCGTCCGGCCGAGGGCCGTCTCGAGGTCGTCGTTGCCGTCGGGGTGGCCCACGTTCACGATAACGACTCCCCCCGGTGCCAGCCGGTCGCGGGCCAGCTCGAAGAACTCCCGCGTCGCGAGGTAGAACGGGATGTATGGCTGGCGGTACGCGTCGACGATGATCGCGTCGTAGCCGCCGTCGGAGCGCTCCAGCCAGGGGCGCGCGTCGTCGTCGTGGACCGTGAGGTTGGGGTTGTCGAGATCGAAGAAGCGCCGTCCCAGGTCGGTCAGCTCGGCGTCGATCTCGACCCCGTCGATCGCCGTCTGCGGGAAATAGTGCCCGTAGGCCCGCGCCGACGTGCCGGCCGCGTTGCCGAGGATCGCGAGCCGCCGCGGCGGCTCGTCGAGGACGGCGAAGGGAAGGGTCAGCAACGCGTCCCAGTAGTGGCCGGTGAGATAGCTGCCCGGACGGTACATCGAGTGCGTCGCCTGGCCCTCGTTCAGCTCCAGCAGGCGGACCCCATCGGGCCGCTCGATCACGCGCACGTACTGGTACTCGGTCTCACCCTCGAACAGGACCGTGCCCTCGTCGGTCGCCTTGACGGCGCCGACCGGCAGGGCCACCACCCCGGCGAGCGCGACCGGGACCGCGAAGTAGCGCCACCCCAGTCCGACCACGGCGACGAGCGCGATCGCGAGCGCGAAGGCGAGGAACGTGCGCTGCGTCCCTACCAGCGGGATCAGGACGAGCGCTGCGAGCCACGTGCCGATCAGCGAGCCGGCGGTCGAGACCGCGTAGAGGCGGCCCGCGACGCGCCCGGAGTGCTCGACGTCGGGGAGCGCGAGCCGGATCGCGTACGGCGAGCAGGCGCCGAGCAGGATCACGGGAACGGCGATCAGGAACAGGACGCCGACCAGCGAGCCCACGAAGGCTCCGGCCGAGATCTCGTCGAGCGCGTCGACCGAGACGTCGAAGAAGGGGCGGGCAGCGAACGGCACCACCGCGATCAGCACCGCCGCGGCCATGACGAGCAGACAGAGGCCGCGCAGGTGGGGATGGCGGTCGCCGATCCGCCCGCCGAGCCAGTAGCCGATCGAGAGCGCGACCAGCACGACCCCGATCGTGTTCGCCCACACGATCGTCGAGGCGCCGAAGAACGGCGCCATCAGTCGCGCCGCGGCGATCTCGGCGCCCAGCGAAGCCGACCCGACGACGAACACCAGGACGTAGAGAAAGCGGTTGTCGGTGGTCACGAGCGGAGGCGTTCCTCGAGGCGGGCGCCCTGTCCGGCGGCGACAGCGCGGCCCGCGCGCGCCTCGTCGAGCGCCACACCGCGCGCCTCGGCGAGGTCGAGCAGGCGCTGGCGCTCCTCGGTTTCGCGCGCCCAGCGGAAGAAGATCCAGACGAACAGCCCCAGGGTCACCAGCCCGCCCTCGATCATCATCACCATCCCGGCCGCGCCTTGGTCGGCGAGCGGGCCGATGTCCCAGGTCCGCTCGCCGGGCGCGTAGTCCGGGTACAGCACCGTGCCCGACCAGGCGAGGACGTTGCCCAGGATCGCGCCTCCGAATCGCACCGCGACGATGTACAACAACCGCGCCGCGTTGCCGAACCAGGCCGGCTTCGGCAGCGGGCCGAGCAGCGCCATCCACATCAGCACCCCGGCGCCGAGAAAGCCGGCGTGCTCGAGCGCGTGCAGCGGCTCGCTCGTCAGCGCCGCTTGATAAATCGCCGGCACGTGCCAGAGGCAGAGGCTCAGCGCCCACAGCGGCAGCGCGACGAGCGGATGCGCGAGCGCCCGCAGCCAGCCGAGCGAGCGGATCGCGAGCAGCGGCTGCAGCAGCGGACCGGTGAGGCCGAGGACGAGCAGCAGCGCGGCGAGGTCGCCGAGCACGAGGTGCTGGGCCATGTGGGCGACGAGAAGCTCGCCGCCGAGATGCGCGAGCGGCGAGACCAGCGCGGCGAGGATCAGGGCGACGCCGGCGGCGAACGCGGCCTGGCGCCACACCTCGACCGGCCTCCCTTGGAGCGCCAGCGCGCGCGCGCGAACCGCGTAGGCGACGGCGATCGCGAGCGGCGGCACGAGTTGGAGCGGCTCGAGCGTGCCCGTGCCGACGTGGGCGAGGACCGGCGTCACGTTTCCCAGCGTAACGGCGTTACCGATCGGCCCCACTCGGGTAATCTTGCGTCGACCTATGTCCCACGAAACGATGCAATCATCGGCCGAGCGCGAAGAGATCGAGCTCCACGGCCACCGCGTCTGCTTCCGCCAGGCGGGCGAGGGCCCGCCGCTCGTCCTGATCCACGGCGTAACGGGGACGTGGCGCCACTGGGAGCGCGTAATCGCGTCGCTCTCCGAGCGCTTCACCGTGATCGCCCCCGACCTGCTCGGCCACGGCGAGTCCGCCAAGCCGCGCGGCGACTACTCGCTCGGCGCCTTCGCGAGCGGGATCCGCGACCTCCTGCTCGCCCTCGGCCACGACACCGCGACCGTCGCCGGCCACTCGCTCGGCGGCGGGATCGCGATGCAGTTCGCCTACCAGTATCCGGAGCGCTGTGAGCGCCTCGTGCTCGTCTCGAGCGGCGGGCTCGGGCGCCAGGTTCATCTTCTGCTGCGCGCCGCGACACTGCCCGGAGCGGAGCTGGTGCTGCCGCTGCTCAACAGCGAACGGCTGCGCAACGTCGGCCGCTGGGTCGACGGCGCGCTGGGGCGCGTCGGCCTCAGCCTCGGCCCCGACGTCACCGAGGTCGCCCGCGGCGCCAGCTCGATGCCCGACGGCGAGTCACAGCGTGCCTTCCTCGCGACGCTGCGCGCGGTTATCGACGAGCGCGGCCAGCGCGTCGACGCGCGCGACCGCCTCTACCTCGCCGAGGCGATGCCGACGCTGATCGTGTGGGGCGACCGCGACCCGGTGATTCCGGTCGAGCACGGCCGCGAGGCCCACGCCGCGATGCCGGGCAGCCGCTTCGAGGTCCTCGACACCGGACACTTTCCCCAGCTCGAAGCGCCGCACGAGTTCGTCTCCCTGCTGACGGACTTCGTCGACACCACGATGCCGGCCCGGCTCGAGGCCGAGGACCTGCGCGAGCTGGTCCGCGCGGGAGCGTCGGGCGCCTGATCAGAGCGACCGATCACAGCCAGCGGATGCGCCGGAAGAAGCGGTACAGCACGACGATGCAGGCGCCCATCGCGAGCAGCGCCAGCGGGTAGCCGATGTGCGAGTCGAGCTCCGGCATGTACTCGAAGTTCATGCCGTAGACGCTGGCGATGAATGTCGGCACGGCGATGATCGCCGCCCAGGCCGAGATCGCGCGCACCACCTCGTTCTGGCGCACGCTCAGCAGCGCGAGGTTCGCCTCCAGGACGCTGGTCAGCAGCTCGCGCTGTGACATCACGGTCTCGTCGACCCGGCGCGCATGGTCGGCGACGTCGCGGAAGAAGCTCTGCAGCTTGGGGCCGATCTGGGGGAAGGCGCCGCGCTCGAGCTGCTCGAGCGGCCCCAGCAGCGGCGCCACGGCGCGGTGGAACTCGATCACCTCGCGCTTGAGGAAGTAGATGCGCTGCGTCGAGTCGCCGTGTTGGGTGAAGATCTCCTCCTCGACCTCCTCGATGTCGGTCTCGATCCCGTCGACCACCGGCCGGTAGTCGTCGACGACCTTGTCGAGGATCGCCCAGACCGCCGAGGCCGGGCCCATCTCGAGCAGATCGGGGCGCTGCTCGAGCCGGCCGCGGGCGGCCGCCAGCTCGCTTGCCTCGCCGTGGCGCACGGCGATCACGTAGCCGTTGCCGATGAACAGGTGGATCTCGCCGAACTCGACCTCCTCCTTGGCGTCGTCGTAGCGCGCCGTGCGCAGGACCACGAAGTACTTGTTGCCCTCGTAGTCCTCGAGCTTGGGGCGCTGATGCGCGTGGGCGGCGTCCTCGACCGCCAGCTCCGGCAGGTCGAACTCGCGCTCGACGACGGACATCTCCTCGGCGTCGGGCTCGTGCAGGCCGAGCCACACGAAATCGGCGTTCCCCTTCGCCAGCTTCGCCGCCTCCTGGGGGCTCAGGGGGTGCTCGTGCTGGCGCTTGCCGCCGCTGTAGTGGGCGCAGTCGACGATCATGGGAACATCCGAAGGGTTCTCCTCCGGGTGCTCGTTTCCCGCTTTGCGGGTGTGGGCCTACCTCGAAGCCGCCGCTCTTTCCTCGGCACGCTGGCGCCCGAACTCGGCGAGCTCGGTGCGGAAGTCCGGCAGGAAGGGCAGCTCGGGCGCCACCCGCTGCGCCATCTCGGCGTCCCCCTCCCACAGGCCGACGCGGACGTCGAGCGGCGCGTTGAAGCGCGGCGCGATCCCCTCGCCCTCGAGCCGGTAGATCGCCCGCATGTCGCGCAGGTTCGAGAGCTTGTCGGCGATGTAGATCGCCACCGCGTCGCGCCCCGCGCGCTCGACCTGCTCGCGGTGGGCGCTCTTTCGCTCCTCGTAGCCGTCGATGTCCTTGTCCTCGGACAGCGCCTCGACGAGCCGCGCGACCGCGGGCCCGAACCGGCGCTCGATCTCGTCCGGGCTCAGATCGGTGTCCTCGACCACGTCGTGCAGCAGCGCGGCCGCGAGCACGTCCTCGCCGAAGCCGGCGTTGTTGAGCACCCGCGCCACGGCAAGTGGATGGGTGATGAAGGGGGAGCCGTCGTCCTTGCGCCGCTGCCCCGAATGCGCCTCGCGCGCGATCTCGTAGGCTCGCGCCACCAGGTCGGAGTCGCGAACGAAGCCATGGATCTCGTTGCGCTGCGCGGGCTGCGTCGAAGCCCCCTTTCCCACGGCGCGCAGCATAGGCGGTCGAGCCGCCCGCCCGCCCGCAAATTCCGCGCCGTCGGGCTGAAGAAGGTCCGGGAGCTGCACGATGATTGGGATTGTGAACCTCGCTCGCAGGCTGGTCGCGGCGCGCCCCGCGTCGCTTCGATTCGCGGCGATCGCGAGCGCGATGGTCCTCGCCGCGATGTGGCCGTCGCCTGGCGATCCGGCTGGTCCCGACCTCAGCCTGACGGCGGCCGCCAAGCCGCGGGCGCCCGGCAAGGTGCGCGTCGATCGCGTCAGCGAGTCGAGCATCACGCTCAAGTGGCGCGACCGCGCGCACGGCGAGCGCCGCTACGAGGTCCGCCACCGCCCGGCGGGCGCCGAGGGGTGGACCGTCGAGAAGCTGAAGCGCAACTCGACCCGGTTCGTCAACGGCGGACTCGATCCCGGCACGGTCCACGAGCACCAGGTTCGCGCCTGCGGCAAGCGGTCGTGCTCGAAGTGGTCGGCGGTGCGCACCCAGGCGACGCTGCTCGCGCCGTTCAACGGCCCGCATCCCGACCTCGGGTGTGAGGTCCTTCCGCCGTCCGACGCGTTCAACCAGGACGTCTCGGGACTGCCGGCCGACCCGCACTCGGATGCCTATATCACCCAGATCAACTCGGACGGGGGCGACGTGCTGCACCCGGACTTCGGCTCCAACCCCGACTACGGGATCCCCGTCGTCGTCGTCCCCGGCAATCAGCCGCGCGTCCCGATCGGCTTCGACCAGTACGGCGACGAGAGCGACCCCGGCCCCTACCCCGTTCCGCCGCGGGCGCCCGTCGAGGGCGGCTCGGACGACCACGTCCTCGTCGTCGAGCAGCCCGACGCCCCGGGCGGCGCCTGCACCCTCTACGAGTTGTACGCGTCGAAGTACCGCGACGGCGCCAAGAACCGCTGGACCGCCGGGGCGGGAGCGATCTTCGACCTCGGGCTAACGCTGCCCCAGCGACCGGAGGGCTGGACATCGGCGGACGCCGCCGGGCTGCCGATCCTCCCGGGGCTGGTGCGCTACGAGGAGGCCGCGACGGGGTTCATCGGCCACGCGATCCGCGTCACCTTCGACGAGACCCAGAACGGCTACGTGTACCCGGCGACGCACCGGGCGTCGTCGAGCTCGAACTGCGACCGCCCGCCGATGGGACTGCGGCTGCGGCTGCGTCAGAGCTGGTTCGACGCCAACGCCGCCGGATTCACCGGCCAGGCGCTCGTGATCCTCGAGGCGCTGCGGCGCTACGGGATGATCGTCGCCGACAACGGCTCGAACTGGTTCATCTCGGGCTCGACGGACCCGCGTTGGGACGACGACAACCTCAACCAGCTCAAGGACGTGCCGGGGGCCGCGTTCGAGGTCGTCGGCACGGGCGAGCCGATCCGGCCCGCGGGCGCCCCCTGCGGGAGCTAGTGGGACTCCGCTAGCGGCTAGCTGCCGGCGGGCTGGCCGCCGGCGGCGGGCTGGGTGAAGGAGACCTGGACCGGCTCGCGCTCGGCGGCGGTCTCGATCTCGAAGAACTCGCGCGGCGTGAAGCCGCCCTGGTTGGCGACGATCGAGTTCGGGAAGATCTGGATCTTCGTGTTGTAGGACTGGACGTTGGAGTTGTAGATCCGGCGCGAGGCCTGGATCTCGTCCTCGATCTCGGCCAGGTCGGCCTGGAGGCGCTGGAAGTTCTCGGTTGCGCGGAGCTGCGGGTAGTTCTCCGCCACCGCGCGCAGGTCGGTCAGCGCCGCGGTGAGCTTCTGCTCGGCCTGGCGGGTCTCGTCGACGCTGGCTGCCCGCATCGCCTCGGCTCGCGCCTGCGAGGTCGCCTCGAAGACCTTCTGCTCGTGCTGGGCGTAGCCCTTGACCGTCTCGACAAGGTTCGGAACCAGGTCGTGGCGGCGCTTGAGCTGCACGTCGATCCCGCTCCACGCCTCGTCGACGCGGTTGCGCGACCCGATCATCGAGTTGCGGATCAGGATGTAGATCAGGCCCGCGAGCAGGACGAGCGCGACGATCACGATGATGAGCACGGTCACGGCGGCGATCCTATCCGCTTTCCGGCGCGGTTGGCGCATCGGCCCGGTCGCTCGCGGCCGGCTGCTCTGACGCGATCGCACCGCGGCGGCGCAGCGCCGCCTCGATCAACTTCGCCGGGACCTCGCCCCGTCCGCCGGCGTCGAGACGGCCGAGCTCGTACGCCAGGGCCGCGACATCGCCGTCGGCGATCGCGGCCTCGACCAGCTCGGCGTAGCGGTCCGAAGATGCGGCCTCGTCCTCCAGCTCGCGCAGCTCGGCGAGCCGCGACGAGGTCGGGGGACCCGAGAGCAGCTCCACCCGGCCGCGCGGAAGCTGACCGCTGGCGGTGAAGTCGGCGGGAAGGGCTCCCTGGAGGCGCAGCCGGTCGATCGTCTGGTAGACGGCATTGCGGCTGACGCCGAGGTCGCGGGCGATCTTCTTGACCGGCGCGCCCGAATGGAGCCGCTCGAGCACCTCCTGCTGGCGCTTCGTGCGATGCGCTGTGACGTATGTGCCCTCGAGGCCTGACTTCACACTGCCAAGTGTTGCACATTGGCAGCGCCAAGGCCGGGTGCTCGCCGAGATGAGTCCGGCCGGGCGTGGCTTGTATTGACCCCCGTATTTGGTGCAAATACCGGCCAGGCCCCCGTGCCGGCTCATCCAGAGCGCCTCGAGACGGGGTCGGCTAATTTGAGCCCGCCCTCGATTGGGGGCGCTAGTCCAGCGCGCCCTCGAGCCTCAGGAGGTACTTCTTGACGTCCACCCCGCCGCCGTAGTTCCCGACGCCGCCCCCGCTTGGAACGACGCGGTGGCAGGGCACGACGAGCGGCATGGGGTTCGAGCCGCACGCCGAGCCGGCGGCGCGGTAGGCGTTCGGGCTGCCGGCCCGGGCCGCAAGCTCCGCATACGTGGCGGTCTCGCCGTACGGGACGCGGACGAGCTTGTGAAGCACGGCGGCGCGGAAGCCGTGGCTGAGCCGCCAGTCGAGCGGCAGGTCGAACTCGCGCCGGCGGCCCTCGAAGTACTGCTCGAGCTCGTGCCGCACCTCGTCGAGCTGCGCCGGCGCCTCGAGCACCCGCGGCGAGATCTTGACGACGAGGTCGTTGAGCACG
>WNFU01003872.1_pt1 | contig 36742 bp, 31 predicted proteins | sample 5400121 | NCBI WGS metagenome assembly WNFU01 (sample SAMN13153360, study PRJNA577476) | soil metagenome | isolation source: 100 cm soil or saprolite under grassland replicate 1 | place: USA:California | collected 2016-06-15
GGAGATACATTCCAAGCTGCTGGGCGCTCAACCACCCCGCCCGTCGAACATGTAGCGCGGCAACTGCACGGTCCGTTATATAAGGAAAATATTTGCGAATGAGTTCATTACCAATGAGCAAATCTGCGCCTGAGGGTTGATCGTGGAAACCTTCGGCAGGTGGGGGGTGATAGTATAATGATGAAGACGAATGAACGCGTATCGGTCCCGCGCCCAAACTTGAGATCCTATACGACGCGGTTTCCAGATCCGGGATACTACTTTCATGGGCGGTCATATACAAGTATCCTCGTCGATTCATCCCAAATAGATTCCCATTTTCATCCGCTAACGCTTCCATTAAATCAATCGAGCGATTCATCAGCCTAAGCATCTCAGCATCCGGCCACCAATTACGATAGCATTCAGTGGACCGGTCGCTTGTAAATGTAAGAGGAGGACGCTCATCTAAAAGAAGAATGTTGCTTACCCCCGCTTTTGCAAGAAAATGCGCGGCAGCAACTCCGGTAATTCCGGCTCCGCAGATAACAACGTCGGCTGTCTGGGTCATGAGTTTGAGAATTTGGCTTTCAACTCTTCCCAATTAGGCTCCACCAGGATGGAACCATCCGGGAAGACGATGGTTGGAACGCTTCGATAGCCATGATTAACCTCGAGAACAAACTCTGTCGCCTCGGCGTTTCCTTCCAGCCCCACCCGCAGGTGGGGAATATTGTTCGTTTCAAAGAATTTTTTTGCCCTTATACAATCGGAGCAATAGTCGGTCGCGTAGATAACGATTTGGGATGGTGTGTTGGTGTAGAGGTCGTTCATGGTTCGATGCCTGCCATGGCTTTCCTGAAGATTTAGACTTACAAAAGCGTTAATACAAATTGGACTAACGTTGTAACATTCGTTAATGTTCGGCGTCTAGTAGTAATAGCTGCCTGAAATTCAGATAACCGGTAAATATCATTTTCTTACGGGAAATGGCTTTTTTCTGGTGTTTCGTGGCTAAGTATAACCATTTTCCTCGTCGCAAGCATTACAATAAAGATAATTGGAACTATGACTAATCTGAAACGTTCATTTTTTGGCGCGGCCATCTACTTGGCATTGATTTTTGTGCTCGGGCAAATGGATTATGCGGATCGACCCATCATCAACTTTGCTTCCTATTTTTACCTTGCAGTCATGGTGGCTATCCCACTGACGCTCTTCTTTCCATCCGTTTCCCACGTTTCTGTGTACGTTCCCATGTTTGTGTGGGCTGGTGTTTATCTTGTTCTGCTACAGATCATTAATAGGAATTACACAGCCAATCCGGGTGAGTTGCCGGTGGTTGTGCTCGAGTTCATCTTGTTGGAGGTAGGGGTTTGGTATGCCCATCAACTGGCTGTGCAGATCAGCCACGCGGAGTCGATTATGGATGCGTTGGCATTGAGCGCATTTCCCAACCAGGCCCGTAACATTGATGCAGAAAATCAACGGATCAAGATCGAGCTAACGCGCAGCCGTCGTTATGATCGTCCGTTGAGTGTGGTAATGATTGAAGTGGAGTCTGAGGCTGAAAAGATCACCCGCGAAATGCTGAGGAGTATTCAGCATGATCTCCTGAGCCGTTTCACGACCGCGCGGGTTGGCCAGATCATTGACGACCGCATTCGCCAAACCGACTTGGTATTGCGGGATCAAAGGGGCAGGTTTATTGTTCTCTGTCCAGAGACCGATTTTTCAAGTTCAGTCTTACTGGCGAAAAGAATTTCCCAGGCGATCAAGGAACGAACCAATTTGGGCGTGCTTTGGGGAGTGGCTGCCTTCCCTGACGAGGCACTGACTTTTGAAGATCTGTTACAGAAAGCACGCGAACGGCTGCTTCTTTCGGTATCCTTGCCGAATGAGCAGATTGCTGTAATTGAATCCCAATAAGGATGATGAGAGTGTAATCTATGTCTGTATTGCAAATGATTGCCACACCTGAAGAAGATTGGGTCAAAAGCTTTGATCCTCGCAAAAGGATTCTGAAAGGCAAAGCTTATTTGTTGGCGAAACGAGCAATGGATTTATCTTTGGTTCTGCTTACTCTCCCTTTGTGGCTGCCCTTGAATGGAATCATAGCTTTACTCATTCGGATCACTTCCCCCGGTGCACCTGTGGTGTTCAAGCAGCTTCGCACCGGAAAAGGTGGGCGCCGTTTTTCCATGTACAAGTTTCGAACGATGGTACCCAATGCGGAAGAATTAAAATCCAAGTACGCACACTTAAACGAACTCCAATGGCCTGATTTTAAAATCACAAATGATCCTCGGATTACAAAGGTAGGAAAATTTCTGCGAAAAACCAGCCTGGATGAATTACCCCAATTGTTTAATGTTTTAAAAGGTGAAATGAGCCTGGTTGGGCCGCGTCCTACTTCTTTTGGTGCTGAAACGTATAAGCTTTGGCATACACATCGGCTGGACGTTATGCCTGGCCTGACGGGGTTATGGCAGATTATTGGTCGTGCCCAACTGGAATTTGATGACCGATTGCGCCTTGATATTGCGTATATTGAACGCGCCAGTCTTTGGTTCGATATTAATATCCTTTTTCGAACGGTGATAGCAGTTTTTCAATCCCGTGGAGCTCATTAAAAAATTAAGCTCCCCAGCCTTACTTTTTATCTACGCATCTTGAAAGGAACTTTGCCGCATGGACAAGAGCACTGTTTTGTTTAAGCCGGCTACTTACATCATTTTGGCGGCCTATATTACTTTGGCTTATCCTGTACTGGCAATGGGAAACAAAGTCATTGCTGCAATGCTTCCTGAAGATCATTATTTTGAAAACGTTGGTGCAATTTCCTTGTTTGTGACCTCTCTCCTGTTTTTTTATGGGTTTAGCGTAGCAAGGAAATCGTTAGATAAATCTTGGATTGAACTGAACCTTCATAACTTGGCCATTCTGGAAAATAGTAAGTTTTTTACAGCGGATCGTATGTTTGATGTTTTTTGGTTTTTATTTGGAGTGCTTATTCCGGCGATTGCGCTGCTGGTCCCTTCCTTTCGGCGATTTGCAGGTAAATTTATTCCAATCGTTTATTGGGGGATTGGTCTATTATTTTTATATAACTATTTGTGGGCAAAAGCCGCAAAGCTCATCTATAAAGCATCGTATACATTTGATAAGCTTTCACTGACACAGGCAACTCAGGAGATTAAAGAAAGTAATTATGCGATTATATTTATTCTTGTAGCGCTGTTTGCCATCTGGGATCTAAATAAGTCAAAGGATGCTAGCACTGCACTTTCTAAGAGCGGTGCTCCTAAAATCGAGTCTGCATTTCACGATTGATTGTTATTGACTTGATTTTGTGTCCGCGTAGACGAGTAAAAGACAAGGCATAATTGCCTATACCCCCATCTGTGCAGGAAATTGTTAAGTAACATGAGGAACAAAAGACTCTATTATTGGGTAATTGCAGGTGTTGCCTTTCTCATTCTCTTGGTAATTCTGCGTATATCACAACTGACTATAAAGAATATGGATCAGAGTGTTCCAACCGCTCCTTTTAATGAGCATTTACCCTCTCCTGTACCTACCGTCGACGAAACTTTATGCAAGCGGCCTTATCAGGACTCGTCCATTTGGAATAGACCGATCGATTGGTCGATTGCAAAAATCCATCCAATGAATGATTTAATGATGGCTGCTTTTTTCAAGGATTCCGATTGGATTGGAACAGATACTTCGCAATATACACCGAATGTGTATCTGGTATCAAATGATACGCCGCTCGTGCCAGTAAAGTTGAATGAGTACCGTTTTCGCGACGTGATTAAAGATACGGTCATACAGTATGGTGAGCCAGCCGGTATTGTGAGAATCCCTCTTCCATCAGATGCGCGCCCCGCCATTGGTACAGATGGACAACTGGTAGTAATCAATATAGATACAGATGAAGAATGGGGACTTAATAATGGCTATCGAGATAATGAAGGCCATTGGTTTGCGGGGGGAGTTTACCGCTACAGCATTCAAAATTCAGGAATTCCGCCGGAGGGTTTTGGCCAGCGTGGAGCTGGTATTGGTCAATTGGCAGGAATTGTAAGACGCTGCGAAGTGGATCGGGGCCGTATTGGTCACGCCGTGACCATCGCTTATGATTATCCCTGCATGCCTGATGTGTGTCAACTCAATGGCTGGCCAGCTTCGATCCCTCCATTTCGAAAAACGGATGGAAAGGGCACAGCCTCGGATGATATTCCGGAAGGTGCTCGTATTGCCATCCGGCCGGAAATTACCAAAGTAAATATTACAAGCGCCTGCGGTGGGATCAAAGGCTGTGTGGTATGGACTTTGAACATGCAGAAATACGGCGGATTTATTGTGGATAACAGTGGTCATCCCAAGACCTATGCGGAAGGAAATGCAACAGCAAATTGGGATTCGTCTATCTGGACGGATGATATGTTAAGTCATATCCCTCCCGATTGGTATGTTGTGCTCGATTGGAATTTTCCTTCGACAAAGGCAAACTAGATGAGCACAAAAGAAATGCTTTTAGGGTTCCGTGAAAAGGCCGAGAGTCTTTATGTCAATTTGCTGCAGCAGACGTATTTTAAAATGTTTGGTCATCGAGTTGATCAAAGGTTTGCGATCGTTGGGAATGCTCGCACCGGATCGAATTATCTCCTAGACGGACTGAAAACATCTCCTTCCATACGGATGTATCATGAGATATTTGCAGATCATAACCGCCAAGTCGGAAAAGATTTTGACAGGGTGTTTTCCACTCTCTTTCAACCCGAAAGTAAGTCCACCAAAATGGTCGGGTTTAAGGTTTTTTATAATCATCTCACGCAAGATGAGTGGCAAAAATTCCTGACCTGCAAAGATCTAAAAATCATCCACCTTATAAGGAGAAATCGCTTAAGAACTGTGATTTCCCTGGAAATTGCTTTCAAGACTGGGCAATGGACCCAATCTGGTAAGGGCAATTCTGGTGAAATTAAAGTGAAACGCTTAATGCTGGATCCTTCCAAATTAATCAAGAGGCTTGAACAAATTGAAGAAGGGGAAGCGACTGCTCGATCCCGTTTTCGGGATCGGCAAGTCTTGGAAGTCGTTTATGAAGAATTGGTCCGCTCGCCCAAATCAGTCTTTGAATCGGTTGGCGCCTATTTAGGAGTCGAGGGCATTGATCCTGGTCGAATCAGGTTGAGAAGGCAAAATCCAGAAACTTTGCAGCAATTGATCATCAATTATGAAGAAGTTGAAGCCGCCTTGCGGAATACCAGATTTGAAGAATATCTCAACAATTAATTTTTATATTAAGCGAGTTGATTTGGCACTCTCTTACAATGTTTTAAAAGCAAGATTTTTTGAAATGAGCAAAACATGAATATCACCAAAAATGATCTGTTCTATGTGTTTATGAGCATTGTCGTAGCTACGATCGGGGTTATCGCAATCAGTAATGCAAATACTAAAGTTGGCCTCTATGGTTTACTGGGATTGCTCGCGATTGCAGTCGTAATGACCATCATCATTCGGCCAAGTTTGGGGGCTAACATACTTGTCTTTGCGATATTTACAAATATTTCAGATGTGCTCACTAAGCAGGGTTTCCTAGGCATTATCAAACCGTTGGTAGCTATTGTTGCCCTAGCACTTTTGATTCGATATATCTACGTTGGACAATTACCGGTTTGGCATCGCAAGACTGCTCGGGTTGAGTTTTTTCTGCTTGCCTACTTTATGATGGTGACTGCATCCTTTCTGGTCGCCTCAGATAAGGATCGAGTCCTCATAGAGATCTTGGATTTGGGGAAAGATATGATCATTATTTATTGCATCATATTTGCGCTGCGAGATTCCCACTCATGGAAACAGACTATCTGGCTGATTATTATCACAACAACTGCACTGTGCTGCTTGAGTTTATATCAACTTGTCACGCATAACTATGCTCAAACCTTTTTTAACCTTGCTTCGATCACAATGGATCAGGTATTTGGGGATTCATCCACACCCCGCATCGGCGGACCCATTAATGCCCCGAATCTATGGGGTCAAATATTAGTTGCAGTTTCCACGTTGCTTATTTATAGAATTATTCATGAAAAGCACCGCTGGATCAAACTTGTTGCTCTCTTCATGCTCGGCATCATTTCGTATATTATCCTGAATACTTATAGCCGTGGTGCCTATCTAGTCCTGGCGATTGACGTGGTTTTAATCCTTTTTGTATTTGAGAAGCGCTTTAATCTCATTGTTGCATTTGCTGGATTGAGCATCTTAATTTTGCTAATCCCCTTTCTCCCAGCCACCTACCGTGATCGTTTTAATACTTTGACTGCCTTCACTGCTCAAAATGGCATTTATCAGGACGCTTCTTTTCGAGGGCGTACTAGTGAAATGCTGACTGGTTTAACTATGTTTGCTTCTCATCCGATTCTGGGTGTTGGAGCAGGAAATTACCCTTTAAATTATCAGCACTATGCCCAGTTGATTGGCATCGAATTCAGAGCCGAGGCACGCGATCCTCATTCCCTTTACGTCCAGCTTTTGGCTGAAACGGGAATTTTAGGCATCATAGTGTTTTTCGCGATGGTATTTTTCTTATTTCAAGCGCTAAGTAAAGCTCGCAGAGCCATTGAACTATCTCCTCATCTTCATGAGTGGTTGCCCTGGATCAGTGCCATTCGGTTGGCAATATTATCGTACCTGTTGACCAGCATTTTCCTGCATAACGCTTATATTCGTTACTTCTGGATTCTGGTCGCGATGGCTTTGGCAGGCATCCAGATCACCGATAATCTGTTGAACAATTCCAAAAGAAATCCAACGATCGAGGACCGCCGTTGATTAATTCATCTGCCTCGAATGAGCATAGCAATCGCCAAATTGCTCAAAAAACGGCCTGGGGTTTCATCTGGAATTTCTCGTCGTATTTTTTGGGAAAGTTTGTTGTTTTAATCACCACATCGATTCTTGCCCGCTTACTGGCAAAGAGTGATTTTGGTTTGATAGCCATTGCTGTGGTGGCGATCAATTACCTTTCGGTCTTGAAAGACCTGGGACTTGGCGTGGCACTTGTTCAACGCAAGGGGGATGTAAAAGAGGCAGCGAACACTGTATTTACAATTAACATCATTATTGGGCTTCTCCTGTCGGCGCTCATCATTCAACTTGCTCCTTTTATTGCAATCTATTTTAGAGATCCTCACATTACCTCTGTTTTGCGCTGGATGGGTATCTCTTTCATTATCAACGCTCTGGGATCAGTACATACCAACTGGCTGGTCCGTGATCTGGATTATCGCCGCAAATTAATTCCAGACCTGGGAAGCCCTCTCATTAAAGGTATGGTTTCGATTAGTATGGCTTACCTGGGTTATGGCGTTTGGTCATTAGTTTATGGACAACTTGCGGGCGCAATTGCATCCGTGATTCTCGTTTGGATTGTCTTGCCCTGGCGACCAAGCCTCACTCTCGACCGAAAAATTGCCAAGGGATTAATGAAGTTTGGTATATCTGTGACAGCGATTGACATCATCAATGAAATCACGGACAATATTGATTATGTGATCGTTGGTCGAATTTTTGGTTTGGTACCATTGAGTATTTATACTCTGGCATATCGTCTTCCAGAAATGCTGTTAATCGGTAATTTGTGGGTAATGGGTGGAGTGGTTTTCCCGGCGTTCTCAACCATTCAAGACCAACCAAATGAATTACGACGCGGGTTTTTAGCGTCTGTACGTTATGTGGAATTAATTGCTGTGCCCATCTCCCTGGGCTTGTTGATCGCAGCTGATCCGATTGTTCGAGTGGTTTTTGGCGATCAATGGCTGGAGGCAATACCGGTGCTGCGCGTGCTTGCGGTCTATGCCTGGGTGTATTCGCTTGGATATCATGTGGGTGGCTTCTACAAAGCGATTGGACGCCCGGACATTTTGCTGCGGCTTTCGATTTTGACGCTCGTCATTATCATTCCTTCCTTGCTCATCGGGGCCAGATTTGGAATCATCGGAGTCGCCATTGGGCATTTGGTCGCGATCCTTATCCGCCGCGTCATTAGCCTGGGGCTTGCCACTCGGTTTGTAAATGTCACAATTATGGAGATATTTGGTGAATTTCGATCATCATTACAGGCGGCACTGGTGATGGTTCCCATCACTTTTGGCGTTTCCGTTGGGACCGCGGGCCTGAATCCATTTTTACAACTGATTCTCATCATCCTGTCAGGCGCTCTCAGTTATGTGGGCGTTTTGTGGTGGATTGAAAGAGAGAACTTAATGCGTCTTCTTCGCATGGTTAAAGTATCAAAAGCATCGGCTTAACATGGAAAAGACGAATATATCTGATCATCGTTACATTTTTGTTTGCGGGCTTCACCGCAGTGGGACATCAGTGTTGTTTCGTTCCTTGCGTGATCACCCGGAAGTTAGTGGATTCCAGGGTACCGAGTCCCCGGAGGATGAAGGGATGCACCTCCAGACCGTGTATCCACCGTCTGGTCGCTATGGGGGAGCCGGTGCGTTTGGTTTTCATCCTGAAGCTCATCTCACAGAATCGTCCCCCCTTATATCGGCGTCAAATCGCCAGAAATTATTTTCTGAATGGAGTCAGTATTGGGACCCGAGTAAAGCCTATTTGCTTGAAAAATCACCCCCCAATCTTATTCGCACTCGCTATCTGCAGGCAATGTTTCCTAATTCCTATTTTATTGTAATGTTGAGACATCCTCTGGCAGTTTCTTATGCCACGCAAAGGTGGTACCGCCAATACAAGATCAATTGGAGAGGTTTTCCTCGCATCTTCGAGCATTGGTTAGTCTGTCATGAAATCTTTAAGGCTGACCAAAAGCAACTCAAGAATTCATTTGTTGTGAAGTATGAAGAATTTGTAGCGGAACCTGAAAAATGGGTGAATAATATGTATCATTTTCTTGGGTTGAGCGATTTCTCAGTCAGCCAAGAAATCTTATCTGATGTGAACAAGAAGTATTTCAAAATATGGAACAGGCAGCTTTCTGGTTTTTTTTCAGGTCCGAGGAATCGCATGCTTATCAAACGTTACGAAGAACGTGTACGATGTTTTGGTTATAGTCTAAATGATCTGGATTGGATTGGCCCAGTCGTTGAATAAACTATGCAAGCTGATCAAAAACGCGTTCACCAATCTCAGCCGCGAGTTTTCAACTATAGCCTTGATTGGCGATTTTTGCTGCCGCTCTCGAATGCTGACAAAATTTTCGTTTTTCTTGAGGACGATTATGATTTTGGTCAAACGCTTGAGCAGGTTGGAATCCCTGTTTCGAATCAACTCTCCTTCTTGAATATAGAGCAAAAGGAACAAAAAGACTCCGCCTCTTTTGTACTTCCATTTGGACTGCCTGTGCGATGGGTGGGGAGGGAGCAGGCGGATCAAATTGAGTTTTTTCGCTCGATGCGGAAGTTGATGGACAACAATGGCAATTTGCTGGTGGGATTCAATAACTCCTGGCATTATCGCTCCCGCACGCAGACGAAATATCATTCTTCAACGCCTCGTCGTGTTACCTCTCAGCTGCAGAAAGCTGGCTTCAAAACTATCAAAATTTTTGGTGTAATTTCGAACCTGAGCATTCCTGAATACATCTTTGAGTTGAATGCGCAACCCGTACTTTTTGCCTTGCAACATCGATTCAAGCGAAAACCAGTCATCTTAAATTTACTACAATTGATCTCACCCACGATTGGATTGACTAGCTTTTCTGATTTTTTGTCATGTTATTTTGTTATCGCTACTGTTTGAAATATGATGACCTCATTCCTGAATGATCTTTCCAGTGTTGTTCTCTCTCTTGGTGAGCAAAAAACGGAGCTTTTTGTTTCCTCTTTGCACTGGACAATGCTTTCCAATGGGGATGCTGATTTTCATGATAACGTCATCTTCTTCGGCTTTGATGGCAACAAACCAGATCCCGTATTGGTCGCAAAAGTCCCGCGCCTGATCGAAAACGGGTGGATGCTAAAAACAGAATACGATCATTTGGTTGATTTGTGGAATTGTATCGGTGAGGATGCGGAATCTTATGTCCCGAAACCGTATGCCATGACTACTTTACAAGGGAGACCAGTTTTAGTTATCTCTTATGCGTCAGGTGAGAGTCTGACGCGGCTGTCCCCGAAGTCATTTTGGAGGAACAGTAAACAGGTATTGGCTTTGGCGAAAGAGGCGGCGCGCTCTTTGCGTGATCTCAATCGACTAACAGAGCGTCCAATTCAGCAGGCTGAATCGAAAGATTCGCGTTTCCTTGAAAAAGTAGAGAAGTTTATAGATTTGTTTCAAATCACTCGTGAAGAAAAGCGTGCATTGACGTCTCTGGGTGAAACACTAAATAATCTTACAACCTCGGCAAAGCACCAGGTTTTAATTCAGGGTGATTTTTGGCATGGAAATATGATCCGTGACAAAAAGCAGAAAAACCTGATGTTCGTCGATTGGCAGTTTGCCCGTTGGTCTGTAGACGTCAGCATGGATGTCTATTTCTTTCTGTTGGCGGGCGCCCTTTCGGCGACTGAGAATCAGGCAATCGAGCAACATGCAAAGGATGCCTTTCGCTTGTTGAGCGAATGGCGAAAGGATATCATACCTGAGTACCTGTTCGCCTATGGAGTGCCTGAGGATTACGTATTGCTTCCACAGAAATATGGCATGATGATCTGCTGTGTGGAGAAGGCGGTGCGGTCCGCGCTCGAATTTGGTTATAGTCATCCGGACGACCTGGTGTGGCGATCTCTTTTTGCAGAGTTAATGAATTGGTCAAATGAAAACTGAGTCTGGAATGAGTGACCCAATTGAACAAACTGGCAGACAAGTCACGCAAATATAAGATTGCTTATGTGATTGATGGCTTGAGCATGGGAGGTGCTGAACGACTCATGGTGCCGATCTTGAAGCATTTGAGCCGCCCAAATTTTGGGGCCTATGTTTGCGCGCTTCAATCAAAAGACGACAACCCAATGGCTGATGAAATTCGCGCTCTGGGTATCCCGGTCAGTTGCCTGGACATCAAACATCTACGTGATTGGAACGGGCTGCCGCGTCTGATCCAGTATCTCAAAGAGAATGATGTTGACCTGGTGCATACCCAACTGGAGTTTGCCAATATCTTGGGAAATATCTCAGCCAGGCTCTTGCGTTTGCCTAGCGTGTGCACAATTCATACCATGCCATCATTGGATGTGAAAGCCAAATCAAAATTGCACCAAAAGTTGGAATGGTTTGTGCTAAACCATTTCTGTGAGCGCGTGATCTCGGTTTCAGAGGAGGCACGAGAATATCACCTGCAGATAAGCGGTGCGGCAACAAGCCGAGTATCTACAATTTATAACGGGATTGATTTATCAAATTTTTTGAGCCTGGACCGTGAACTCGAAAGAGTCAAGGTTCGTACAGAATTGGCAATTCCATCTGATGCAAATCTTTTGACAACTGTCGCGGTGTTGCGTCCTCAAAAGGGAATCGAGTACATGATCCGGGCTTTGCCTGCGGTCCAGGCTTCAAATCCCAACACTTATTATCTGGTTGTGGGAGATGGACCTCACCGGAATCTTTTAGTAGAAGAAGCGAATAAATCTAATGTGGGCAATCGAGTGATTTTCACTGGAATGCGCAAGGATGTAGCCCGTTTGTTATCTGCCAGTGATGTATTTGTTCTTCCAACATTAACGGAAGCCTTACCAACGGTACTCGCAGAGGCGATGGCGGCAAAATTGCCAATCGTCGCCAGCCGAGTAGGTGGGATACCTGAAATGATTGTCGATGGACAGAATGGTTGTTTAGTCGAGCCTGAAGATGTGAAGAGTCTCGTACAGGCATGCATTGACTTGTTGGCGAGCCCTGAAAAACGCACTGCCATGAGTGCCGAGGGTTGGAAAATCGTGAATCAGAAATTCAACATTGAAAAACAAGTAGATCAATTGGAAGCACTTTATTTAGATCAATTACATGCCCATGGAAAATAAACTGCGGCTGGTTTTGGTTGAGCCTAATGGAAGCGGCGGATTGATCCATTACACCTATCAGTTGTGCACCGCGCTGGCTGATGAAGGTGTGGACGTCACATTGATTACTGGTAAGGAATATGAATTGACTCATCTGCCTCACAATTTTCAAGTCAATAACATGCTTGATTTGTGGAGCCTGTTCGATCCACGGGTGATCCAAAACATCCATGCGAATGCATGGCAGCGGAAATGGCATAAGGTTCGCTGGACGGTGAGACGTGGACAAAGAGCGGTTCGACTCATCTTGGCCTGGATCAACCTGACTCGCTATTTGTCGAAACTTAAGCCTGATATTGTCCAGTTTTCCAAAATCAATTTCCCTTTCGAGGCTATTTTTTTGGCGCAGATGCGCCGCCGCGGATTAATCCTGACCCAGATTTGTCATGAGTTTGAGCTGCGCGAGAGTGATAGTGGACCATTCTCCGGTTTGATTTTGCGCGCCTATGCAGATATCTACAAAAACTTTTCGGCCATGTTTTTTCATGCAAAAGAAAACTGTGAAAAGTTTTTAACACTGTTTCCTTTTGTCGAAAACGAAAAAACGCATATCATTCCTCATGGAAATTCGGGCTGGCTGCTTAAGTATTTTTCTCAAACTTATGATTGGGATTCTATTCGAAGTCATTATGGTCTAAAACCTAAACAGCCTGTTGTGCTATTTTTTGGGTTGCTTGCACCCAGTAAGGGCATTGATGATCTGATCGAGGCGTTTGCATTGGTTCGACGATCCTGCGATGCAAAATTGTTGATCGCGGGCTATCCAACAAAACATATCAATATCGATGAACTCAAAGAAAAGATAGCGGGATTAGACCTGACCGATCATGTGTTTCTGGATTTGCGTTATATCCCATTGGAGGAGGTGGGCGCCTTAATGGGTTTGGCAACCGTAGCCGTCTATCCCTATCGAAGCAGTACACAGAGTGGCGCGTTACAAGTTGCTTATACGTTCGGGCGGCCGGTTATCGCTACAGCTATAGGAGGGTTGCCAGAGGCGGTTGAGGAAGGGCGGAGTGGCTTTTTGGTCCCTGTTGAATCGCCTAACGATCTGGCAAATAAAATCATGCTGCTGATTAATCATCCCGAATTGACAAAAGTAATGGGGACGTACGCGCGGCATTTATCTGAGACGCGCTTTAGCTGGAGATTGGTCGCGAAGCAAATAACTCAAGTATATAATCGCCTTCTCGATAAATCCTGATACTTAGTTACTCCCTTGCGGGAAAATGAGAAATATGAAATGAATAAGAAGCTAAAAAAAATTGCAAGAACCCTAATGACATTTTTCCCCTTTCTAAAAAATCTTACTTACTTCATCAAAAGACTTTTAAGAACTATTCTTAACTCCTCAGTCGAGGATGATTTTAACGCGATCGATTTGTTTCCTGACGATAAAGATCTTTTGTTTTTGGATATTGGAGCGAATCAAGGAGCAGCAATTGATGTGTTCCTAAAGAAAAACAAAAACTGCAAAATATATTCTTTTGAACCAAACCCATATGTATTCAAAAAAGTTCTCTCAAGGTTTAAGTCGAACGACAGGGTGCAATTATTTAAGTTCGGTCTGGGAGAGAAAGAAGGTAGATTCAAATTATTTGTCCCCATATATAGAGGCTACGAGTTTGATGGGCTTGGGTCTTTATCATCTACTTTTGATGATTCTTGGCTATCAGAGACAATTCTTTTTTACAACAAGAAATTTCTGCAGATACATGAAATAAATTGTGAAATAAAGCGATTAGACGATCTCAATTTGGAGCCCTTTTTTATGAAGGTTGATGTGGAAGGCTTCGAATTGGAAGTATTTCGAGGAAGTGAGACGACCATCAAAAAGTCGCAACCGATCATCCTCATGGAATCTAATGAAAAAGATCATGCGATCATGAACTTCCTTGGACAGTTTGGCTACAAGTTATATAGATATTACAAAGGGAATTTTATTGAAGGCGAACATGGCTCGCCTAATTCATTTTTCATGACAGATGAAAAGTATAGCTTGATTGTTCCTAATGCGTCGAAGCTTATATAATTCGATAGCGATTTAGGGGAGTGAGCAAGGTGGCAAAAAGCGGAAGCGAATGTTTGTGTGAGATGAAAATACGGCGGATGGCAAAAGGATTCTGTTTTACCTCATCCTGTGAGCTGGGTCCGTTTAATAAAGTGAACGCGGCCCGGATGCCTGAGTCGGCGACAATCTTCTCGATGTTGTCGTTCAGATCAGATAATAGACCGTTGGGGTACGCGAAGCTGAGCACTGGTTCTCCAAGTTCCTTTTCAATCCTGGATTTCGACCCAACCACCTCTGCCCGAACCTCGTCCAGCGAAATACGCGTCAAAATAGGATGGTGCATGGTATGCGCACCAAACTCGATTCCGCCTTTTCGCATGTCCCTGACTTGATCCCAATTCATCATCAATTTCTGAAAATATCCTTGTGGAACAAAAATACCCAATGCTTCAGGCAGTTGCTGGACATACACTAATTTCTCTGCTTGAGGGTACGTCTTCATCAGCTCAATCCATTTATTGCTGACTTGATCACGTTCTTCGTGATTTGACCAATGTGCTATTCTTCCGTCTGGAAAACCAAGTTGATCTCTTTTTGTATGATGAAAACAATAAGCCGCCATATCCCAATAGAATGGGGCGTCTGTGCCAATATGTTCTGTCGTCAAAAAAATTAGAGCAGGGAAATTATGCTGGCGAAGAATTGGATAGGCAGATAAGTAGTTATCCAGATAGCCGTCATCGAAAGTGATTAATGCTGCATAGGGTGGAAGTTCTTTTTGACTATCTAGCCATTCCACGACATCTCGCATGGAAACTACATTGAACCACGTTGCTAAATAATCCATTTGGCGATTGAAATTGTCCGGGGTAGCACTGACATTGGGTTTAAACGAGTCGAAATCTTTTCGATGAGGATCATCGATGCGATGGTAATTCACTACCGTGAGCGACTTTGCCCATAAACTACGCCCTGCACGAATTAACCCGGTTCCATGAGCGAGATTGATCAACTTCCTTTTTACGGAGGAGCGCGACTTGCTGTCAGATTCTGACCGGTCAGAATACATTTATTTCTCCCGCAAGTGGTGTTTTTCCAGAGCTTTTTGATAGGCTTGCCACGTATCATTGACTTGAGCCTCGAGATTGAATTTTTGATGAATCCTTTGCTGAGCGTTTTGTCCAAGGCTTCTCGCAAATTCTCGATCTAACGTTAATTTCATTAGCCCTTGTCCAAGCGCGCTGGAATCGCCTGCTGGCACAAGGAGCGCGTGTTTCTCATCCTGCACCAGCTCTGGAATACCTCCCGTGGCAGATGCGAGAATAGGACGCGCCAGCGCGGCAGCTTCAAGGAGCGCAATCGGGGTACCTTCATAACGAGAGGGCATGACAAAGATGTTGCTGGACTTTAAGATGGACATTGCGTCCTGGCGGTCATAATACCCAACCAAGTGGATTCTGTTTTCCAAACCACTGCCTTGAATTTGCTGGCACAACTCCTCTTTCGATTCCCCTTCGCCAACGATCAGGCAATGCAATTGAGGAACCTGGGATGCTATTTTCTGAAACGCAGTAATTAATACATCATATCCTTTGACAGGGACGAGTCGCCCAACTGCTGTACAAATCACTGAGTCTTCTGGCAGAGAAAACTTTTGTTTGAGCCATTCTGAGTCTTCGCGAATTGTGGATAGATTTACATCTACCGCGTTGTAAATCAGCTCGACTTTATCTTCTGGTACACCAGCCTTAAGCAAGGATTGACGATCTTTTTCTGAGACCGTGATGTATAAATCAAGGCTTTGGTTAGTTATTAACTCCAGCGATGTGTATATTCTGCCTTTCATAGATGCCTTGCCATGTTCATTAGCATACCAACTGTTGAGGGTAGAGACAAGTGAAGTTCGGGTCATGATCGCCGCGAGGTTCGCCCAGAACTTGGATTGAATATTTTGGCTATCCAACAAGTTGTAGCCGCCCTGTCGAATGACTTGAATGAGACGGGGTAATAACCATGGATCGGTTTTATGAGAAGCAACTACGTGAACAGGCAAACCAAGCTGGATGGCTTGCTTGGTAATGGCTCCGGACTTTAAGCCTGCCAGCGCAACAGTTCCGGGTTTGGCGCGCGCCATCAACGAGAGGACACGCGAACTGGAGCCGCCGTAGTTATTGGAAAGATCTACAACGAGAACTTTGGGAGCAGAGTTTGTCGTTTGAGACATTCTTGATTTAGCGGTAACCGTTTTCAGCGTCGCTGGATGCGCTCCCACAGGTGAGATTGGTTTCCTCGGAGAAATCTAAAAAATCCCATCAGAGCTGCATAATTGCTGTTAGTCAAAAACGTTGGTATGTAGAATAGGCGTAATAGTTTGCTTTGCTCGCCGCGGTTTCCGGTTTTCCTGCCAATCCAGGCAAGCGCGTAAAATAAAATTTGCAATCCTAAAAAGATAAGGCTATAGGGTTTGCTAAGAATCCATATTCCTTGAATGGGAGGCGGAAACAAAATGGCTAAAAGATTGAAAAATGCTGCGCCAATCATGCAAAAAGGCACGATCGGACGAAGGAATTTGTGCGAGAGAATTTGCCAGACAAGCAGCGGACGATTGAAAGGCAGAATCTGCTTTGCCATCGTAATGGCTTGAAAACGACCCGCGTTGATTCGGGTGCGCCGAGTAATCTCATCCTGGGCACTGGGCGATACCCGTTCAATTGATTTTGCATCCGGAGCATACACGAGGCGGTAGCCATTCCGAACGATTTGCATTGCAATATAGAAATCATCATTGATCACATTATCGGGTGGTGGCGAAAATAAATTTCTTCGGATTGCCAGCACTTCACCGGCTGCACTTGTGCAACTGCCTGCCCGGCTTTCCTGTGTTTTAATGAATGACTCATATTTCCAGTATAGCCCCTCAGAGGCTCCCAGATTTCCATCCCCTTGACCGATGACCTTTGCGCCGGTGACCGCTCCAACATCAGGGTTTCCAAACGGCCGGACCAACTTGAGAATCGTATCAGGTTGATAGTAGTTGTTTGCGTCGGAAAACACAACGATTTCCCCGCGAGCATAGGGCAGGGCACGATTGATGGCTGCCATTTTGCCCCGCCGCGCTGGTTCATGAAGGATTTCAATTCCGTAAGGGATGTATCTTTTTGCAATTTCAGGCGTCTTGTCTGCTGATCCATCGCTAACCACGAGGATCTGAAATATATCTTCTGGATACTCAACGCTGAGTGAGTTTTTAATCTTGTCTTCAATGACTATTTCTTCGTTATAGGCTGCAATCAGGAGTGTAACAGAAGGCTTACAGGTTTGATAGGCTTCTGGCTTGTGGATAATTTTGGCGAGTAGAAAAATAAGAACTGGATAACCAAAGTACGTGTAGAAAATTCCCTCCAGATGAGTATGGAGCCTGTCGATACGTCGTTCATAAGTTGACCCTTTAATGAAGGCTAAAAAATTCATAATAACCGATGGTATACTGAAATTTGCGTGCAAAATTGTAACATGAAGTAATCACTCATTAAATAAGATGGAGACTTTGCTATGGAGATGAGATTTTATATGAGGATCATCAGGAAGGGGTGGTGGCTTATCCTGATCGCTGTCCTCGTGGCAGTTAACTTTTCTCTCGTATATTCCTATTATCTTACGAGACCTACCTATGAAGCCGTTGCACGGTTTATTGTGAGTCCAAATATTCAGAATATCGAAAGCCGCGACCTCGTGAATAGTTTGGAAGCTTTGGATAAACGATCGATCATTTCCACTTATGCCGAGGTTCTTAATAGTCGTGAGATTATCACGAAAACCTTGAATCTGCTGGGGATGGATCAAGTTCAATATGATGCCTATACGGCCTATGTTACAGTCCTTCCGGACGCCAACATCATACGATTTAGTGTACAGGGTCCGAATCCACAAGTAGCCGCCATGTTGGCAAATGGCATTGGGCAGAACGCAATTGATTTTATTCGAAACCTGTACGTCATCTATAACATAGAATTTCTTGATCAAGCTCTTGTTCCCTCGATACCGATTGCACCCCAGCCACTTCAAAATGCCGGCCTGGCTTTATTGGTTGGACTTGTTTTCGGTGTTGGTCTGGCGATTTTCCGAGATCAACTCTCCTCGACGTTTGATCGCCTGGGCCAGAGAAATATGATCGATTATGAGTCATTGGCTTATTCCCGTCCTTATTTTGAGAGAAGGGTGCGGCAGGAACTTAGTAGCCAACCTGACAATGTCCTTACGTTTGGAATTATTCATTTGAATGGGATTCAGGATTTTTACGATTCTTTGCCGCAGGCTTACATCAATAAGCTCATGCGGCATGTATCTGAAACACTAAAGTATCAACTGCGTGGCAACGATGTTGTTGGCAGATGGTCTAACCTGGAGTTTGGGATTCTTTTGCCGTCTACCGATGGGGCATCCGCAGAGGGCAGGATGATGCGCATACGCGAGGTATTAGATCGTCCGTTTTCATTAGAGACTGACAGCGAAATGGAAGTTTTGCTTGATCTGAGAATTGGATTAGCCGATCGCCAAGGGGGTGAATCACTGGCTTTGTTAATTGAACAATCAGAGAAGGCTCTTGACGTTGCCATGCAATCTGATGGGAAAGTGTATTTATATAAAGTACGGCCATTTGGTTAGGTCTATATTCCTGAAACGGTTCGAATCTTTTATCAAATGAAAGTGGCTCAAAAAGGAAGCATCGGAATGAATAATAAGATTATTGCCATAATGATTTTGCTTGGCTTAATGTTGGGCAGTCCACTTAACGTTTTTGCACAGGCATCAGAGAGGGAAAACCATAGCGAGCAAGCAGGCTTGATTGAGGTTGGCGCGAATGAAGCGAAGGTTACCTTCGCTGATCTTGGATTTCGAGAGACGAGCCTTGTGAGCCCCTTTGACTCAACAAGAGTGCTCTTTAGTATTCCGGCGAATTGGCGGTTGGCGCCCGGTGGTGAGCTTCAACTGGATTACGATGTTACATTAAGTGGCGCCGATGTTGGGCTGATTAATAGTCAAAACCCATATGGCGGCACATTATTAGTGACCTTTAATGGTCAACTTGTAACAACCATTTCGTTGAAAGATCTTAGTAGCCAGACCATGCAGTTCACTTTGCCTGCCAATGGATTGACGTCGGTACGCCAGGATGGCCGTCATGAATTGACCATCTCACTTGATGCTCAATTCAGCTGTCTTTATAACATTCGTGCCATTGTCACGATCAAACCGACATCCACCTTCAAATTACCTTTTGAAGTTTCGGCTCCTGAGTTGAATCTCTCCCGTTTACCGGCGCCCTTTCATTTGCGAAATGCCCTCGTCCCTGATAGCGCCTTACTCGTGGTGCCAAACGATCCAGATATCAAGGAGTTGCAAGCTGCATTGAATGTCATGTCTGGTTTTGGATCTCTGGTAGGCGAACAATTTGACTTTGGGCTGATCACCGCAGATGAATTGACAGACGATCTTCGCGCTGGCAGCAATTTGATCTTTGTTGGCCGGCCGGAGCAGCTTGACTTGCTTAGCGATGTCAACTTCCCTCTTACGGTTGAAAACAAGAAGTTTGTCAATCTGCCTGCCGAATCAGAATCCGATGGCGTGATTGAGATGGCGATTTCCCCGTGGAATGACAGTAAAGTTGTGCTACTGATCAGTGGGAATTCGTTAGATGCGGTGGTCAAATCTGCGCAGGCGATAAGTTCTGGAAGTGTCCTCATTTATGAAAACCCCGCTCTCGCTTATGTCGCGGATGTACAACTGCTTTCCGATTCTCTCTCTGCGATCGAAGACTTTACTCTGCAAAGTCTGGGCTATAAGAACGAGACCTTGAGTGGAATTGGACTCAACAGCGTACAGTATCTATTTAATGCATCAAAAGAACAAGTCACTTCGAAAGATGCATATATCGATCTGATCTATTATCACTCCGGACTGCTTGATTACGGCTTTTCTTCGTTTTCTGTCGAACTAAATAATGAAGTGATTTCCAGCACTGCTTTTTCCAAGGAAACGGAACAACTGAGTACGCTGCAAGTGAAGATCCCACCAGGTCTGTTACGGTTTGGTGAGAATCGACTGACTGTTAGTGCAAGAATGTTGACGACTACCTCCTGTGATACGACCGGTTTCTCCGATCCCTGGCTCACGATTTCTGATCAATCGAACATCCATTTGCCCGCAACAACAGGTGTTAATTCGACTACACCTTCTTTGTTGGATTTGAAATTCTTCCCGAAACTTTTTATGACCCACAGCGATCTAGGCGACGTGGCTTTTGTCTTACCTACGTCTGCTCCCTCAACCTGGAAAATTGCAGGTCAGATGGCTTACGAATTGGGTAGAAACTCCAATCCTTTGATCTCCAACCTCGAAGCTGTCTATGCAGATAATGTTCCGCAACAGGTTCTTGATGAGAATTCCCTGATCGTGATTGGCAAATCAAGCACCGTTCCCTTGCTTTCACAATTAAATAATCAACTGCCTGCTCCATTTGATATTGCGAGTGATACAGCCAGTGAGAGCAATATGCAGGTGGTGTATCGTATCCCGAAAGGGATGAATGTTGGCTATTTGGAGTTGTTAGATTCGCCTTTCAACATAGAGAAGCCAATCCTGGTCCTCTCAGGTAACAGTGATGATGGGCTGGTTATGGCTGGTAATGCGCTGCTTCTTAATGAATTACGTAATCAGTTGACAGGTGTGTTTGCGGTGACGAATGGCACACAGATCGCGACCGGAAGCGCATCGTCTACGTTTTCCGCCGTCGGAACGCTTGTTCCACCGGATGCGTCTGTCATTACGACACCTATTCCAGCCACGTCCATAGTTCCGGCTGCGCTTGCACCGCCTAGTTGGCTTCTGCCTCTTCTAGTGATTTCAGGGATTGCGATTCTATTAATTATTGTCTGGGTCATGATCAATGCATTTTCAGGAAAGCGTGAATTGACATCACGCAGAGTCAATACTGTGAATAAACTGAATGGCAACTCCCATCCTGATCCAGCAGAGGATGATAACAGCAGTAATAAATAACCTTTCGTGAATCAAACAGGAGTATCAAGCTGATACTCCTGTTTTGTTTTCTATCAGAATTCGATCTATAAATACTCTTCAGCGGCTTCCTTCAGGATTTCAAAACCAATCAAAATATTTGACTTCAGCAAGTCTGGGTCAACATCTTCCCCTGTCTCTATACATTCCAATATTTTTGTGAGAGCGCCTCGTATGCCACTGGCACGATGTGCCCAGTAAGAATCGACAGAGATCCGTTCCAGGCGCGGTAGCAGCAAGCGGATAATTTTTTCGTTTGATTCAGGGGATTGCATAAGGATGAAGGCGCCCCCGGCGCGGCTCGAACGCGCAACCACCAGATTCGAAGTCTGTTACTCTGTCCATTGAGCTACGGGGGCGGGCAAAAAATGCGAAAAATACGTCCAAATCGTTCAAAATCGGGTCATGTTTTGATGTTTCCTCGTCCATTCTCTCCATTATTTCCGAGGATTCCTGTGTGTAAGCAGTAGTAAATCTAATTTTTCGGCAGCTTCTTTTTGCAGACTGCGCAGGATATGGGAATAGGTATCCAGTGTCAAAGTAATCGTGGAATGTCCCAGCGCTTCTTGCACAGTTTTTGGATGTACGTTTTGAGAAGCGAGGATCGAGGCGTACGAATGTTTCAGATCATGGAAACGTATTTCTGGCAGTCCCAATTTTACCAGAGTCTTTTTAAAATGCCTGTGAATGTTCCGATGGGAAAAAGGTGTTCCGTTGCGTGTTGCAAAAATGAGCCCAGTTTCTTTCCCATCCTTTAGCGCATCGAGAACAAATCGAGGCATGGCTACAGAACGCCTTGCCTTCTTGCTTTTCGGTTCGCCGAATCGACCTTTGTTATTTACCTTCTGCAGAGTTCGCTTGACACTTAGTGTGGAGTTTTCGAAGTTCATATCCTCCCAATGCAGAGCAAGAATTTCGCCAAGTCTTAATCCACATCCAATAGCAACGGCTGCAAACTGCAATGACCTTTGTAACACGAAAAGTGCAATAAGGTTGGTTACACTTCTAATGCTCAAAACTGCAACGACCTGGGTTACACATTCTACCCTCAGAACCATGAGGAGTAGAAATGAAAACAAAGGTGGCTTTGCGCAAGGAAGTGGTACGTCTGCATTTACAAGGCGTCATTACAACAGAAATCGCACGGCGCTTGAAGAAGTCGCGGCGCTGGGTGTATCGTTGGATCGCTCGCTATGATCGAGGACAAGGAGTCAAAAGCCTGGGAAATCGTTCCAGTGCGCCAAAGCATACAAAGGAGATATATCCGCAGAAAATCAAAGACCTGGCGGTGAAAGCTCGCAAGGAAAGCAGGACATCGCAAGTATTCCTATGCACTGGTGGGCGCAGAAGCGATCTACTATGAACTGCGTGAATTAGGTGTTTTACCTTTGCCGCCACCTCGGATCATTCATTTCTGGTTGAAGCAGGCAGGAGAGATTGATGAACGGCATAAGCTGCACAAAGAATCGAATCCGACCTATCCGGTTCTTTCTTGTAAAGCAGTCAATGAAGTTCACGAGTTAGATTTGAAAGGTCCCTTTTACTTGCAAGACAGTTCACAGAAATAATACCTGATTGTCGTACGCGATGTTTTCGGCAAAAAAGTGGCATTGCGAGTGCTGAGAGAGAAGGAAATGGAGGCAAGCATTGATCTTTTGGTAGAAACTTGGCAGAAAATCGCATTGCCCAAATATCTGCAAATGGACAATGGTTTGGAGTTTCGCGGTAGCAATGCCTATCCACGCTCTCTGAGCAGGTTAATGCGTGTGTGTCTGGACGTACAAGTTCATCCTGTTTTTATTCCACCTCGCGAACCGTGGCGAAATGGCGTCATCGAAAACTTGAACGGCTTAATTCAATGTCTATTTCTAAAAGCCAAGACATTCAAAAATGAAAAGCAATTGTTCAAGGAAGCACAGCAATTGGAAACTTGTATCAACACGACCCATCGCCTGCCCGCGTTGGACGGAAAAACGCCAAATGAATTTGCAGCGAAAGCGTCGTTTCTTGTCTTCAGAAGACAATTGGCGCAAGCGCAATCTTCAATGGGTAAAGGGCAAAGTGACTTTTATTCGTTTGGTTCGCAACAGCGGACGTATTACACTGACCGGCGACGATAAATTCCTGGTTGGCAAAAAATACAAATGGCAGTATGTCCAAGCGCTTGTCAATGTCCAGAAAAAGCAACTCGGTTTTTACGGGGTGGGCAAATTCATCAAGTCGGTTGCCTATCCATAATTCCTCGGTGAACTATAACCAAGGTTGTTGCAGCTCTTCACATTAGACTCAGGTGTAACCCAGGTTATTGCAGTTCACAAATAATAACTAAGATTTTTTGTATCTTAGTATTGTGCTACATTCCCCAAATATTTCTAATTGGAAAGGATTGGCTAATTAAGTATGAATTTGGAAACAATTACACCACACACGATAACTAGTAACACCAAGCCCGATTTTCTAGAAATAAGCCTCGAAAGAAGTCCAGTAGTTCCTTTAACCCCATCGACCAAGGCATCAATAGATTGATAGTTGTTCAACATGGCGATTCTCCTGCTGCGATATTAGGGCGAAGCAATACACTCCTGATTACAGGACGAAGAGCAGTAAAAGCCGTTACAAATAAGGAAAACAATTTGTTTACAATTATGAAAGTTGTTCCCTGCTATCTTCCCCATTTCTATCGGGTATTACACTGACGCGCCTATATGTCTCTTGAGAAAAAATAATTTTTACAGATCTATATTATTATTTAAAATATTCAGAAAGACATGCACTACCTGGGGGTCAAAAAGAACACCTGAATTCTTTTTCAATTCCTCGATTGCTTCTTCATGGCCTACCGGTTTTTTGTAGGACCGCTCATCTCGCATGGCTGAATAAGAGTCAACTACACCAATGATTCGAGCACCGAAGGGAATTTCTTCTCCTTTTAAACCATGGGGGTAACCAGAACCGTTATATCTCTCATGACTACATTCAATAATGGGAGCTACATTTGCTAATTTTTTGATCGGAGAAACCAGTTGAGCACCGAGTATGGTATGCCTTCGGATAATTTCCCATTCAGATTCATCCAGCTTTGTTGGTTTTCTTAGAACTGCATCGGGTATACCTATTTTGCCAATATCATGTAATAAACCACCCCAATAGATTGCCTGGACCTCGTGAGCGGTACAACCAAAAATGCCCGCTATTTCGGCTGCCCATTCCGCTATCCGCTGGCTATGACTGCTGGTATAGGTATCGCGCATATCAATTGCATTTGCCAGCGTCACTACCGTTTGTACGAAGGTTGCTTCCAAGTCTTCATATAATCGAGCATTCTCGATCACGACCGCGGTTTGATTTGCTAATGTGGATAGAATCACTTCGTCATCATGAGTATATGACTGTGTGGAACGTTTTGAAGCTACAATAATGAAGCCGACCAATTCACCTTTTGTATTAAAGGGGATCAAAAGTTGGGCTGGGAATTCATTCAAATAATCCAGCTCGTTTTTCCACATTCCTTTAAAAATCGGGCTAATGTCCAGAATGTTCTTGGAAAGAATTCCATTTTGGCGAATCATCCACTTGATGATGGGATGATCGAATCCGAACACGAAAGCCGGGATTTTTGGCGCACCTTCCTCGGCAAGCAAATGAAAGCTATTATCTGAATTGTGTTTGATAAAAATAGCTGCATGATTAATATGCAATGTCTCTACAACATCCAATAATACAATTTTGGTGATTTTATCTACGTCCAATAGAGAGGCGGTAGTCTGGCTCAATCTCTGCAACATCAAACTGGCGTCATATCTTTCTCGATAGAACAGGCGGTCAATCCATGATTGAGCAGATTCACGCAGAGGAGAGATAATTACAGCGGTCAGAATCGCTACAATCGCTGATAAAAGAAATATCCGTCCTCCTGAAAATGCTTCAACGAGGTTAAGTGTCAAAGTAATGACCAAGAAATAAACAAGACCTAATATTGTCGTGGTGATTGAGTAAAGCAATCCTAGTCGGACGACAAACTGAATATCTAAAAGTCTATGGCGGAGAACCGCATAGGCAATGAGCATCGCTGTGAGTGTGTTTGCAGCAATGTCGATTGGATATTTGCCCCATTCTGTAAAGTTTATCAATGTGGCTAGAATCGTGATTGATAGAGCCAGTATCAGATATCGAAATCGGTTCCGTTGGTTTATGTCACTGCTTTGAGCATATCCTTTGGCTAACTCTGCCAGACTAAAAATATTCAGACTATAGCCCGGTATGGCCGCAAAGAACAACAGTGGGCCAAATTCATAATGTAGGTTTCCTACTTCGAAGGTGGCCTCTTTGATTAAGGATGGAGTGAACAGGCTCAAGGGAATCAAAATAATGCCGTATACAAAAACAAGCGGCGCCCATTTTCGACGAAAGCCAAAAAGAGTTTGAACAAAATAAAATATGGCAATCGTCATAATGATGGGAGCCAGCGTCATGACCCGAAACCATTGAATTATCTCAGCTATCCCACTCAATGTCATAAAAGCACTTACCGACCAAAGGAACATCGCTAAGAGATAGATTTGAAAGATCCTTTTCAGACGTGTCTTCGGCTTGGAAAGTGCGACGATTAACTCAAGCGTCCCGAATATGATGGCACCGAGGATAGGGGGCAAATGAGTTAATGCATCATCAAGGCTCATGGAGTACCAGATAAACTGCTTTCAAGTTCAAATAAATGCTTCATGACTTGGTCGGACGGTTGCATGTGCGGAGGCTTAATATGTGCTAGATCCGCCCCCTCCAGTTGTCTTTGTTTCATGTATCCGTCAAACAAGCCTGGTTTCAGGAGGGAGATTTGAATAGGCTTGCATCCCAAGATTTCATCCAGGCTGCTGAAATCTGAGGAGAGTTCCGATAATTCTAAAGCAAGCTGTTGCTGGTAATCTTTAACTGCAATGTTTTCAGAAGGCTTCGGTTCAAGGTAAATGTGCAGGATGACATCTTTCCCATTGAATTCTTTTCGTGCAATCCAATCCTGATATTTCACATTTGTAGCTTCGATCGCTTTCCAAATGTCTTTTTCAGTTAATCGAACCAGGTTGCCCAGATCAATCACATCATCGGCGCGCGAATAAAATCTCATCTGAGGAAGAGCCGAGCCGAGTTCTGCGTCGCCCAGTGAAATGACTTCGAAAAGGTCGCCAATTCGATATCGCGTCAGAGCGCCGCCGTGGAAATTCGTCAGCACAAATTCATAGATTCCCAGTTCTAATTCGTCGTAGAGCAGTGTCTTGGGCGTCAAGTTGGGGTCGGCTTTGTTCTTCAAGTGCTCGTCCAGTGGAATAAACTCTAGGAATGCAATGTCGGGAGAGAACACCATTCCCTTCCCATTCCATCCCTGCATGGCAAGGTTGCCGCCCTCCGTGCATCCAAATCCTTGGAGCGGTTTCTTGCCCCAATAGTATTCAATTTTATTTCCATAGATGACCGTGTCTGCGCCACCGGTCATGATGCCTTTTAGTTTCCAGATATCTTTGGGAAGGATGTTCCGCTTGTTAAGTTTGGCAATGATGACAGCTTTTAACAATCTCCAGAGTGTGGTGGGATCCAATAGTTCCTTGGAAAATTTCGTGGAGCCAGATTGTTGTTCGAATTGCTCCCCCATTCTTGCCAGTACACTGGCCAATCCCATGAAGTAGTCCATGCCTTCGCGCAGGGCGAGCCTAAATCCGAGCGCGATTCGCTTGGCGTACTCCATATTTTCGCCTTCCTGAAGTGAAGGTAGAAACTTGACGTCCAATTGCTCTTGCGCAGAGCGGCTGACAAAGGCGGAAACATAGGGTGGGGGAGCAGTAGCCAACAGGAATTTATCATTGCGCTCCAGTTTTACTTCTCCCGAATAGGATGCCGAAGCCATAAGCATTGCGCCGACTGTTAAATCTCCCAAGCGATCGTACATAGCTTTTGTATACGGTATCCATTTCGGTCCTTTAGTGGATGTGCGCCCCGAGGTCCTTGCCCACACAAAAGGTTTTACTGGCAAGACATCCTCGTTTTGTTTATTGAAGTATTCTTGATAGTCGGAGTACGTGGTTAGAGGCACATTCTGACGAAATTCCTCAACACTGATAGGCATCGTATTCCCAAACATTTTTTTGCCGATTTGTGATTTTCCCAGGAGGGCGATTTGCTCAAGCAGCAGACGTTTCTGGACATCCATGAATTCATCTGGTGTAAGAGTGAAAAACCCGCAATGCTTCATCCAAAGTTCATCTCTCCTTCCCTCTTCGAGTAGTTTACGTGAATTCATTTGTATCCTCCTAAATTGTGTTTGATGGACTGGATCACCAAAGGTTCCGGAATCCAGCGATGCTTTGACTTTAGTTTTGTGATTTTTATATCCTGAAAGCCAGCCTCGACGAGTAGCTCGAACCATTCTTCCTTGGAGCGAACGTTTGAGACCGCTTCTGCTTCAGCCCAAGCCCTATTCATATTTTCCTTGATCAGAAAATACACAAATGCAGCTAAGCGTAGAAGAAACTTTACAATGGGGGACTTCCATAAATTTGAACCCCCTACGTCTGCAATGGATAGCATTCCCCCTTTACATAGAATCCGACAAGTCTCTGAAAGTAACAACTTGACGTCCATGTGATGTGTGGCTAGTGCGCAAGTGACCAGGTCAAATGATGCGCTGGCATAAGGGATATTCGTAGCCGAGGCGCAAACTAGGTCAACTCGGTCCTGAATATTATTAGTGACCAACTTCTTTTTGGCGCGCGTCAACATAGACATGGTGATATCCAGCCCATGGATGCGGTTCTTGTTCAGTCCTTCAGTTGTTACCTTTATCGGAATGACACCTGTCCCTGTAGCGAGATCCAGCATCCTTCCCTTGTCCGGGATCGGCGTTGCTTGAATCAATTGATTGACAAACCCCGTGTAGCTCCATCCCCAAAAGCGATTGAGTTCCGCGTTGACAACCTCCTCATATCGAGGAGCTAATTCTGTGAACGTCTCAATGATGTGATCTTTGTTGTCCATATTTTGTCTTTAGAGAATGGATTGCTACATTTTACCAAACTGTACCATGAGGCCCCGGCCTTTATGCATGCACGCCAGTAGAAGTACTAAGCCATTTTCTAAATCCCCAGTGACCCGAAACGATGACAGGACTTCATATACTTGGCTAACTGTCTTTCCCCTTTCCTGTTACCAACTATAGCTTCTCCCCAATAACTGATCAACTTTAAGCATTGAGTTGGGTTTGTCGATTGATGGCACTGTTGTCATGGAAACGCTTGATCAAATATGTCCGGCAATAGCTTTTGTAAATCAGATATTCTAAGCAATGTCAAGGTCTGGCAATAACCCGAATAGCAAACTGGATGGGAACCGCGGCATACTCACCTCGCCAATCTGGTAGGTCTTGAAAATTCTTCCGCACTGGCTACAATGAAGTTGAGGAAAAGCGAGCACGTCTGCAAGTTTGAGGAAGCCGCGTGCTTGCCTCTCACCTAACTTGCTCAGGCCCTTGCGCCTGAATCACCTGGTGCCGCTTTTCCTCTTTTGTATTTCTTTTCCGCGTGCGCTTCCATCCGCTCGCGCCGCCTGGCTTTGCTGTTGCGTTTGCGGACTTCTTCCGAGACAGTGTAGCGTTCAGCAATGATCTGGCGGGCGCGTTCTGGGGTGATGGGAGTGCCATCCACATCCTGAAGTTGGTAGGGACGATCTTCGCGCAGCACTACTCCAACTCGGTCCAGGAGGTGAGCACTGCACGTGCAGAGGGCTTGCACATGGTGTTTGCCATGATGGACCATCTGGTCATAGTAGATGGCCGCAATCTGCGGATCACACTGGCGGGCTGCATTGGCATCGAGAAAGGCGAACTTCTTCACGAGCCCTGGTCCCGCCTGGGTGATCTTGAGGCCGGAAGCCTGGCTGGCCGCACTCTGTTTGCTGTTCGGCACCATACCACTCCAACCGCGCAGTTCCCGCAAACCATGGAAGCGTTTGGGATTGCCAATGAAACTGAGATAGACGGCTGCCCCATCCTGCCCAACGCCGGGGATCGTTTCCAGGTTGCGGCTGGGATGGAGCTGGCGATAAAGCGGACGAACGGTCTTGAGCAACAGACGGTGATGCATTTCATGCACGAAAGCGAAGTACCCTTGTTCTCGGATCGCTTCGGCTTGCAGCAGCTCATAATCCAGATAAGCACAATCTTTGTCATAGATTTCCAGGATTTGCTCAGCCAACTGGACTAAATAGCGGATCCACTCTCCAGAGTCAGTAGAATCCAGCCCACTGGAGAGCCATTCCTGGCGGATTGCCTCGGCGCCCGCCTGCCAAACTCGCAGTGGGGAATACCAGTGCTCGCGGAACCATAGTGCCGCGCGGCAGAACAGATCTGGAAAGACCACTTCTTCCAATCCCGGCCAGGCAAAACGGTCCAGTGCAATAAGGCGGTTCTGGCAGGCGGTGCGCTGTTTCATCAACCGCTCCAACTGCTTGCAGCCTCGTTGGCAAGCCAGCGTTTGCGCATCGGATAGTTCCAAACGATGCAGTTTCTCCTCATCCACAAAGGGCAACTTGGCTAAAACGCGCGCATCGATGCGGTCACTCTTGGCATGTTTTTTGAAGTATTTGCGTAGGTCCGCCACTTGTTGGCTGTTCACCAGATAGATTGTGACCCCATTCCGGATCAGGAAGACTGCCACCGGAAACCAGGCCATCCCGGTGGGTTCCATCACTGCCTGGATCTGTTGATCCGGATTGTTCTCTTGGGCCATTTCCAGCAACCTTCTCAGCGAAGCTGGAGTAGTACCGAAGCGGAACACCAGACTCACAAAGTGACCAGCTTCATCCACGATCACTGCCTTGTGCTCGTCTCTGGCACTCAAATCAATTCCAACTGTGCGCATGCAACTCTCCTTTGAGGAGGACACCCGGTGGCTGATCATTACCCAAGTCCAAAGCTTTTTTCGGAGGCACACTGCCTGCCCCACGCTTGCACGTGATCAGGGGCCTGGATTATCTGCCAGCCCCAACATTCTCAATAGGGTCTGCCTGAGTAGAAGGATGACAATCTAATTTTAGGGGCAGCTAGGCTCCCCAGCATTTACAAAGCCACTCCGTTCCTCCCAGAAACAGTGTACGCTCTTTGTTGTTCAAGGATGAATGCGCTATCTGACCTGAATCGCAGTATACAAGCATTTACATAAGTACCCAGACCGTTTTTGAGCACCGTACCAACTCTTTCTTCCCATGCCACGTCTTCCTTGATAAGCTAATTGAGTTGTTTTCCAGCGTTTTCGCATGTCGTCTACACTGCCCTCATCAAATAGTTAGGCGAGCAACTCTATTGAGCACACTACGCGGCTTGTATTATGGGAGGGAATCTCCTTGAGCAATACCCATCACATGAGACAGGCAAAGAAATAAGACAAGAGAATCAGAGATGTATTATTTCTGGCTTCTCCTTCTCATAGAAGAACGGACATGGTTTTATCATGTCCGTTCAGTTTCAATCCGGAGAGATTGCCTTACGCGATCAAATATATTGCTTACGGAAACGGTGGGTACGCATTTTGAACCAATTGTATGAACTGATTCTGGAACCAGCGACCAGAAACCGGCGCGTTTGGCAGAGCACCTGTTAAATTGTTGCCATTCAATTGATTGCCCGTATACGTTGGGTCGCACATCCTATCGAAGCCCTTGCCACCGGGATTATCGGGGCCTTGGGGGATGAATGAACTGGACCCATCCGACTCTCCAGGTGGCTTGACCCATACGAAGGCATCAACACCCGTGATAGGGTTAGCTACTGGTCGTTCACCGATACCGGCGCCATCCTGGTTACACCAGTTCCCTTTGTGAATGCGCTTGTCGATGCGAGTTGCCATGACAAACGTGCGAAGGTCGGTGGAGGTACTCGGGCCTGTCGGCCGATTGGGTCCGCCCCAGCCATTGCGTGATGTGTCGATGATCACGCCAACACTGGTTGGATAGGCATCGCTCCCAGTGGTTAGTGCGTTGCGCAGGGCGATAATGTAGGGTTGCTCGTCAATATAATCGTTCCAGTCATACCAGCCTTGCAGCGACCGGACTGGCTGTCCACTGACCATCGTGTTGGCATCCATGAATGGTTCGTCCACCGGGTTGTAGTTGGCGGTATTGCTGATGAAACCATCCACTTTGCTGTTGCCACCCGGGATGCCAACGCCAACTTGCTTGAGCAGAGTCACAAAAGGACCAAAGTTCGACGGCCAACCAAGCCAGGCGGCGTGCGCCACATCGATATAGGCATAGGTATTGCTCAGGGAGCGCAGTGTGCCGATCGCGTACTGGACACCCTGAACATATGCGCCCGTAGACTGGGCTTCGGAGCACTTGGCAAAGCTCAAATTGGTGACCAAGTTGGGTAGTGAGTCTGGCTCAATGACCATAACGATCCGCAGGTTGCTGTATTGCGACTGACTGATGGTGTTGAAAATCGCGTCAATGTACTCAGTCTTGTAGCGGTTAAGACCGTTCTGAGCGATCAATAGTTCGCCGTTGGAGGCGAGGGCCGAGCAATCGCGATTGGGCAAATCATAAATGACAATGCCAATTGCGTTGGCACCCTGAGCGAGCGCTGCATTTAGATGACCTGCCAAGCTGCGCGGATAGCCATTGGTGCCGTTGACCGCATCGATGCTATCAAGCCAGACGAAGGTTGGATAGTTTGCCACTTGTCGCATTTGCGCAGCTAAAGTACCACCCTGCAAGTCTGCAGCAGCGTTGACTGAGGCCACATAGTCCACATTGCGGTAAAAGGTTGCCCCTACAAAGGGGTTATCCAGATGCGTGCCTGCTGGAGGATTAGTGGGCGTACGAGTGGGAGTGAAGGTTGGTCCGTTGGGCGTGCTTGTGCGAGTTGGCGTAGATGTTGGGCCCGTAGGGGTATTGGTACGTGTGGAAGTCGCAGTTGAAGTTTGCGTAGCAGTCGGACCGCCGGGGGTATTGGTTCGCGTCGGCGTATTTGTTGGCCCTCCACCGCTCGGTTCAATGCCCCATACAAGATTTCCATTCCGATAGAGCGTGACATGATCCCAATCGGTAAAGGAGGTCTTGGTCGGATCAAATGAGTAATCACCCGTCTCATTATAATTAGACCAGTCAGTCTTGGCAAAGCGGGCTTGAATTTCACCACTTTGGCCGGCCGCGGGGATCGAACCTGCAGCAGCATTGAAGCCTACTTCCAAGTAGAAGTCTGCTCCCGTTCGAAGCGGGCTGACCGGGACAAACGTGCCAGTAATATTGCCGCAGTTGCCTGTAATAGCAGAGAAGTCGCACCAGAAGTTTTGGCCGACAGTGCCTTCGCGAGTGTACCAGTAACGGATCTTTAATTCGCTCAGCGGCACACTGCTGCTGCCGGTGTTGACGATATTGAAGTGTGGCTTGATCTGATTATCACCTGCGTTGGTGTCGGCCGCTCGATATTGGACTCTGAGCGTAGCCGGACCGCTGGGCGTATTTGTGCGAGTTGGCGTTAGCGTTGCGGTCATTGGAGTATTTGTGCGCGTGGGTGTATTACTCGCTCCAACCGGCGTATTGGTTCGAGTCGCAGTGTTGGTTGCTACACTTGGCGTGTTCGTGCGCGTGGGTGTATTTGTCGCGCTAACAGGCGTGTTGGTACGAGTCAATGTTGCCGTTGGGACGGGAGTGTCACCGGGAGTGCTACCCCAAACAAGAGAACTGTTGACATACGTAGGGATAGTAGACCAATCAGTGTAGGCCGCAGGAAGAGTTCCTGTAGTATGCCACCAATCGTTTACGCCGCTGTAACTACTGCTCCAGTCATTCAAGTGTAATGTGGTTTGGAATTCCCAGGAGGCTCCAGCCGCCAATGAGGCAGATCCATAATTTATGGTGAAGTAATAGGTTGAGCCTGAGGCTTGCGTAGGACCAGAAATTGTAGCTGCATTCGACCCATCCCACCACTTCTCGAGCACATACTTGGAAGCAGGTTGAGAGCCATCAAGGGTAAAGTAGACACGGACGGAAATATTGGACTGCGCGCTATTCCCTGTGTTGACAACGCGATAGTAAAAATCTGAGCGTTCTGCAGTATCCGAGCCACTGAGGTGCAGTTGAACTTTTAGATTGCCACTACTTACAGGTGTGTTTGTCCGAGTAGAAGTGGCAGTTGGACCGCCGGGTGTATTCGTGCGCGTCGGTGTGTTCGTTGGTCCACTACCACCGGGGAGATTGTCGTTACGGTGCTGGAACAGAAAGTCTTTCGTATACTGGCCCATGTAGTTCTCACCCCCAAGCAAGTTGTAATTTTGATCAAACATCACTGGCTGCCAGAACTGGTCAAAGACCCAGGCCGTCCAGCTTAAGCCCTTTGATTCCATATATGTACTGAATGGAACACCATAGCCAGACAGTGTACCATTCGTAGGGGTAGCACCGCCCTGCTGCCAACCCCATTCGGTGATGAAGAACGGCACGGAATTGGCGGCATTCCCAAACCAGGAGTCCCAGGTGCTCTGACCGCCATGCTCGGGATAAATATGAGCTACATAAACCAAGTTGCTACCAACAAACGGATCGCTCGCAGCGCTGGAGAGATTCTGAGACCAACGGGGTCCACCGATCAGAATTAAATTATCGGGAGCCAAAGATCGAATTAAGTTTACCCAGGGCTGAGCCGTGGTCTTCCACGTGCTCCAATTATCCGGATTGATTGGCTCATTGTATAGTTCAAAGATCACGTTGGGGGTATTCGCATATCTTGGAGCTACATAGCTCCAAAAGGCACGCGTCGTTGTGTCGATCGTGTTGGAGGTGTAGTCCGAGATATAATGCCAGTCGATAATACAGTAGATTTGCCGGCTGATGCAATTCTGGATGGCGGGATCCAGATGGTTGTTGAAATAACTATCGGGATTAGCAATCCATCCCGGTTGACCATCGATAGCATTGGGATATACCGGAAAACGCACCACGCGCGCGTACCAACTGTTGGCATCGTCGGTTACCATGTTTGTCAGCGTCACAGCGTTGCGCGGGCGCGAGTTAGCCACTGACACATCAACCAGCGAAACTCCTCGCAGAACAACATTGTTGTCCTGAGGATCTCGAATGAATCGTCCGGAGACGCTGAGCCAAGGTGTATTGATTGCATGGACGACACCGGTCGGCAGGGCCATGCTTGAGAGCAATATTGCTAACACCAACAAAGAAACGAACAATGAATGCAATTTGATGCTACGAGTCATCTCATTCTCCTTCTGTTCTTGATCTCGTGTTCGAGCCAGACCATTATTAAGCGGATATATTGACTCCCTTCAGTAAGGTGATCTGCTTTCAAATATTCAGTTTTGAGGACAGGGTTTGCTTTGTCAGCACCAATGTACTAAGAATTAAACCTGAGTAGTTATAGTTGACATCCCTTATATGGCCCACCTTTATGAAAGAGATTTACTACTGGTTCAGGCATATTATCGTGTGGTATTGGCTATGAATGTATTTTCATTATGCGCTCATTTTAAAGATTTTTCAAGAGCTTTTCAAAATTGGCTTGGTTACTTTTGTTCCATCCTACTTTACCCGCCTCTTCAGCGTTACCTATAGATATACATCCTCCCACAGAAACCCCAATGAGTTTTCTTATGTAAACCAGCAATACCTAAGTCAATCCTGGAAAAAATAAGCACACCCTATTTGGATTTATCAAAAATGTGCTGATCCTTCATCCTTTTGACCGTGGCAAATCACCGCAAGTTACTTTAATACACGAGAATGCGTATTTCAAGACACGCCAGTTGAATTGCCATGCGATATCAATGGATGAACACATCATTGAAGCGCTTTATAGGCGCTCAATTCAGGAAAAACCTGAATGGGGAGATTCTAATTTTTCGCTATCCTTATCGCTCCCCACGTATGTTCCATACAATGTGGTGCCCGCCCCTCAAGATTGTTGTTCTCGAGAATGATTCAATTGACGCCAAGGTACTTTTCGACAAAGTCGTCGAGCCTTGGCGTTTTGTTTCATTGCTAGCAGGTGAACTAGTCTTGGAAATGGATCCCGATACCGATTACAAAAACGTTTTGCCCGAGGTCACGCAGACCTCAAGCAAAACGCCCAAGATTTCTATTGACCTTCCGATTGGTGGAATAGACTCCAGTATTTCGATCACTCACATGTTATTCGAGGTGCTCGCGGGTGCACTGTCCGATTTGCGCAGCGTAAAATCAACATGCATGAATGAAAATGGGCTCCTTGACCCAAATAAATTGATGACACATTATGCGCCGTGGGAGCGGGCTCAGATCCTCGCCTCCACCGGATTTGTACTTGACTTTTCCCCAGACGGCATGTGGACCTCTCCAAGAGGTGTCATCCCACTTTCGGCGGATGTGTTGAAATCTGAAAATGAAATTGCCGATGAGCTGCTTGCGGCTTTTCACGGAGCGACACCTTTCTGGAGAACAGAATTGAAGGCTGTATGCCTTGGTTGTGGAGGAGCATCATGGAGACCTATCATGCCTATAGACCCGTCATTGCCCGTTGAAATTTCCTGGCACCTCCTCAGACCTGAGAATAACTTTCCATTATGTAACCGTTGCGCCGCGCGTTTCAAAGTTTCGCAGAAAGCTAATATTCGCCATGAGCTGGGAAGCTCATTCTGGGGCGCGAGATTTGAGGCACTGGAAAAATGGTATCGCGCTGGAAGCGGATGGTAGTCTTCCTCATGATTGGAATAAGGGCACGCATCCTTTGTGGCCAGCAACATTTGGTGGCGAAACTTGGGAAGTCGGCTCAGGAGCTGTCATGCATATAGAACCACTTTGGCCGTTCAATGTGAGACGCACGCCCGATCAGATTAATTTCTTGAAACACGCCGGGGTATACGATGTCATCCAAAACTATCCGTCTCCCAACTGAAGCTTAAGCAATAAAATTCAAGCTACTCGTAAAGACGCTCGGTTTCTGTTCTACCGAGCGTCTTTTGATTCCATTCTCTTTGTATGGTTCATGGATCGGCACTTGACAGAGGACCCGTGTTTTTCCCGTGCTAGACTGCACACAGTCTTTCAAACAGGAGAAATAAATGGTTTTCTTTGCATTCTTGGCGGCTCTATGTCTAGCAATCGTGGAACATGAAATCGCAGCCCTGATCCAGGTCGTGATCTTTGGTCCTCGTCGGAGCATTTTGGAGGCTCCGCGCGTTGCAGATGATCTAGAGATTCCGAAGAAGCGTCGAGGCACTACGCTCGATGCTATTCTGCTGGCTGTATTTCCCAAGCGCTTCGATGAATGTTTTGCATCCAACGCTACGGATGTTGTCGCGCTTCTTCGTCAATCAGGATATTACTATGCAACGCCAAGAGAATTTTATGCTGCAGCGATCAGAGACTTTTCACAATATCTGGTGATAGGAGTTGCCTTGGCTATTGGACTGGTCATTCTGGACATGCCTGTCGCAGCAGTTCCTATCCTTGCCATTTACATCGGCCAGTTACTAATCTTGGTATGCCAGCCGCGCGTTGCGATTAGGCAGAGTAGATGGATCAAAAGCGCGCAATTTCCCCGTGTATTGGCGAAAATCATTATAAAGTGGACTTTCGCGCAAGGCAGCGTAATCCACGTTTTCACCAT
>WNFU01001898.1_pt1 | contig 36704 bp, 35 predicted proteins | sample 5400121 | NCBI WGS metagenome assembly WNFU01 (sample SAMN13153360, study PRJNA577476) | soil metagenome | isolation source: 100 cm soil or saprolite under grassland replicate 1 | place: USA:California | collected 2016-06-15
TGCTGCCCAACCGAACTTACGGCCCTTTCGACGTGCTCAACCCGCGAAACATCTGGTGGATGGTCGTGCTGATCGTCGGTATCAATCTGGGCGGTTACATCGCTTATAAATTCCTCGGCCAACGCGCCGGCATTACACTAGGCGGCGTTCTCGGCGGATTGATCTCCAGCACCGCTACCACCGTCAGTTACGCCAAACGCGCCGCCGCTGCGCCAGGGGCCATCGGACCGGCGGCCATCGTAATCATGATCGCTTCTACGGTCGTGTTTGCGCGGCTGCTGCTGGAGATTGCGACTGTCGCTCCCGCGTTCCTGCCGACAGCCGCTCCATGGTTGGCGGCGTTGCTGCTCCTGTCGGCTGTTAGTTCATTCGCGCTATGGTTCAGGAGCGACAAAAATCACGAGGAGATGCCTGAGCAGGAGAACCCTTCGGAATTGAAATCGGCGCTGGCATTCGGGCTTATTTACGCTGTGGTCTTGTTTGTCGTGGCCGCCGTGAAAGAATTGTACGGCAGTCGTGGGTTGTACGCGGTTGCGGCATTATCCGGGTTGACTGACGTGGACGCGATAACGCTTTCAACTGCTCAATTGGTCAACGCTGGAAGGCTCAACGCCGACGATGGATGGAAGCTCATCGTCGTGGCTGCGATCTCAAACCTGATCTTCAAAGCCGGCGCCGTTGCGGCGCTCGGGCGCCGTAAATTATTTGTCAGGATCTTGCCTGCATACGGCATAGTCATCGTGGCAGGTTTGCTGATGCTGTTCTTCCGGGCGATGTGAACTCATCGCATTAAGCTGGATGACTGAAGTATTTCGGAGTTAAGTATGGCAAACGCGCTTGTGTTGAGTGGTGGCTTTACCAGAGCAGTCACCGAGCGTAACGCCGCATCTCAGCGTAGGCGCGCTGAACGTCCCAGCCCTCGATAGCCATGCGGTAAATGGCCGTCATCACGCCGGTCCGGTGGCGACCGCCGTGGCAGTAGACGTAGACCGGCCAGTTCTCCGGGTTGTTGACCAGATCGAGGAAACGCGGCGCCAGATCTTCCGGCGGGTATCCGCGGACGTTCATGGGCAGATTGATGTAGCGCATGCCGGCGCGTTCGGCCATTTGCCTGACGCGCTCATCCGGGCGCTGGCGCAGGCTGATCACCGTCTTCACGCCCAACGCCACAAGCGCCGCATAGTCGGACTGCTTCGGCAGCGAGCCGCGATAGAAGTGATCATTGACTTTACCGAAATTCTCAATCCCGATTCGCGCGGTCGCCGCGCTCTTTTCATCGGACTGTTCGTCGAGGCGGATCGGCGCAGCCGGCGACACAAGCGATATTGACAGAACCACTAATGCGAACAGGATTTTTGGTAGGCGATTCATATTCTTTTGTATATTAACGATCATCACGGTTACTGAACTCCTCGCCGGGCGATTACGAAATTCTCCACAGCGGAGCGGAAATTCCACCACGCGATCACGGATTTTTTCGTCCTTCAATCAAGGCCCTTTAATCTGTGCAAACGATATGCCTTGCTCGATAGGATTATTGGCATGAACGAGCGTGGTGGTGGGGAAGTTGCATAGCGGAGAGTGATGACCGGCGCCGATTTTCTGATGACCGAAGTTTTAAGGGGTCGAGTATGGCAAATATTCTTGTGTTGGGCGGCGGCTTTGCCGGCGTCGTCGCAGCGGAAAGTTTAGCGCGGCGATTGGGGCCAGAACACCGGATCACGCTCGTCTCGCGCCATCGTGAATTCACCTTCTTCCCGTCGCTGGTACGGCTGGCCTTCGGTCGCCTCAAATTGGAGGACGTCTTCTTCGACCTGGTCCATGCGATGCAGTCGCAGCGAGTCGCATTGACGCAGGCGGAGGTCGCCGACTACGACCCGGATAAGCGTTTCGTGGTCGTCAGGCGAGGCCAGCTCGAGTGGCGTATCGAGCATGACTATCTCGTCTTCGCGCTGGGCCGCAGACTCGCCGCCGAACGCGTTCCGGGCTTTTTCAAGTATGGGCGCCATCTTCTGACGGTAGACGCGGCCTTGAGGTTCGGGGAGGCGATCAAAGGCTTTCACGGGGGCCATGCCGTCATCGGCTACTGTCAGGACGCGAGGCTCGCCGTGCCGGTTTATGAAACGGCGTTCGCGCTGGATCGGTTGTTGCGCGCGCGTGGCGAACGTGATCGCGCGCGGATCACGATCGTCAGCCCGGAGAAGCTTGGCGGATTATTGGGCGGGGACGCGATAGCGCCCGCGTTACGAGAGGCGCTCGGCGAGCGCGGCATCGAGTTTGCGCCAGACTTCCCCGTGAATCGTGTGACGGAAAAAGAAGTGTGGGCCGGTGACGGCCAACGTATGGGCTATGACCTGCTGATGCTGATACCGCCGTTTCAAGGCCCGACCGAAGCCAGGCACATTGGCATCACTGATCCGAACGACTACATCCGCGTGGATAGCCGGATGCGCGTTCATCTCGCCGACCGGATGTACGCCGCCGGCGACTCGGTGAACTTTCCGGGGCCGAAGATGGGCCACATGGCTGTGTTGCAAGGCGAGGTCGCCGCGGCCAACCTCGCCGCAGAGATCGAGGGCCGTGAGCCGGAAGCCAGCTACGATCACGAATTGATGTTGGTGATTGATGAAGGCGGCGGAGACTCGATCTACCTCCATCATAAGCTTTGGGATGATGAAGGGGCGGATCTGCGCCAGGGCCGCTTCTGGGGCTGGGCGAAGAGGGAGCACACGAGGTATTGGACGCGACTGCATGCGCTCAGGCCTGTCTGGCAGGCCGAAGAGTAGCGCGGCTTCAACAGCTAACTGCATCCGGCGCCTGCCGCCGATTTATTGCTGAATTGAATCTCGTGTAGATGGGCGTAGAGGCCGCCGCGCGCCAGCAGTTCGTCGTGCGCGCCAGATTCCACGACGACTCCGTCTTGCAGGACGAAGATGGCGTCCGCCTTTCTGACCGTCGTCAGCCGGTGCGCGATTACGATGGCGGTTTTATCACGCGTCAATCGGCCAAGCGCCTCAAAGATCGATTCTTCTGACGCCGCGTCGAGCCCCGAACTCGGCTCGTCGAGGATCAGGATCGGGGAGTCGCGAATGATGGCCCGCGCGATCGCTATGCGCTGGCGCTGACCGCCCGAGAGCGTGGCGCCGCGCTCGCCGATCACCGTTTCGTAACCTTGCGGCATTCTCTCGATGAATTCGTCGGCGTTCGCCAGTTTGGCTGCCCTAATGATCTCATCGCGCGTGGCTTCAGGCTTTCCGTAAGCGATGTTCTGCCAGACCGGCGCGTGGAAGAGCAGCGTCTCCTGCAAGACGAAGCTGATCTGCTGTCGCAGTGATTTGACCGTGAAATTGCGTACGTCCGTTCCGTCGATCTTCACCCGGCCTGACTGCGGGTCGTAAAAACGCGGGATGAGGCCGGCGAGCGTCGACTTGCCCCCGCCGGTCGGCCCGACGAGCGCAACGAACTGGCCGGGTTTGATGGTTAGGCTCACGTCTTTCAAAACGGGACGTTCATCCTCATAGCCGAATGTGACCCGATCAAACGTGACCTCGCCTTTGAATGTGGGCGCAGGTCGCGCGCCAGGCAGGTCGCGCGCCTCGCGCTCCGTCTGAATCACTTCCTTGATGCGCTCGGCGCCGACCATCGCCTTCGAGACCACGTCGGCTATCTTCGAGAGGTCACGCATCGGCTTATACAACTTGCCGAGGTAGAGCAGAAAGACGACCAGCGCCCCTGCCGTAAGTTCGCCCGCGAGCGTCAAACGCGCGCCGTACCACAGCACGATAGCCGTGCCGACGGCGACGATGACTTCGACGACGGGCGCCAGCCTGGCTTTTATGCTGCGCGCCCGCAGCGCTATCTCCATACTCGCGCGGCTCTCGCGGTCGAGGCGTTTTTCCTCGTAATCCTCCCGCGCGAAGGCTTTGACTACGCGGATGGATGAGAGCGACTCTTCTACGACCGAGACGATCTCGCTCTCCTTCTTCCTCAGATCCCGCGCGGCGCTCTTGATGCGGCGCGTCAAGCTGTAGACTTCCACGAAGAGGACCGGCGCCACCAGAAGCGCGATCAATGTGAAGCGCCAGTTGAGATAAAACATCAGCGCGACCGATCTGGATCGCCCCTGCAGCCGCGCGGCTTGAACTTCCGCCACCTATCCGCTTTCGCAACCGGCGCCCGCCGGGACGGCGCTTCGGCTTCGACGCCTGGGTGAGCCTCCGCATCGCCGTCAGAACCATCTCGGTCGCGTTCTCCAGGTCGTCGAGGAACATCTGCTCCATCTCTTCGCCGATTCGCTTGTCCTCGATGACCACATCAAGCTCCCAATTGCTTACCCAACTCGCCGGATTCAGATTGGTCGAGCCGATTCTGGCCCAGCGCCCGTCGGCGACCGCCGTCTTCGCGTGAATCATCGGGCCGTTCCATTCATAAACTCTGACGCCGGATTCGAGCAGCGGCCTGTAGCCGATTCTCGACAACGCGCGCACCACCGGAATGTCAGTGGCCTGCGGAACCAAAAGCCGCACGTCCACTCCGTCTCGTGACGCGGCGCTGAGCGCCTGTACGTACGGAGTAGTCCCGGCGAAGTAGGCGTCGGTCAGCCAGAGCGTTTCGCGCGCCGCGGCCGCGATGACCTGATCCAGACGGTAAAGCCCCGCCGAGTACGGCATGCTGGCCACAATACGTAGCGCCACATCGCCATCCTCCAGGATGGGCGGGATGGGATGTATGTGTAGGATGGAATCGGGAAATTCTCCGGGCGGTATCGGCCGGCCGCAGGCTGCCCACATCTGAGCGAAGGCGCGCTCGAGTTCGGCCACGGCGGGGCCTCTTATCTCGATCCCGGTATCCCGCCACGGCTCTATGCCGGCGCGAGGATCGCCGACCCACATCCGCCCCACGCACAAGCCGGAGACGAATCCGACTCGTCCGTCAACGCTGAGCATCTTGCGATGATCGCGGCCGAGCCATCCGAAGGGGCTGTCGAGACGCGGCGGATTGAAACACCGCGCCTCGATACCGGCCCGGCGCAACCGCCGCCAGAACCTGTTGGACGTCGAGTTGAAAGCGCCCATCCAATCGTAAATCAATCTGACCTTCACGCCGTCACGAGCCTTCTCGATAAGCGCGTCGGCGAAGATCCGGCCCTGCTCGTCCTCGTGAATGACATAACTTTCGAAATGGATCGTGTGTCGGGCCGATTCGATCGCCTCGAGCCAGGCCGGATAATTTTCAGCGGCGTCTTTTAGGACGCGCGCGCTGTTGCCCGGGATCAGCCTGGCGCCGGCGGCTCGCCAGAACGCCTGTTCGGCGAAGATGCCGATAGAGGACGCCGAGCCATTCCCGCGCCACTTCGATTCCCGATTTGATTGAGCTTGAGTCTTCATCGCAGAGGATAATCTACGCGCACTATCATCTGCGCTCCTGGTTCGAGAATCAGGTCTTTGTCTCCCTGAACATAAACCGAGCCTGCGCCCGCCCCCGCGCCGATGATCGCGCCGATCGCCGCGCCCTTGCCGCCGCCGGCTATGCCGCCGATGATCGCGCCCAACACGGCTCCGCCAATGGAGCGAATCTCCGTCTCTTTAGTCTTGCTGGCCGATTCGACATTGCCCTCCTCATCGACCGACTTCACGGACTCGGTGGCGAAGACCTTTTCGATCTGCGCGTGAAAAGTCCCGCTGCGGCCATTGCGTAAAGTGATGGCGTCGAAATCGAGCGCCATTTCCGTGTGGCCCGTCATTCGTCCGGAGCGTTCGATCTTCGCGACGTGGCCCTGGATGACGGCCCCTTCATATTCGCTCGGCTCGATTACTCTCGCGATGAACCTATCGCCTTCGCAATTGGTTTCGGTCATCAGCCTTGTTTCAAGCCGTATTCTCAGTAAAACGCCTTCGGGGACGAGCGGTTGAGTCTTCCTTCGCTCTCTGTCCCTTTGATCCTTCAGAGGGACGATACTGGCGTCAGGATGCGCGACATTCGGCGGGATTCTCAAATCGAAAGCGCGCCCGACATACCCATCGAAATATCCGACTTCAAAACCCAGGCTGTACCCCTCTTTATAGTCCACCCGCGGGCCGAAGCGGGATTCGTAACCGCGATCGGCTTCCTGATAGAGAGTGTGTCGCTGGTATTCGCGCCCCATCCGATCGGCGAAATCGTTCTCCCCCGCGTCGTAGCCATCGGCGTACCCGGCTCTGTAACCGTGCTCGTAAGATATGCGGAGTTGAATGCCGTCACGAGACTGCTTCTGCGCCGTTACGGCGGGATTCAACGCCAACGCCAAGCCGAGCAATAGAGTTATAGCAACGGCTCTGTTTACGCATTGGTAAAAATGTTTTTTCATTTTTCGCCTCCTCCAGTTGTGCTTGCTGATATTGTTTCGGAATTGAATAACCGCAACCAGTCGCTCGCCGCCCTTGCTGTGGCCGCGAGATTTCCGCCAGTGTCGAGCGCGAGGCTCCTGCCGTCCGATTCGCCACAAAGAACCCCACCCTCTTCACGTTGTCGGAGGTAGATTTCCCAGGTGGCGTCGGACAGTCCTTCTTCCCGCGCCGCGCGCTCTTCGATACGTTTACGGACCAACTCCGGCGCCAAACGGCATTCGATCAGCCGCCATTCGGCTCCTGCGTCCGTCGCCATCCGCTCCGCCATTGAGCGGTCATCGTTGCGTAGAAATGTCGCGTCGAGAATCACACCGCGATCGGCGCCGAGCATCTCGCGCCCGCGTTCGATCATCGTCTGGTACGTGAGGCGGCTGGCTTCGGCGGTGTAAGCGCCTTCGCCATAAGGGCCCGGCCGTTTTGCTTCGCCGAAAAGCGAGTGTCGCACCGCATCGGCGGAGATCACTCGCAATCCGAGTTCGCCGGCGATGGCGCGCGTAATAGAGGTCTTGCCGGTTCCGGAAAGCCCTCCCACGGCGATGACTGTAGGCTTCTTCAAACGCGAAGCGTAGCGCCGCGCCAGGTCGAAGAAGCTTTCTGCCCGAGTCGCGGCCTCTTCGCGCTCTTCTTCGCTGAACTCCGCTTCATTCAGCCTGAAGCTCAGAACCTTGCCGCGCACGTAGGCGCGGTAGCTGCGGTAAAAAGGCAGCAGCGTGAAAAAGTCTTCGTCGTCGGTTCGGCGCTGATAGGCTTCGGTGAAGAAATAGCCGAGGTCTGGCCTGCCGCGCGCGTCCAGGTCCATCGCCAGAAACGCCGCCTCGCTCGCCACGTCGCCGCAGCGGAAACGGTCGTTGAATTCGATGCAGTCGTAAATGCAGATCGCGCCGTCCGTCACGCAGACGCTCTCGCAACGCACGTCGCCATGCCCGTCCACGATCCGCCCTTCGCGCGCGCGCCGGTCGAAGAGGCGGGCTTTCGTTTCAATCTCTTCATTCACCCACGAGCGAATCGCCTTGTAAGCTGGAGCGCTGATCGTGCGGCCGATGAACGGCTCGGTCTGGATGAGGTTCTCTTCCCAGTTGTGGCGGACCTCGTCGAGGCTGCCCCATATCGCAATCTCAGGCCCGCGCGGGGCCGTGTGGTGAAATTCGTAAAGACGCGCGGCGACGCAGTCAATGACTGCTTCGGTGACCGTGTTGTTCGCGACCATCCGGTCGAGCATCCGATCTTCGGGCAGCCGTCTCATCCAGACGCAGTAATCGACGATTTTCCCCGTTTCGCCCGAAAATCGAATTTGCCCGTCAATCTCGATAATGCCGCCAACGCCGATATAGGTATTCGGGCAGAGGCGGCGGTTCAATCGCACTTCGTCCTCGCATGCCTTCAATCGCTTTTCGAGCGTGGTGTAATCGAGGAAGCCGAAATCGACTGGCTTTTTCAGCTTGATGACATAACTGCGGCTAAGCAGCAGGACGGAGATGTGCGTCTGCTTCATTTCAATCGGCAGCTCGCCTTCGGGCCATTCCGGCGCATTGCGCACCTGCTCGACCATCTTCAGCCACGTTGACAGGTCGGTCTTTTCGTCCGGATTGATTGACGCCATTGTAGTCACACTCCCTATGTTTCCTTCAGTCACGTCAGCCATATCTCGCGTCTCCAATCACAAACCATCGGCATTGATGATCTGCAATCCACAGGCCAGATCGTGTTCATCCAGAAACGGCTGCGGCATTGAGGATCTTGTCAGCGCCTGTGCGCGATTTCGCGCAGCAATCTCCTTTCGATTGCGTAACATTCCGCAGCTCGCCGTCCGAATTCAAGAAAAATAGGGAGGCGAATGAGCGGCGCGAAAGTCGTTTTGATCTTGATTCTGACAGGGGTGATTCAGAAGTGAGTGGATTGCTGAGCAGCGTGAGGCCGTCGGGCAAGCTATTCGCTAGATCGACCATCCGGGTGGGGTGTTTCTCATTCTCCGCGTTGTCGCGCCAAATCGAGCGCAGCTTGCTGATAAGCCACTTTGAAAGCGGCGATCTCCTCCAGCGAAAATAACGATTTGGGCGGCGAATCAGCGCCGCTCTCGCGGCAAAGTTCTACCGTCTTCCTCAAGGTGGCGATGAACCTCTGGCATGGCTCGCAGTCTTGTAAATGCTCGTCGAAGCATTCGCACAATTTCTCGTCGAGTTCGCCGTCAATATATTCGGACAGGCGCTCGAACATCTCTCTGCAATTCGACCGGTCAGTTTTCATTTCCTTCTCCGCTCAAGTGTGAGTCGCGCCGCTGCGGGGCGATGAAGTACCGCTCCAGTTCCTGCCGCAGAAAGAGTCGAGCGCGGTGAAGGCGAATCTTCACGTTCTGTTCGGAGATGCCCAGAACCTCCGCCACTTCTCTCGTTGAGAGCTGCTCCATATCTCGCAGCACAAGCGCCATCCGATATTGTGTCGGCAGAGCCAGCGTCGCCCGGCGAACGATCTCCCGAAGCTCTTCTTTTAATAACGCATCATCCGGGAGATTGGACCAGTCGGGAATCTCTATCGGCTCTCCTTCTTTGCCTCCGCGGGGCATGAATTGATCAAGCGACAGTTCCTGCTCCGGCTGATACGCGCTTTTGCGCCGCATCATCAGGCAGGAGTTCTTCGCCACTTTGTAGAGCCAGACATTGAGCGCCTTGGAATCTTTGAAATCCAGATTGGGAAGAGCCTTAAAGGCGCTCAGCAATGTCTCCTGCACGGTGTCTTTCGCATCCTCGACGTGCCCGCACACCTTCAGCCCGAAGGCAAAAACCCTCTTCTCGACCATGGCGAAAAAGCGCTCAAAAGCCCCCGACTTGCCAGCCTTCACCTCGTTCAGGGATGCGATGAGATCTGTTTCCATATTTGTTAGTAGCCATTGTCCGCAATCTGCATTTATTGAGAAGCCGAGCATAGCACAGCGGGACGAAGCGCCCTATCAGTCGGCGCGCTGCGTGTTTTCACACTACGTAGTGGGTAACTTTCCGCAATTCTCGACGCCACCAGGCCATATCCGGCTTCATTCCGATGATTACAGTCCGGCATCAGGGTTGCAGACCACTCTCTCGATATCGATCGGAAGAGTTCGGGAGGGTTCGGGAGGAAGGATCAGGCGGGAAATTTTGTTTGTATCCTTTCCCGTCAAACTGCATTTATACGGCCGGATCGAGAATTTCGATCACCACATTTCAAGGAGGAGTGTACTGCCATGACCGTCGAAAGATATTTGCGGCTGATCGCAGGAAGCTTCGTGATGGCGACAGTTTTATTGGGCGTTTATCACAGCCCTTATTGGTTCCTATTCACCGGATTCGTCGCGCTCAATCTGATTCAATCCGCGTTTACGAACTGGTGTCCGATGATGACTTTTTTGCGCTGGCTGGGAGCGAGAGAGTGTCAGATGGAACCCGATTCGCGCCGCGTATAAGCTGAAACACCGAACATTGAGCGAGGGGGGGATTTTATGCGCTTCGCATCATCCCGTTTAACGATCAAGAAAGTTGCTCTGGTCGCATTTATTACCGGGGTCGGCTGGTTTTTGGCGCCGGCAGCTTCTGGCTCGCCGCAAGGAAAACAAAATGCGCGCGTCGAGCCGGCTTTGAAGCAGGCTCGACAGGTCGCTGGTGAATTGACCGACAAGGTGCGGAGCTTGCTGCTGACGGAACTGGAGAAGGGCGGGTACGACAGCGCGGTTCGTGTCTGTTCGGAAGTCGCGCAAAACGTCACTCAGGAATTCAACAGGGAGACTGGACATTCAGCCCGCCGCGTCAGCATGGGCTATCGCAACGCAAAGGATATCCCCGACTCCTACGAGAGTCAGATGCTAGAGAAGCTTGATCGGCAGAACCGAGAGAAAAAGCTCGCGGGCGAATACTACGAAGTTGTCCGTGAGCAGGGTCGTGATTATCTGCGATATCTCAAGCCGATTGTCGCGAGCAAGATGTGTCTCAATTGTCATGGCCAGCCCGACCAGATTTCGCCGCAGGTGATGGCCGTGTTGAAAGAGAAGTATCCGAATGATCGGGCGACAGGCTACCGCGAAGGCGATCTGCGCGGCGCGGTGAGCGTGAAGATCACGCTTCCGGCAAAGGCCGACCGATGACCGATGACCAGCGCAATCAGAGAAACACGAACTATGAACGACACAACGAAGAGCATCTCACGCATCCGGCGCAGAATCGTTATCGCATTCGTCGCCGCCGCCGTAATAGCGCCGAACCGGAGCCTGATCGTTTACGGGCAGGACGCGAGTGGCGGGCCGCCGCGGGCGGCGCGGCAAGCGGGCGCGCCTGAAGAGTTGACGCTGCCGTTGGCCGTCGAGATCGCCCTGCGGACAAATCCGCTGATGCGCGCGACGGCCGCAGGCCGCCAGATCGCGGACGCCCAAGCTCAAGAAGCGAAAGCCGGGCGCTTTCCGCTGGTTCAACTCAGCGAAACCTGGATCAATGGCAATAATCCGGTCTTCGTCTTCGGCTCGCTGCTTGAGCAGGGGCGCTTCGCGCAGCGAAACTTCGATCTGCGATCACTCAACAATCCCGACCCTCTCAACAATTTTCGCTTCGGCGTAACGATCAAGGCGCCGCTCTTCGACGGGCGCCAGACTTCAACCCGGGTCGCCGTCGCCAGATTCAATCAGAAACAGGCTGACGCGCAGACCGATCAGATGGCGCAACGGATTCGATTCGAGGCGCTCAAGGCGTATTACGGAGTTTTGCTGGCGCAGATGAAGAAAGAGGTCGCCGACGAAGCCGTCAAGCTGGCCGAGGCTGATGTCGAGCGCAGTCGCGACCGCGTCGAGACCGGCGCGACTGTCAGCTCGGATTTGCTCTCGGCGGAAGCGCAACTGGCCGAATTTCGCCAACAGCAGATTCAGGCCGCGGGCGAGATCGTCATTGCGCGGGCGGCGCTGAACACTGCGCTCGGCTTGCCGGTGGACGCGCCGCAGAATGTGAGCAGTCGGCTCGTCGCTAAAACTTTCATCGTGGCCAGCCAGGATGAGTTGATGCGGACGGCGCTCGAGCGTCGCCCGGATTATTCACGCGCCGCGCTGGCCGGGGAGTCGCGGCGGGAACAATTGAAAGGAGCGCGCAGTGAATTCCTTCCGCGCGTGGATGTCTTTGCCAACGCCGGCGCGAGCCGAAACAACTGGGCCGATGGAAGCGGCGATTATCTGATCGGCGCCAGCGTAACGTTCAACCTGTTCGACGCCGGGCGCAAGGCGCGAATAGCGCAGGCGCGAGCGGCCGCCGAGCTTGCCGCGAGTGAACAAGGACAACTGGCGAATCAGATTCGCCTTGAAGTCGTGCGCGCCTATCAGGAATACGTCTCCGCGCGCGAACGGCTCATCGTCGCCGAGCGAGTCATCAGTTACGCCGCTGAAGCCTTGCGCATCGTACAGGACCGCTACCACGAAGGGCTGACGACGATCACCGAAGTCCTGCGCGCTGAGACGGCTCTGGCGCGGGCGCAGTTGAACCTGCTCGCGGCTTGCTATGACCACTACGTCGGCTACGCCAGCATTCTGCTGGCGATCGGCGGATTGACAGACGTTGAGCCGTTTATCTGAGGTTTCACACCACGTAGTAACGAATTTATTCGTTACTACGTGGGTTTTCTGAGGAAGAGATGAAGACGAAATTTGGCATTCTTGCGACGATCGGGTTGATGGCGATGACGGTCGCGGCGTGCGGAAAAAAGCCGGAGGTCGCGGCGGAGAAACTTCCCACCGTCAAGGGCGCGCGTGTGGAGCGCGTTTCAATGTCGCCAATCGAGGATTACTACGAGGCGACGGGCACGGTGCGGTCAAAGACGACGACCGTCTTGTCGTCGAAGGTCATGGGTGTGGTCACGAGTTTACGCGCCCGCGAAGGCGACCGCGTGCGCGCAGGCCAGGTTCTCATCGAGATTGATAACCGCGACGCGAGCGCGCAACTGCAAAAGGCCGAGGCCGGTTTGCGGCAGTCGCAGGAAGGCTTGGCCGAAGTCGAGCAGGCGATCAACGCCGCGAAATCGGCGCAGTCCGCCGCTGACGCCAGTAAGCGGTTGGCCGATTCGACCTACGCCCGCTACCGGGCTCTGCTCGAACGAAAATCCGTCAGCCCGCAGGAATTCGACGAGGCGAAAGCCAAAGAGGAGATGGCCGAAGCCGAAACCCGGCGAGCTGCCGATACTCTAAAGATGCTGGCGGCGAGGAGACAACAGGCGCTGGCGCAGATAGATCAGGCCAGAGCCGAGGTCGCCAACGCGCGGGTTTATCTCAGTTATGCGCGCATCGCTTCTCCGATCAGCGGAGTGGTGGTGGCGAAGCAGACGGAGACTGGTTCGACGGCGATGCCGGGCGCGCCGTTGCTGACGATTGAAGACGGCTCGCGCTACCGGCTCGAGGTCGCGGTCGAAGAATCACGTCTCGGCAAAATCGGAATGGGCCAGCAGGCGCGCGTGCGGATTGACGCGCTCGGCGCGGACGATCTGGAAGGCGGCGTCTCTGAGATCGCGCCCGCCGCCGATCCGATGAGCCGCAGTTATACGGTGAAGATCGATCTGCCCGCGCGCCAGGGCTTGCGCTCCGGTTTGTACGGCGTGGCCCGGTTCACGAGCGGTCGGAAACAGGCGATGGTGGTTCCGCGGAAAGCTGTCGTCGAGCGCGGCCAGTTGGTGGGCGTCTTTGTGGTTGATGACGCGAGCGTCGCTCGATTGCGACTGGTCAAGACCGGAAAAAGCTACGGCGAAAATGTCGAAGTCCTTACGGGGTTGAGCGACGGCGAGCGCATCGTGGTTGACGGCGTGGCGAATGTGAAGGATGGAGTGAAAGTTCAATGAAGACCGGAATCGGACTGGCCGGAAAAGTCGCGCGCACCTTCATCGGCTCGAAGCTGACATCGCTTATTGTCGTGGCCTCGATCCTGCTCGGCCTGGGAGCGGTGGCGATGCTGCCGCGCGAGGAAGAGCCGCAGATCGTCGTGCCGATGATCGATGTTTTCGTGCAGATGCCCGGCGCTTCGGCGAAAGAGGTCGAAGAGCGCGTCACGAAGCCGATGGAAAAATTGCTCTGGGAAGTCCCAGGTGTTGAGTACATCTACTCGACGTCATCGCCCGGCATGGCGATGGCGGTGGTTCGCTTTTATGTCGGTCAGGATGAGGAAGGCGCGATTGTCCGGTTGAATCAGAAGATGCTGGCGAATTTCGATCTGATTCCGCCGGGCGCGTCGCAGCCGCTGGTCAAGCCGCGCTCGATTGACGACGTGCCGATCTTGGCGTTGACGCTTTCGAGCGATCGCTACGACCATTTCACGTTGCGACGCGTCGCCGCGCAGGTTCACGATCAGATCAAAGAGATCAACGATGTCTCAGAAGTCAAAATCATCGGCGGACAACGGAGACAGATTCGCGTCTTGCTTGACGAAGCTCGCATGTCCGCGCACAACGTCGCGCCTGCGGCCATTGTCCCTGCGCTGGAACAATCGAACCGCCAATCGCAATCGGGCAGCTTTTCATCCGGCAATCGCGAATTCCTGGTCGAGACCGGCGGTTTTCTGAGTTCCGCCGAAGAGATCGGCGGCTTAGTCATCGGCGTCTTCAACAATCGCCCGGTCTACCTCCGCGATGTGGCGAAGATCGAGGACGGCCCCGAAGAGCCTGCCGATTATGTGATGTTTGGCTTGGGCGACGGGGCGAGTAAACACGAGCCGGGCAATCCGCAATCCGCAATCCATAATCCGCAATCAGCACAGCCAGCCGTCACCATCTCGGTCGCCAAACGCAAAGGCACGAACGCGATTGAGATCGCCGACAAAGTGCTTGAAAAGGTTGAACATCTCAAAGGCAGTCTGATCCCATCCGATGTTACTGTCGCCACGACGCGTAATTACGGCGAGACGTCGAGTGAAAAGTCGAATGATCTGCTGCTGCACATGATGATCGCCATCTTTTCCGTAGCCGTATTGATATGGCTGGCGCTCGGATTGCGCGAATCGGGAATCGTCGCGATTGCGATTCCCGTGACGCTGGCGCTCACGCTCGCGGTCTTTTACTTCTACGGCTACACGCTCAACCGGATCACACTCTTCGCGCTCATCTTTTCCATCGGCATTCTGGTGGACGACGCCATCGTCGTCGTCGAGAACATCGCGCGCCATTCCCGTCTGTCTGAAAACAAAGGCCGCCCGATCCGCGAAGTCGCCGTCGAAGCGGTTGACGAAGTCGGCAATCCGACCATCCTCGCCACTTTCGCCGTCATCGCGGCGATTCTGCCGATGGCTTTCGTCGGCGGTTTGATGGGGCCGTACATGAAGCCGATCCCGGTTGGCGCGACTGCGGCCATGCTCTTTTCGTTGCTGGTGGCCTTCATCGTCACGCCGTGGGCGAGTTTGCGCCTGCTCAAGCGCCAAGACGGTCATGAAGACAATGAAGAGAGCCACATAACAAAGCTTTACCGCGCAGTGATGGGCAGACTCATCCGCGTCCCGTCGTGGCGATACGGGTTCCTGACGATCGTCACGCTGTTGTTGCTCGCCTCGGTTTCATTGCTCTTCCTGAAGGCGGTGCGCGTGAAGATGCTGCCGTTCGATAACAAGAGCGAGTTTCAGGTCATCGTAGACATGCCCGAAGGCGCGCCGCTTGAACAGACCGCCGCCGTCACGCGCGAAATCGGCGATTACATCAGCACAGTTCCCGAAGTGACCGATTACCAGATGTACGTGGGCACGGCCTCGCCCTATAACTTCAACGGCCTAGTGCGGCATTACTTCCTGCGGCGCGGCCCGAACGTTGCCGATATTCAGGTCAACCTGGTTTCTAAAGACGAACGCGATGCGCAGAGTCACGACATCGCCAAACGCGTGCGCCCACGGATTCAGGCGATTGCGAAGCGTTACAACGCGCGGGTGAAAGTGGCCGAGGTCCCTCCGGGGCCACCCGTGCTGCAAACGCTCGTCGCGGAAATTTACGGGCCTGATTATCAACGGCAGATCGAAATCGCCAAACAGATTCAGGACATCTTCGACAAGACGCCGGGCGTAGTGGATGTGGATTCTTACGTCGAAGACGATCAGCCGAAATACCGATTCGTCGTGGACAAAGAGAAAGCCGCGCTCAATGGAGTGTCTGCCGAACATGTCGCGGCCACGCTGCGCATCGCGGTCGAAGGAGTGAACGCCGGTCTGCTTCACCAACCGCAGGAAAAAGAGGACGCGCCGATCTCGCTGCGACTCACGCGCGCCGAACGCTCCGGCGTAGACGATCTCAAGCGGATCAAAGTGATGGGGCGGCGCGGCGCCCTCGTCCCGCTCGGCGAACTGGCGCGCGTCGAAGAGCAAGTCGCCGAGAAGAGCATCTATCACAAGAATCTCATGCCGGTGACCTATGTGACGGGCGATGTCGCTGGCAGCGAAGAGAGTCCGGTCTACGCGATTCTGAAATTGAATGAGGCGATTGAACAACTGAAGCTGCCGGAAGGTTACTCGCTGGAACGTTACGTGGCCTCGCAGCCGTTTATCGCCGACAAATACGCGATGAAATGGGACGGTGAATGGCACATCACCTATGAAGTCTTCCGCGACCTCGGCGTCGCCTTCGCGGCGGTGTTGGCGCTGATCTACATCCTGGTGGTCGGCTGGTTCCAGTCCTTCAAAACTCCGCTGACGATTATGGCGGCGATCCCGTTCTCGCTGGTCGGCATTCTGCCGGCGCACGGATTGATGGGCGCGTTCTTTACGGCGACCTCGATGATCGGATTTATCGCGGGCGCGGGGATCGTCGTGCGCAATTCGATCATCCTGGTGGACTTTGTCGAGCTGCGCTTGAAACAAGGAATGCCGCTTGCAGAAGCAGTCATCGACGCGGGGGCGGTGCGCTTTCGCCCGATGATGCTGACGGCGGCGGCGGTGGTAGTCGGAGCGTTCATCATCCTCTTCGATCCGATCTTTCAGGGTCTGGCGATTTCGCTGATGGCCGGAGAGATAGCTTCGCTGTTGCTGTCACGAATGACCGTGCCGGTTCTCTATTACCTGAGCGAACGCGGGAAGCGCGAACCGGCTGAGACGGTGGGGAATTTTTCGGAATCTGGGGATTCGACTGCGGAAAATCACGCAATCCCTGTGGAGGCAGAGCTATGAAAAACAATGGCAAAAAGAACATCGTCATCATTGGCGGCAGCTTTGCCGGATTGACCGCCGCCTATGAACTGAAACGCGAAACCGGCGATCGGCACAATATCATCCTGATTGATAGAAACAGCCGCTTCACCTTCATCCCTTCACTGATCTGGGTACCGCTCGGCAAACGCAGCGTCGAAGAGATCTCTTTCCCGCTGCAGCCCGCGCTGGAGAGCAAAGGCATTGAGTTCCTGCAAGCCTCCGTCGAGCGCATTGACCCCGAGCGGCAGATTGTCGAACTGGTGGGCTCCGAGCAAACAAACGGCTCGCCAGCCGCCAGTCAGATTCGTTACGACTATCTGCTCGTCGCCACCGGTCCGCACGTGGACTTTGCGGCGGTCGAAGGGCTGGGGCCCCATGGTGGATACACGGTGAGCATCTGCAACGCCGATCACGCGCAACAGGCCGGGAAAGCCTGGCGGGAATTTCTAAAAGACCCGGGGCCGATCATCATCGGCGCGACGCAGGGAGCAGCCTGTTTCGGCGCCGCTTATGAATTCGTCTTCAACGTCGAATATGCGCTGCGTCAGGCGGGGCTGCGCGACCGAGTCCCGATTACCTACGTTACTTCCGAACCGTTCGCCGGACATTTCGGCATCGGCGGGCTGAAACACGCGCAGGGGATGACCGAGTGGTTTTTCCGCCACACGAAGATTGACTGGGCATTAGATGCGGTGATCGAGAAAGTCACGCCCGGCAAGGTTCACTTCAAACAAGGCAGGTTTCACAGCGCCGCCGCGAGCAATGGCGCTACGAAAGACCTGAGCGGCCAAAGCCTGCCGTTCAAATACGCGATGATCATTCCGCCGTTTCTCGGCGTAGAGGCGGTGCGCCGGTCAGGGCTGGGCAATGAGCGCGGCTTTATCGTGGTGGATGACTACTTCCGCCATCTCAAGTATCCCAATATCTTCGCCGCAGGCGTCAGCGTGGCCGTTGCGCCGCCTGCGCCGTGTCCGGCCGGATGCTCCGTGCCGAAGACCGGCTACATCAGCGAAGTGATGGCGAAGTTCGCGGCGCAAAACATCGTCGCCAGCATCGAAGGCAAACCGCTCACGCCCAAGCCGAGTACTGAGATTGACGCCAAATGCCTGCTCGATGCGGGCAATCAGGGAATCATCATGCTGACCGACCGCATCTACGCTCCGAGCCAGCGCAAGCTGCAATTGATGATCCCCGGCCCCTGGGCGCACTGGGCGAAGGTAGCGTTCGAGAAGTACTTCATCTGGAAGATGCGGACTGGACGCGCCAATCTACCATGATCGTCAAGATGATCGCGCCTGTTATTGATCAACTGGCGGAGGAACTGTCCGGGCGTGTCCGCGTTGCGAAGCTGAACATAGATGACAATCCGATGACGGCTGCGCGCTTCAACGTTCACAGCATCCCGACGCTTCTGTTGTTGAGAAATGGCCGGGAGATTGACCGTATCGTAGGCGTGCAGCCGAAGGCGGAGATCGTTCGTCGTCTTCAACTCGCCATAGGAGGAAAATCAAATGCCTTTCCCGGAGCTTGATCCAATACCGTTACCAGCGCCAGTCTGGTTCTTCAAAACATTACACATTGCAACTCTCTCCCTCCATTTCGTGTCCGTTCATCTGCTCGTTGGCGGATTGATTCTGGCGACGATCTGGAACTTTCTTGGCCGCAACAAACCGTCATCGGTTCACGCCGAAGCCTCAGGCGCAATCGCCAAGCGGCTGCCGATCGTCATGACCTATCTGATCAATCTCGGCGTTCCGCCGTTGCTCTTTGCGCAAGTCCTCTACGGGCGAGCGCTGTACACCAGCAGCGTGCTGATCGGCGCTTACTGGATCAGCGTAATCTTTTTGCTGATGGCCGGATATTACCTTCTATACAAGGTCTCTCAACGCGCTGAAGAAGGGCGTTCGTGGTGGTGGTTAGGGATTCTTTCCTTCGTCCTGATTTCGTATATCGCGCGCATCTATACCGCCAATATGACGCTGATGATCAGGCCGGAAGTGTGGCTCGACCTTTATCGCGGCAACTCACACGGCGCAGCGATGCCGACGGGAGACCCGACGGTACTGCCGCGCTGGCTCTTTATGATGATCGGTTCGGTCGGAGTCGCGGGCGTGGCGGTCGCGCTGATGGGAACGACGTCGAAATTGTCCGGCGAAGTCAAAACCTTTATGCGCCGGTGGGGAGGCGGCGTCGCGGCGGTCTTTATCGCGGCGCAGGCGGCGATTGGAGTCTGGGTTTGGCGCCTGCAGCCCGCGGTAGTGAAAGACGGAATTTTCGCGTCGCCGCTTTACCGCTACGGCCTCTTCGCCTGGCTTTCGATCTCCGCGGTGATCGCCATCGGCGCGGCGCTGACGGTGGTTAGGGCGCGGTCGCGTTCATCTCTGCTGCCTGCGCTGGCAAGCGCGATGGCCGTGTTGGCCACGGCTGCCGCAGTCACGGTTCGTGACGGCATTCGCGATCTGACTTTACTGGCGAAAGGGTTCAACGTGTGGGAACAGCCAGTCGTCTCCAACTGGTCGGTGGTGATCCTGTTCCTGGTTCTCTTCGTCGCCGGATTGGCCGCCATCGGCTGGATGATGAAGGTTGCATTGCAAACGAAAGGAGTGAAGCAAAGCCATGCCTGAAGCTGACGCTGATTATTATTCCGGCGATGAATTGAACAACGAGGGGTTACCTCGCCGCGCTTTCGTCAAAATCGGTATGGGCGCGATCGGGGCGGGATATGCGGCCGCCATCGGCTATCCGATCTACGCTTATCTTTCCACACCTGCGCAGCGCGCCGCCGAAGCAAGCGTGGTGACGCAGACCGCGCTCGACGGCGCGGACAAATTACCGGTTGGCTCCGCGATGATGTTCAAGTTCGGTGTTAAGCCTGCATTGTTGATTCACCACAAAGACGGAAGCTGGGTCGCGCTCAGCGCAGTCTGCACACACCTGGGCTGCACGGTGCGGTTTGAATCGGATAAGGATCGCATCTTTTGCGCCTGTCACGGCGGCGTCTACGACGCGAAGACGGGCTCGAACGTTTCTGGGCCGCCGCCCAACCCGCTGACTGCCTACAAAGTGGAGGTTCAAGATGGACGCATCGTTGTCGCCAAAGCCTAGCGAAAAGACAAGCCTTTTTAACTGGCTCGATGAACGGTTGGGGATGGCGGAGATTCTGGCCTTCGCGCGTCACAAGACCGTGCCTGAACACAAACATTCTTTCTGGTATTACTGGGGCGGTATATCCCTCTTCTTCTTTCTTGCGCAGGTCTTCAGCGGCGTGTTGCTGCTCGTCTATTACCGCCCCGGCGCCGAAGGCTACGATTCGGTGCGGCAGATCACCTATGACATCCGTTTCGGCTGGCTGATTCGCTCCGCCCATTCGTGGGCGTCGAACCTGATGGTGTTCGCGGTCTTCATTCATATGTTCTCAGTCTTCTTTATGAAGGCCTATCGCAAGCCGCGCGAATTCGGCTGGTGGAGCGGGCTGGGGTTGCTGGGGTTGACGATGGTTTTTGGCTTCAGCGGCTATCTGCTGCCGATGGACGACCTGGCCTATTTCGCCACCAAAGTCGGGTTGGAGATTCCGGCTTCCATCCCCGTCGTCGGCAAGGTTATCAATGACCTCGTGCGCGGCGGGCCGGAGGTTTCATCCGCTACGATCCAACGGTTCTTCGCATTGCACGTAGTGGTTCTGCCGCTGCTGTTCGTCCCGCTGCTGGGATTCCACCTGTGGCTGGTACAGAAGCACGGCAACGCGCTTCCGCCGAGCGAAGAGGCCAAATCCGCGAGCGAGCGACGTTCCATCCCGTTCTTCCCGGATTTCTTCTCGCGCGACCTGGGAATGTGGCTGATCGCGCTCAATGCGCTGGCGGCGCTGGCTTCTCTCTTCCCCTGGCAGCTCGGGCCGCAAGCCGATCCACTCGCGCCCGCCCCTGCAGGCATTCACCCTGAGTGGTACTTCATGAGCCAGTTCCAGATTCTCAAGCTCTTCGGGCGGTGGTTCCCTGGGGTGACGGGCGAAGCGTTAGGCATTGTGTTGTTCACAGCCGGCTTGCTCCTGTGGGCGCTCATCCCGCTTTACGACACGAGCACGAAGCTCGGCAGACGCGCGCGGAACGCGACCTGGCTGGGCGTTCTGGCGCTCGCCGGTTTGATTATCACGACCATCTGGGGTTATTGGGAGATTTAACGAGTATGAATTATCCGTTCTGGGATGTGCCGGTCATCGGCAGCGGCTGGGTCATCGGCGCCATCGCCATCTTCCACGTTTTGATTTCTCATTTCGCGGTTGGCGGAGGCTTCTATCTGCCGATGGCGGAAGCGAAGGCCTTGCGCGAAGGCCGTGAAGACTGGTTGCAGGTCATTCGCGGCCACTCGAAGTTCTTTCTGATTCTGACCGGCGTGTTCGGCGCGGTGTCGGGCGTCGGCATCTGGTTCTCGATCGGCCTGGCCAATCCGGAAGCGACGAGCACGCTGATTCACAACTTCGTCTTCGGGTGGGCGATCGAATGGGTCTTCTTCATCGTCGAGCTGACGGCCGCTGCGGTCTATTACTACACGTGGGGCAGGATTCCGCACAAGACGCATTTGCGCGTGGGCTGGGTCTACGCCTTTTCGGCGTGGATGAGCCTGGTCATCATCAACGGCATTCTGACCTTCATGCTGACGCCCGGCCAGACGTGGCTCGGCGTGGCCGGCACTGGCGCCGAGTCTTCTGCGTTCTGGCAAGCGTTCTTCAATCCGACCTATTGGCCGAGCCTCGTTTTGCGCACGCTCGTGACGATCTCGCTCGCGGGCATCTTCGCGCTCATTACCGCCGCTCGGATTGACGGGTACAAACAGCCGCGGTTGAAGACGGAGATCATCCGCTGGTCGGCGCGGTGGCTGATCCCTTCGTTCGTGCTGATGCCGCTGTGTTTCATCTGGTACTTGTGGAGCGTGCCCGCCTCGCAGCGGCAATTGCTCCAACTCGGCATCTCGACCATCGGACAAGGCACGTTCACGCAGGTGACGCGGACGGCGCTGATTACGGTGATGATCTCGGCCACGATCATAGCGGTCGTCTACTTCGTGGCGTATCGCAACGGGCGCAATTTCAACCTGGGCTGGGCGCTGGCGGTCCTCCTGCTGGCCTTGTCCGCGACGGCGGCGACCGAGCAGGCGCGCGAAATGATTCGTAAACCTTATGTCATCGGCCAGCACATGTATTCGAACGGCCTTCGCAAGAGCGAGGTCGCGGGCTTCAACCAGCAAGGTTATTTGACGAGATTTATCTGGCTGAGCGAGGAAGAACGCGCCGCATTGCAAGCTGAACCGGCCGGCGTACAGGCCGTGAAAGCCAGTCAAGGCAATCCGGAAGCGAAGGCGTTGGTAAACGGCGAAATGATGTTCAGAGGCCAATGCGCCGCCTGCCACACGACGGATGGTTATCGTTCGATGAAGCGGTTGCTGCAGGGGCGGGATCGCAATTCGATCATGAACCTGCTGAAGACCATGCGCGAGAACAAGGAAGATTCACCGTACCGCGCGTTTATGCCGCCCCTGGTCGGGACGCAGCGGGAAGTGGATGCGCTGGCGGATTATCTCCATGGCCTCGTCTCCAAGGGAGGCGCGCCAGTAGAGAGCAAGACTGCGACCACAGCAGCGCATGGCAACGCCGTTGCCTTCGGAAAGCAAGGCGGCAAATCTGAAGCTAGATGACGCAAAAAACTCGACCAATTAAGGGCGGATAGCTGGACGAGGCATTTTATCCTGGCTGGGCGTCCAGTTTTTGGGACCACTACACACTTAAGAAACTAAACCACCCAAATCCCTGTTCAAAGCAAGAGTTTACGACAATCCAAATACAGAGACTTATAAACTTCGCCGGCATCTTCTACCTGAGAGATTCATTACCCGCAGGACGATGAATCAATGACTTACAAGTGATCCTTGAACCTTAAGGCAACTTTCTGTTCGCTTGCTCCCCAATACCCAACCCCTCGACGATGAGAAGTGGATCGAGCGAACCGCGAAATCAATTGAAAAGAGTTTTTGACAATATCTCAGTATGAACTCTTCCCTTGATGTCGCACTTGCGCCCTCTGGCCTCGCGCTTAATCGCCCCTCGCGAAGTCACAAAAAGAAAGGAACAAGACAATGTGGCAGATGATTATTTCCGCGTTTGTTGGCGCGCTTTTTGCTTCAGCCCCGGCATGGTGGGCATTCTTTTGGCAACTTCGGCGCAACTCGCGGATGCAGGTGTATCTGGAGGTGTTTCCGGCTCTCTATGAGGCGGAACGTCTAGTCGCCCTGAGATTGCAAAGCCATGTCAACAAAGAGAGCCTATCTGCGGCGGAACAAGAGGAAGTATCAAAGGGGATTACGTCTCTGCTTGGACGCCTAGGCAAACTATACTTAGTCGCCAGTCCGAAAGCGATGAAAGCCGTCAACGACTTTTGTACCGTTCTATCGGAAATCTACGACGGGTATTTTCCGAATCCGGCCCAGCCGCACATATTCAGGGAGATGAAAGCGACTGATGTTAGCGCCCAGGTGGAACGCTTTGAAACGGCGCTCCTGCGTCTCCTTACAGCCCTGCGAAAAGATCTTGGATACAGGATGAGATCGCTGCAGATTGTGCACAGCAGTTTCACGAGCAGCTTTTTGCGCGATCGTGGGAAAGAAGGTAAGGCGCTGGGAGACGGCAGCGATACCAGCGGCGGCAAGACTAAAAACTGATGATGGATATTTTTGCCCATCCCCTCGAAGGGGTAAAATTCACCGCGCTGTTGTCGCAGGTGTATGAACGAAAGCAGGCCGCTGAGGACCAGGAGGCGATGGACGTCATCAAAGGCGTTTCACCAATCGCCTGGCAGCACGTCAATCTATTTAGTACGTTCGAGTTTAACCAAGCAGCATCGAAAGTTGATATTGATGCGTTAGCATCGCGCTATGACGATCCGGTTAGCTGGAGCAAAGCATTCTAGGAAGAAGCGGATGACCTCTAAACAATGTCAGCGACCCTAATTTTTACCTTTTCGAGGGGATGGGCAAAAATAGCCAAGATTGCACTACCCTGCATTGATTTGAAGGTGGGGAATTGTGGCCTGATGTTCGCTGAACCCACGCGCGGAGCAAAGGGCGTATATCGCTGGATCGATCCGACTGTTCCGCCGGCGACATTGCCGCGTGAGGCCTGCGACTTTCTGCGGGAGATCCGTTACAAGGACGGCGCGCCGGCGGAAAAGGGCAAAGCCGCGGCCTCGACTGCGCCGCGCGCTTTTGAGAGGGATCAATCAAGATTTTTCCGCGATGTGCCGCACGGGGACAGGCACGCGCGGTTACGCGCTGTCGGCGTGGCGATCCGGTGCGAGACGCGCGCCAGCGCTGCGGAAATCGCCGATGCGATGCGATGGCATGCCGCCCGCTTCTCTGAACCGCTCGACGATGAGAAGTGGATCGAGCGAACGGCGCGAGCGATAGAACAGAAGTTTTGATAGGGGGCTTGACCGTATGATTTTTGAATGGTTTCGGTTAAAGGCAGAGGCGAATCTGAGCAAACATGGAGTAAGCTTTGGAGAGGCAAAAACCGCGTTCAGCGATGAGATGCAGTTTCATTACCCTGACCATGCGCACTCCATTGAAGAGCAACGTTTCATCTGTTTGGGGATGTCCGATCAACAGCGGTTGCTGATGATCGTCTATACTGAAGGGGTGACGGATAGAATCCGGATCATCAGCGCGAGAGAAGCAACGCAAAGAGAGGAGAAAATCTATGCCGGACAAAGTGACTATTCTTGAAGGTGAATGCGACTTGGCCGATGACATCGCGCCGGAGTATGACCTTGCTAATATGCAGGTCGATGTCGAGAGGACGAAACGATTCCGCGCCTACGCGCGTGCGCGGATGATTGAGATTGACCCCGACATCATCGAGTTTTTCAAAACTCCGGAGGCGGTCAATGAAGCGCTGCGCGCCCTGATTCGACTGATGGGAGAGGTAGGGCAAGCAAGGGACTAAACGGATCATCGCGCGTGTAGAATGCCGCGCGCCGGCAAACGCTATGGATAAACTTGATTTCCCATCTTTCCTCGAAACTATGGGGTGTGAGTTCGAGGCCAGGATTCAGCGCGCCCGCTTCTATCAACACCCCACGGGGATCGGCGATGCGCGGGAAGACACCGTCCGACAGTACCTGCAGGATGTCTTGCCTCCACGGTTTTCCGTCGACCGAGGCAAGATCTTCGACTCCGAGGGGAACCTCTCCTCAGAGTTCGACATCATAATCGCGGAGGCGCGCGACGTTGCCCCGGCCATGAGTTTGGCTGGTCGGCGTATTGTCCCGATTGAGGCGGTGTATGGTGTGATTGAGGTCAAGTCTGATTTGAATCCCGACGGCTACGAGTCGTTCATCCGCGCCGTCGCCGAACTAGATCAGATGAGGCGGTACTACACGCCGCTTCTCCCATTTCAAACCATCGACAGTGACGTGCTAGCGGCCGGGTTCCCACCTCAAGACAACCGTGTCGGCCAGATCTGGAGCGGTATCATCGCGTTCGAAGCGCCACAAGGCAAGACCTTGACCAAGTACCTTGAGCGCTACTGCGAAGGGTTCTGGTTCATATGTGTTCCGGGCAGAGAATTCGTGTATCAAGTGATCAACCCTCCGGGCATGAGAGGAGCGCACTTTGGTTTGAAATCGCTTCCATTGGCGATCTGGTTGATCATGGATCTCGTCAGTAACAACCCGCGCCTGAGTCTGTATCGGCCTGATTTTTCCCGATACCGGAGCCACATGGTTAATGCTATTGGCGGTCCAATTGATACATGGGTCGCAAACTGGTCCGACGCCGCGCCCGCCGAAATCAGCGATGCTGGAGATGGCGATGCGGTTAGGCCGGAAGCCATAGCCAAGCCCGAGTAAAAAAAGCCCGTCGGGGGGCGCTTGATCCACTACGCCGCTTGTGGGGCGCGCCTAACGCCGGCTTGGCTGTTCGTATTGTTCACGCAAGGAGATGTGCTTATGGAATGGACTCTGCCTATAATCGGTCTCACCATCGCTTACTTTATCGTCGCTTCGATTACTACATTTGACATCAGGTTGATTCAAGCAAAGCGCGAAGGGAAATTGCCGCCCGATCAGCCTATGTTGCCCGCATGGACCACTGTATTTCATTGGGCGCAATGGGCGATCTTCCTCGTATTACTATACCTGAACTGGAAGTATGCCCTTGTGTTGTTCGTTATAAAATTTGTGCTTAAAGTGCTGCCCGTGTTGGAGACCATTGGCAATATCTTGATGTTGCCTTTCAAGCCACGTTAACGCGTGCATCACGTTCCGATTGGCGCGGGGTTGGTGAGATTGCGGGTTATAGGGTATTGAGGATCAAAGGAACAGTGAACGCACTGAAGTGGCCCCCAAAAACTGGACAGTTTTTGGGGGCCACTTCAATCTCCTTCTTGAATTCTGTCGGCCTGAAATGCTAAAGCCAAAGCTGGCTATGAAAAAAGGGCAGACGAATTGGTTTTAGACCATTGAACCATTGCATAACGACGCATCCGCTTGCGCCCAAACGATCAATCCGGGCAGAAACGGCGCGATCAAATCGGGATGATGCGGCAGCGCGCGAACGGTGAATCCGTGCAACCCGCTCCGGCAACAGGCGACGGAGCTAGCCTCAAAACGATAGCGCCCCGCGCCGCCATCGCCGACCGGTCGCATCGGGATTGCTCGCGCTCCGATGATCTCGCCGTCGGCGTTGACCAACCCCACGTAAAGTTCGACGGACACGTCATCGGGCGTGAGCGCGCCCAGCGAGACCTCGGCCTGCGCCTTGATTTCGCTATTGACCTGAACCCCTTCGAGCGAGTCTGCCGTAACCGATTCGATGCGCACCTTCGACCATTGATCCCGCACGCGCTCTTTCCAGGCGGCCAGCGATCTGGCGCGCGCCATCCCGTCGGCCGTCAACCGCCCCTGTCGCTCAGCCGCCGGCAGATAGAAACGCTCGGTGTATTCGCGAACCATTCGATGCGTGTTGAAGAAGTGGCAGAGATTGCCGATCGAGGCCTTCATTCGCTCAATCCACCGGCGCGGCAATTCATCCTCGCCGCGATCATAGAAGGTCGGAATCACGTCGCCTTCGAGCAGGTCGTAAAGGGCCTCGGCTTCGACCTGATCCCGGTAATCGGGGTCGTCGTAAATTTCGCCGCGCCCGATCGTCCATCCGATGAGATTGAGAGCGGGTGAGTGGGAGAGCGGGTTAGCGAGAGAGATGACTTCTGCGCCATAAATGTATTCTCCCGCTCTCCCGCTCTCCCGCTCTCCCGCTCTTGAATTCCAGGCCTCGTCCCACCAGCCGTCGAGCGTGCTCAAATTCAATGCGCCGTTCGCAGCGGCCTTCATCCCGCTCGTTCCGCTCGCTTCGAACGGCCTTCGCGGCGTGCTCAGCCAGACGTCCGCGCCCTGCGTCATCGAACGCGCGACGGCCATGTCGTAGCCTTCCAGGAAGACCATGCGACGGCGGAATTCGGGACGGCGGCTGAGCGCGACGATCTGCTTAATCAATTCCTTGCCGGCGTCATCGCGTGGGTGAGCCTGCCCGGCGAAGATGATCTGCACGGGGCGGCCGGCGCCGTTCAAAATGCGCGCCAGACGTTCGGGATCGCGCAGCAGCAGGTTCGCGCGTTTGTAGGTCGCAAATCGCCGCCCGAAGCCGATGGTCAGCGCGTCAGGGTCGAGCGTCTCATCAACTGCTTCGATCTCGGATTGCGGATCGCCCCGCCGTTCCAGTTGTTGGCGCAAGCGGCGACGCGCGAACGCGACCAGTCGTTCGCGCCGCCGCTCGCGCGTCCGCCACAACTCTTCGGCCGAGATGCGGCTTGCGCGCGCCCACAACGATTGGTCGGCAGGCTCCTCGCGCCATCGCGGCCCCAGATAGCGGTCGTAAAGCTCGTCCATCTCCTGCGAGATCCACGATTGAAAATGGACGCCGTTGGTAATGTGGCTGATGGGAATCTCTTCTTCTGGCGCGCCGGGCCACAACGACCGCCACATCCCGCGCGTGACCTGCCCGTGCAGCCGGCTCACGCCGTTGCTCGATTGCGCCAGCCGCAGGGCGAGCACGGTCATGCAGAACGGCTCGGCGTCGTCACTCGGATTCTTTCTCCCCAGCGCGAGGAAATCGCGGAACGACAGGCCGAGACCGCTTGCGTATTCGCCGAAGTAACGCCCCATCAAATCGGGCCGGAAATAATCGTGTCCCGCGGGAACGGGCGTGTGCGTGGTGAAGATCAGTCCGGCTGAGGCGGCTTCGCGCGCCTCGGCGAACGAGAGATGATTTAACTCCATCAATCGCCGGATGCGTTCGAGCGCGAGGAAGGCCGAATGCCCCTCGTTCAAATGGTAAACGCTCGGCCGAACGCCCAACGCCTCCAGCGCGCGACACCCGCCGACGCCCAGCATCATCTCCTGCTTCAGGCGCAACTCGGCGTCGCCGCCGTAAAGCTGATCGGTGATGTCCTGGTCAGGAGGCTTGTTTCGCTTGATGTTCGTATCGAGCAGGTAGAGCGCGACGCGGCCCACCTGCGCGCGCCAGATTTGCGCGGCGACCTTGCGGCCGGGATACTCGACCTCGACGACCAACGGCTCGCCGCCACGGTCGCGTTCGAGAGTCAGCGGCAGGTTGTGAAAATCGTTATCCCTGTACTCCTCCTGCTGCCACCCAGCTTCGTTCAGGTATTGGCGAAAGTATCCCTGCTGGTAAAGCAGTCCGACGGCGACGAGCGGCACGCCAAGATCGCTCGCGGATTTCAGATGGTCCCCGGCGAGAATGCCCAAACCGCCGGCGAAGATCGAAAGGCAATCGGTAACGCCGAATTCGGCCGAGAAATAAGCGACCAGGAGGTTGTTCGTTCCGTCGTGGTGTTTGCGGAACCACGTTGATTCGCTCTTCAGGTAAGCGTCGAAATCGTTCGAGACGCGATTCAAGCGCGCTAGAAAACCCTCGTCCGAGGCCGCCGCTTGCAGCGTCCCCTGATCGATCATCCCGAGCATCAGCGCCGGATTGTGGCCCGATTGTTCCCACAGGTCGCGGTCCCAGCGGAACAGGTCGATCGCGTCGTGATTCCACGCCCAGCGCAGGTTGTAGACCAGGGCGCGCTGCCGCTCCAACTCGGGTGGCAGAGAAGGCGTGACCGTGAATGTCCGAATCGGTGGCGCCATTTCACAACTTCACAACGAGCGTTGAACAAAGGGCGGCCTGCGTGACCTTCGTCGAGACACTGCCCAAAAGATCGTGTTTCAGATCGTCCTCGCCGGTCGCGCCGATCACGATCAGGTCGTACTCGCCTCTTTCGGCTTCGCCCAGAATCTCAAGCGCAGGATCGCCTTCGGTGATAATCAAGGTCGCCGAAAGGCCATGCCTTTCCAGCCGCCGCCGCGCGAATTCAACGACGCTAGTCGCCTCGCGCTGAAGCTCATCCTTGAAGGAGCGATCCGGGAGAGGTCCGTCGAGGTCGGTGAAGGCAGGCGGATAATCGAACCACTCGCGGTCGAGTCCCAGGTGAACCCACGGAGTCTCCGCCACACTCAGCAGTGTGATTTCCGCTTCACTGATTTGAAGCGATGAGGCCATAACCTCCAACGCCCGTTCGGAAGCGAGCGATCCGTCGACGGCCGCCAGGATCCTCCATTGCCTGCCTTCCTCGCCGAGCTCTCGGCCTATCAAGACCGCGCAATGCGACGCCGCGACGACGCGGCTAGCGACCGGCCCGAGTCCCGGTTTGCTGCGGGTGTATTGATCGTGCGCCCCGATGACGGTGATGTCATATTCTGCGGCCAGCCGCGTGATCACGCGCGCCGGCGAGCCGACTTCCACCCGCGTCCCGGCTTCAACGCCGAGCTCAGCCAACATGGACTGAGCGTGAGTCAAATGTTCGCGGGCCTCCGCCCGAATCCGCCGGTCATAGGCTTCGACCATCAGCCCGGTCTTCCTCGCCGTTTTTCCGGCTTGTCCCTTCGGGAAGTAGAATTCAGGCGCGACGCAAAGCAGATCGAATTCACTGTCTTCACGCCGCAGCAGGCGCGACGCCGTGCGAAACGCGGTCGTCGCTTGATCCGATCCGTCTGTCGCAAGTAATACTTTCATCATAATTGGTCACTCCCTTCAATTGTTGTAGCGTTGCAACTCGCAGGCCATTTCAGCTTTTCCGCAATTTCCGTTACTTCCGCGTATTCGCGTTCTCCTCGTCGTTCTGAATGAGCCACGCCATTGCGGAAAGTTACTCACCTTACTGCGCAAAAACACGCAGTGTCTGGCTGATTGAAACGGCGGATTGCGTTTTCGGCCTTCATTATTGCTAGAAATGCAATCGGCACGGTTATTGCCATTTATCAATTAGAGAGAATGTTGAAGGAACTCTTGATCGAATATGAATAATCAGTCCTGGAACAAAGTGTTGATCGTAGACGACGAGCCGACGATCCGGTGGGTGCTGGCTGAGGCTCTGCGCGGCTGGGATTACGAGACGGTCGAGGCCGAGACCGGAGCGGCGACGCTGGCGGCTATTGTCACAGAGCGGCCTGCGGCGGTGTTGCTAGACATCAATCTGCCCGACAGCTCCGGCCTCGATCTGCTGCGCGAGATCAAGCGCCGCAGCCCGCAGACAGCCGTGATTATGATTACTGCGGAGACGCTGTACGAAAACGCAGTTGCGGCTCTACGGGGCGACGCCGACGATTTCATCGGTAAGCCAATCAATCTGGAGGAACTGCGCTTCGCGCTCGATAAGGCCCTCAAGTTGAAGCGACAAGGTCGCGCGCCGGAGGCCGTGAGCCGGCCTCGCATCTTAATCGTCAGCGATTCGGTGGAGCGCATACCACATTTACAGGCCGGCTTCGATCCGCAGGAGGTCGAGGTCGCAAGCGCGGTGTTTCCCGAGGAGTGGGGATATGTCAGCGGCGACAGGCACGACTTGGCGGTGGTCGATGTCGGCCCGGCGCTGCTGGAGCCGCTGCTCGGAAATCTTCGCGCGAGCAAGGAGCATTCCGAGATTCCTGTGCTGGTCGAACAGAGCAGGATCGCGGCGGCCCCTCTGACAGGCGTGTTGCCGAAATATCGCGCGATGCCATGCAGTCACGATGAACTGATCAAACTCGCGCGCCGCCGACTCACATCGATCGCCGGCCACGGGCGGGCGAAGGCAATCTTATGAATATGGATGAGACGAAACTCTATTCCTGGTTCCTGGGGCCGAAGGCCGAGAACGCCGACATGCTTGAGCGCCTCGTCCTGGAGGCGCTGCGCGACTGCGTCTTCTGGCGGCGCAATTTCCATCCCGAAGACGACATCATCATCACCGAGAAGGTCAAAAGAGAGGACGCGTTCCAGGATTCGCAGGCTCTCGTCCGGCAGGAATTCCTGGCGCTGCTCGCCAACCTGAAGAGAGACATCCCGTTCTACAGCCCGCGCTATATCGGACACATGCTGGGCGACCAGCTCCTGCCGGCAATCGCCGCATATTTCGCCGCGATGCTCCACAATCCGAACAATGTCACTTTGGAAGCTTCGCCCATCACCACGCGGTACGAGATGGAAGTGGCGCGACAACTGGCCGGGCTGATGGGTTATTCAGGCGAGACCTGGGGACACATCACTTCCGGCGGAACGCTCGCCAATTTCGAGGCGCTCTGGGTCGCCCGAAACTTGAAGTACTTTCCGATTGCGGCGCGAGACGCGGCCCGCGCTCTTGCGCTCGAAGAACTGCCGGCCACGCTACCCGCGGGCGAGACGATCAATCTCGTGACCGCGGATGATAACTGGCCGCTCCTCAACTTCGACACCGATGAGGCCTTGAACCTGCGCTCGCGTCTCTACACCGCTTACGCCCGGCGCAGGTCCGATTTGCCGCAGGCCGAGATCAAGAAGCAAGTTGACCGGCTACTGACGGCTTACGGCATCTCGGGCAAGGGAATTCAACGCTTCTTCTCTGAGTTGGGAGACGAGAAGGTCGCGGCCCCTTTGGCGCTTGTTCCCGCGACGGCGCACTATTCGATGCAGAAGGTCATTGAAGCTCTCGGATTGGGCAAGGAACAGATCAAAATGATTCCGGTCGACGGCCACTTCCGCACGGACGTGGGCGCATTGAGAGAAATACTCCTGCGCTGCGCGGACGAGCGCAGGCCGATTCTGGCGCTGGTTTCGGTCCTGGGCTCTACGGAAGAAGGGGCGGTCGACCAGATTCATCGCCTGGTCGAACTTCAGGCCGAGATGCGAAAACAGGGGCTGGCGTTTTATCACCATTGTGACGCGGCTTGGGGCGGCTACATCAGAACCCTCTTCTTCGACGAGCAGGGAAGGGCGGTCAAAACTCCCAGCGCGATCCGCGAGATCACGCAGACCTGGCCGTCAGACGAGGTCTTCCAAAGCTTCAGCGCCGTTCATCACGCCGACTCGGTGACGATCGATCCGCACAAGCTCGGCTACGTCCCGTACTCCTGCGGCGCTATCGTTTTCCGTCGTGAAGAAGTGAAGGAGTTGATCACGACCGAAGCGCCGTACATTTTTGACGGCGAAGAGAGGCGCGACCGCCCGTTCATTGGCCGGCACATCCTGGAAGGCTCCAAGCCGGGAGCGGCGGCGGCGGCCTGCTGGTTCGCGCACCGTGTCGTCCCGCTCAATCAAAGCGGTTACGGGTTGCTCATCGGCGCCAGCATCCGCAGCGCGCAGGAATTATATTATCGCCTCGGCCAGGAACTGGCGCCGGAACTTGCGCGCGAGGGAATCATCCTGAGAATCCTCACCTGGCCGCCCGACACGAATATCTTCTGCTTCGTGGTTAACAGGGCGGGAAACAAAAGCCTTACAGAAATGAACCGCATCAATCCGTTCCTACGGGAGATGTACATCGGGCTCGGCTGCGCGCTTGAAAATTTGATGGTCGCCGCGCGAGGTCGAGGTTACGAACCGCGCCTGGTCTTGTTTCCGAGCGGCGGTAAACAATCTTTGGTCGCGCGGGTCGAATTGAAACCGGGAGGCGCCGCGGAAGTCCAGCATTACCGCGCGATCGGCGAACGACACACGAATCGTTCGGCATACGACCGCGCGCGCGATCTGGCGCCGGCGATCATCGAGACTTTCAACAAGCAGGCGTTGAGCAGGAACGCGACTTTGTTGTCGTTCTCAGCCGGCGCCAGTGAGGGAAAGATTTTCGCCGAAGGAACGATTGAAGCGACCGCAGGATACATCGCCGAGCCGAAGCTCCTCAAAGATAGCCATCATTGGTTCCGTTACTCACTCGAAGAAGTGAACGAGAAGCGCGACGGGCTGTCTGTGATCGGATTAGGAATGCCGGAATGGCAGACGCGCGTCGCGCTCTCGCTCCCCGAATCATGGCTGGGCGATTTCGGCAAGAAGTGGCTCGAAGCGACCGAGAATGGAGATGGCTGACCACGATTGCTTCGAAGGTCATATAAGCAGAGCCGAGTACCGGCTTGCCAGGATCGTGAAGGACAGCGGCTTGCAGGCCGTATTCGGATTTCGCTGTGGTTATGCGAAACAACCGGCCAGGCCCGCGCCACGGCGCGGCGTCAACGAAGTTATCGAGGGGGTATAGGTGGGAATGAAGCAACCAGTCATCAAATTCGAGCGGGTTCATTGGTGGATACTTCTGATCGCATTATTGGCCGGCGTGGCGATCTTTTTCGCGTTTCACATGCACGCTTACTGAACAATCTTTCGGCGAATGGTGAATGCCAGAGAAGATCAATTCGAACAGCCGGCGCCGTTTCTATCTTTGATTACCGCAAAGGATTCGTGGGGGCCGTTGTTGCGGTTCCCCAATCGTGGCAGTGTTAAAGAAGGGGAAGTTGAACACATTCTCTTATGAAGGAGTGAAATTAAAATGGAGAAAATGAAGGCACTTGTTTTTCATGGAAAGAACGATATTAGAGTTGATGAAGTCGCGCGCCCGCATGCCGGTGTTGGAGAAGCAGTAATTCGCGTCACTCTCACCACGATCTGCGGCACTGACCTTCATATCGTTCGCGGGGAGTATTCGGTCAAGCCCGGGCTAATCATCGGGCATGAGCCGGTCGGTGTGATTGAAGAGCTCGGCCCGGGCGTCACAGGTTTCGAGGTCGGTGACCGTGTGCTGGTCGGGGCGATCACGCCCTGCGGCCAGTGCCGCGCCTGCCTTTCCGGGCAACTGTCCCAATGCGGTCACGGCGAGGGCTATGAAGCTATCGGCGGCTGGCGCTTCGGCAACACCATTAACGGCGCACAGGCGGAATATCTGCTCGTGCCGCACGCGCAAGCGAACCTGGCGAAGATACCGGATGAACTGACCGACGAGCAGGTGGTGTTACTGGCCGACATTGCTTCTACCGGCTTCAGCGGCGCTGAATCGGGCAACGTACGGATCGGGGATGCGGTGGTCGTCTTCGCGCAAGGGCCGATCGGCCTGTGTGCGACAGCGGGGGCCAAACTGATGGGCGCGTCACTGATCATCGGAGTGGACGGTGACGAGACTCGACTGAACATGTCGCGGCGACTGGGCGCAGACGTTACGCTTAACCACCTTGAGGTCGATGTCGTGGAAAAGGTAAAGCGATTGACGGGCGGCGGCGCTGACGTTGCGATTGAAGCTCTAGGCACGCAGGAGACATTTGAGAATGCGCTCCGCTGCCTGAGGCCCGGCGGCACGCTGTCCAGTCTCGGGGTCTATTCGGGCAAACTCCAGGTTCCATACGACGCCTTTGCCGCAGGGCTCGGCGACTACCGAATCACGACTACGCTCTGCCCCGGCGGCAAGGAGCGTATGCGACGGCTGATGGAAGTGGTCAAAGGCGGGCGAGTGGATTTCACGCCGCTGCTGACCCACACATTCTCGCTCGACGAGATCAAGGAAAGGTATCGGGTCTTTGGCGAACGGCTTGACGGAGCGCTCAAAGTAGCCATCAAGCCGTAAAGGCCGATGACGCGAAATGTCTGCTTCAGCATTCCTCGTCGTAGTCTACGTGGCGGCGACGCGCGATCTCGACGGAACACTTGGCCTGCGTGGCGACCGCCTGCGAGACCGATCCCAACAGCGCGCGCTCAGGCCCCCGGTAACCGTGCGAGCCGACGACGATCAAGTCAGCGCCCCAACGCTCGGCCTCCTCGACAATGGCGTCTTTGGGCGAATCAATTACGACAGTCGAGATGATCGGCAAAAACCTGGCGTCGCTATCGCTGAGCCTGGCTTTCGCGCGCTCGATAATTGTCTCAGCGCGATGCAGCGCCGCTACCTCAATATCTTCGCGGTAGCGTGGCGGCAACTCCAATTCCTCCAGCGACAAGGTTTCAGCCACGGAAATAATTCGCACCTCGCTGTCCGCGGGCCACGGCCGCTTCGCCACTTCCTCAACAGCGACATCGCTGCATTCCGAACCGTCTACTGCTATTAAAATTTTCATCGCTCTTCCTTCTTCACGATTTCGCCAGCGCCGCGCGATTGAGAATCAGGCGGATCAGGTGGTCGCGGCCGATTATGCCCAGCAGCCGTCCGTCGAGCATCACCGGAACCTGGGCGATATTCTTTTCATCCATCAACCTCAGCGCGTCTTCAAGCTCCGCGTCGGGCGAGACCGAATAGATTTGATCCGCCCGCCGCATCGCCGCCTGCACCGACGTCCGGCCCCATTCATCGCGTGAGACGGAGAGCACGTCGTTGAGCGTGATGATCCCGCGCGGCGCTTCACTTTCGCCGACCACGTAACACCGCCGCCCGCTGTGAAGCAGGAACTGCTCGACGAACTCGGCGAGGCTCGTGTCGCCAGGGACGGAAGGACAATCACGGCTCATTACCTCGGAGGCGGTGACGCCGGCGATAGCGCGCCCGACCGTGACCCGCTGCCATTCCATCTCGGCGGCGTGGACCAGGAACCATCCGAGAAATCCCAGCCACACGCCGTTGAACAAATTGTGCAACTGAAATGCCACGAAGACGCCGCCCAGGATCATCAGGTAGCCGATTGTGCGGCCCGCGCCGACGGCTACCCGCGTCGCCCGGTCTTTATCTCCCGTCACACTCCACACGATCCCGCGCAACACGCGACCTCCGTCCAGAGGAATGCCGGGCAACAGGTTGAACGTGCCGAGAATCAAGTTGACCGTCGCCAGCCATTGGCTCACCTCGCCGATGACCGGCGCGCGCCCCCGGCTCAGCAGCCATACGCCCCCGAAGAATGCGGCGAGAAAATAACTCGAAACCGGCCCGATCAACGCGATCCTGATCTCCTCGCCGGGCCGATCCGCCTCTTTCCCGATCTCCGACACTCCGCCGAAGATGAAGAGCGTGATCGAGCGGACGGGCTTTCCGCTGCGAATGGCCATCAGCGAATGCGCCATCTCGTGAAAGAGCACCGAGCCGAAAAACAGAAGGCTCGCGGCGAGGCCAATCAACAAATGAGCCGTCTGAGGCAGTCCCGGAAAGCTCGCGGCGAAGGTCCCGGTCATCGAGAACGTGATCAACGCGAAGATCACGAACCACGTGAAGTGGACCGCGATCGTGACGCCGAAAATCGAGCCGAGTCGAAATGTGTTTGTCGTAGTGTTTCGTTCCATTGGTTTCACTCCCATAATCAGGCGGCGGCCGCCTGAGCTTGCGCCGCTTCTTCTTCAGCGATGACGAAGGCGGTCTTGACGGCCGTGTCCGGGTTGAGCGAGATCGAGTTGATCCCCTCTTTGACCAACCAGGCGGCGAAGTCCGGGTAATCGGACGGCGCCTGGCCGCATATGCCGATTGGTTTGCCGGCGCCGTGGGCAGCTTCGATCGCGCGCGCGATCATCTGCCGCACCGCCGCGTTACGCTCGTCGAACAGGTGAGCGACCGTTCCCGAATCCCGATCTAGTCCGAGTACGAGCTGCGTCAGATCGTTCGAGCCGATGGAATAGCCGTCGAAGACCTTCAGAAATTCATCCGCCGACACGACGTTCGACGGCAGCTCACACATCGCATAGACTTCGAGGCCGTCCTGGCCCTGCTTCAAGCCGTTGGCCGCCATCGCTTCGATCACGCGCCTGCCTTCGTCGACCGTGCGGCAGAAGGGGATCATCACTTTGACGTTCGCCAGCCCCATCTCGCGCCGCACGCGGGCGAGCGCCGCGCATTCCAGGGCGAAGCCCTCGGCGTAGCGTGGGTCGTAGTAGCGTGACGCGCCCCGGAAGC
>WNFU01002295.1_pt1 | contig 36680 bp, 30 predicted proteins | sample 5400121 | NCBI WGS metagenome assembly WNFU01 (sample SAMN13153360, study PRJNA577476) | soil metagenome | isolation source: 100 cm soil or saprolite under grassland replicate 1 | place: USA:California | collected 2016-06-15
CGAAGATGCGATGATCAAACGCGGGTTCACGGGAGAACTGAGCCTCACGCTTGAAGACAATTTCACGATCAATCGTTTTTTGGAAGCGATCGGAGCGGACCGCTACAAGACGTATCGAATTTACCGCAAACAGTTACCCCGCTGACAACGACTGCCAAATGACGCTGCGGCCGCCGGGGCTTCGTAAAACGGAGCTTGGTCTTGCTGGGCGGCCGCCAGATCACGAATGCGCTCGGGCCCCCCGCGCCGTATCCTTGACACCCGACTTGCCAGCATCCCGGCCACTTCCCGGCCGGCGTATCGCAGGGGATGGCTCACGGCCAGTGAGGCTTCCGCGGTGCAATAAACGCCGCATCCCGCCTGGCAATCCTTCTTCCGGTTGTAGCTCAGCAAATCTTCCCGCGTGATCTCAAGAATGTGCCTCTCGGTTCGCACCTGGCTGCAGAGCCAGAACTTACCGGTCGATGAGACGAAGAAATATTTATAGCCCGCGATGCAGGTCCATTCGACCGGCTCCTGTCGCAACATCTTCTTTTCGTAAGCGAGAAGGTTCCAGCTGGAGTGAATCTTCTCGCCACTGCGCTTCAGCTTCTCCTGATGCTCGAGAAAGCGGAGCACCGGCTCGCTCGCACTTGGGTCGCGCAAGGCGCGGTCGTGCACGAGATCGTCGTGGACCACGCGCGCATGGACCCGGATGCCCAAGTCGAGACAAGTGTCTATCACCTGTCCCATCTCATCGAGCGTCTCTTTGAAAAGGACGCCACTGACCTGCACCCTGACCTTCGAATCTTTGAACCAGTCGAGCTTGTGCACGATCGACTTCATCGATTTGCGTGTGCTCGCGATCGGCGTCATCCGGTCCACGGAAATTTGCAGTCCATCGAGGCCCGCTCCTTCAAGGTCCGCGAGGAGCTGGCGGTTCAGGAGAAACCCGTTTGTGGACATGCTCACTTTGCGAAAACCGAGGGATTTTGCGTAACGCACTACCTCCACAATCTCCGGATGCTTGAGCGGTTCGCCCCCCTGCAGACCGAGGCGCATGACGCCGAGCTTCCGAATGTGGTCCATCCACTTCTTGAGATCAGCCAGGGCCGGATGCGGAATCGAGTTGTTGAACTCGTTGCAATAATGGCAATCCAGGTTGCACTGTTCGGTCACGTATAGGTGCGCAGACCACGGTTTGGTGTCAAAAACGCGACGCACCTGCTGGAGATCGAGCATTCGTTCCCCTATCACGGTCATAGACGCGGTGTCAAGCAACTACGCTGGCTCCTACTCCTGCCGGAAGGGATTGGCGCAGAAGAAGGAGAAGAGATATCGAATCTAGCCGGCGGCACTCTTCTCACTCCGCAAAGCCCACAGTGCCCAGGCCACGCGCGTCAGGTGAACGGCAGCCGTGACGGCTTCCCACCAGGCGATAAGTTTGAAGGCTCCGGCCACAGTGCCAAGGATAAGCCCGAGCGCGAGAATCCAGACGTAAATATTCCGCCGACCGCCCACGAGACGGAAGATACGATCGAAAGGCGCCAGCTCGCTGATCGATTTTCGGTAGTACCGAACGATGCTTGCGCGTGCTAGTGCGTTCATTACCTCCGCGCCAATAAGGAGACCGAGATAAGAGAAGGCATCGGGTAATTTTCCGGAAACGCTCAGGTGCCAGGCGAGTGCGAGCCACCATGAATTCTCGAACAAGGCATCAAAAAGATGTTCGAGCTTGCCAACCTTCGACGTCTCGAGTTTTAGGCGCGCTAGCTTCCCATCAAGTCCGTCAAGGACACCGACAACCAATGCAAGCCCCAATCCCCACGCGACATGACCGGTTACCAGAAGAACAGTGACTGTCCAAGCAACAACATTGCAAAACAGGGTCAAGTGATTGGGTGTGATCGGAGTCTTACAGAGACGAGCGACAAGAAAGGTCTCAATCGGCGCATGAAACCATGCGGGAATGTCTGGTGGGCCCTTTTGTATTGAATCGAACAGAACGCGCTTTGCCAGTTTTCTATTCGAAAGCGATGGCGCGGGAAACCAAAATGGCCGGAGTTTTCGACGCATCGATACGTAGTATAAGGGCTGGGCGGAGACATCCAGCGCGGCCAAATCATCGTGCTCCAATCCGTTGCGCAGATGTTGTTCAAGTCGCGAATGCTTTCGGGGTTGCGCCGAAGCCCAATGGTATTCCAAAAGAGCTGGACCGCATAGTTTCCCTCGGGAAGTATCCGGCGCGGAAGCGGTGAGGGCTTGAGTCCGTGGCCCCATGCCGGAGTCCACCAGAACCGTGGGTGCATTTTGCGAAACGAGGGCGCGCAACAATCGAGGGTCGAATACAGAACCAGCTGGAATAACGAGCAGAAGTGGAATTGCGTCGGAGCTGCGAGGCCAGAGATCGACAATCTGTTCCAGCCTCACCGGTCCAGCTGGACGAGTGCGAAGTGTTAAGTGCAACTCTGCCCGCGCCCACGAAGGGCGTGCGAGTTCCTTTGCGATTGGGTCGGGCGTGCTTGAAAGAACCGTTGCGCGTTCAATTCCGCAACGTTGCAGCGAGCGGAGCAGGCGTTCCAGCGTGGAAATGCCGCAAAGCTCAACCAGTGCGCTGGGGTCGTCGGCCAGAATGACGCATTCGTTAACCATAAATTTTCAAGATCGGATACGGAATCGACTTTACGGGAGCAAGTCGAGTAACAGCGCAAGATTACAATAAATTCGCCTTAGCCTCGGCATTCGCTAGGCTTTCTGCTTGTGGCAAAAAATAACGGCTCGACTTTAGCAGATAATTTGCGGCGATCACGTGTCGATGGCGCGCCAGGCATTTTTTCACGGCTCCGTTATAGTCCCTTCCTTGCGCAGTTGGTGATCACCCGCCGTTGCAACCTGTCGTGTAGCTATTGCTCGGAATACGACAAGGTCAGCGAGCCAGTCCCCACGGAAGTTCTGGGGGAACGACTTCGGAAATTGAAAAGTCTGGGCACTTTCGGTATCTCTTTAACGGGCGGGGAACCCACGCTGCATCCGCAACTCCCCGATCTTATCCGAAAGTGCCGTAAACTCGGTTTCTTCCGCACGGGTATGATTTCCAATGGCTTTTTCTTGCGACCCGAATTAATCGAGGCCCTTAATGAGGCAGGACTTCAGGAAATGCAGATTTCTATTGATGGAGTCCAGGCCAACGACACAACACAGAAGGTGTTGGCTAACTTAAAGAAACGCCTTCAATGGCTCCGTGAGTATGCCCGTTTTCGAGTCATTGTTAGTGGCGTTCTAGGTGCGTGCCCGCCACAAGAGGCTGAAGCAGTGCTCTCTTTTGCCAAGCAAATGGGCTTTGTCCCACGAGTTCTGCTTATTCACGATAATGAAGGTCAGTTGAAGCTGGGCCGCGAGGAAGGTAAGATATTTGAGAAGCTCCTCGGCCAGCTGCCAAAGACTTTTGTAGATTTTTCAACTTACCGAAAACGATTGGTGCGCGACGGTTCTGCACCATTCAAATGTCGCGCGGGAAGCCGATACCTTTACGTTGATGAATACGGAAAGATCAATTGGTGTTCACAGACTAGAAGCGTTTGGTCCAAAAGTTTGATGGATTACACGCGCACCGATTTACGCGAGCAGTTTTACCAGTACAAATCTTGCCACGCGACCTGCACACTCGGGTGTGCGCGCTCTACGAGCCAGCTTGATAACTGGCGGGCTCAACCCGGATTTAACTCGTAACTGGCGCTCATTTTTCTTTCCGCGTGCCGCAGCATGCTGGGGGTATCCACGTCCTGCCACCAACCATCGCCGATATCGATGGCACGAACTTTATCGTTGCCAGCCATCAATCGAACTCCATCAGCCAGGCTGCAGTCGTTTCTGCCACTGCGGGATTTCGCCCGTTCGAGGTAGTCGAAGATTTCGAGTGGGCAAACAAACAGCCCGATATCAATGGCATCGTAATCGCGCAGTTTTTTCCCGATGTCAGTGACTCTGTTTCCCCGTGTTCGGACTTTCATCGCGTCTTCCAAATCGAAGATGGAATCGAGTTTCCGGTCTACCCCGATGTTAAGGAAATCGGAATCGAAAGAATCGAGCAGACAATCGACTATCGCGTTATCGAAAAGATGATCGCTCATCGTGAGAAAAAAAGGTTTGCTGACGTGGCCAGCGGCCGCAAGAAGCGAGATGCCATTCTGTTTTTGCCAGTCGGCGTTTTCAATGAAGGACGCGCTGAGTCCAGCAGGAATCAATTGCTTGAGCCGCGCGATCATGCGCCCGCTTTCGTAGCCGACCACAAAGTTGGCGCTTGTGATCCCTGCGCGGATCAGCGTATCTAACCCGTACGAAATCAACGGACGGCCAAGCACTGGGACGAACGGCTTTAGGAAGGTGCTGTCCGATCCACGCAGACGCAAACCCTCGCCGGCCATCAAGATGACCGCTTCAAAGATAGCAGTCATATCTGGTAATACCGCTTCAATCCCCACAACCGGAGGCGTTGCGGAAGGAATCTGAAAATCAGAGGCGCAATTTTTGATTGGAATACATCGCCAACTGTTATACGCGGCGACGGCTGAACAGCGCTGACTAATCTGAGAACATGTTGTGCGACCAGGTCCGGTGGTGGCGCGCTTTTCATGTTGCGCTCGACGACTTCCCAAGTCCTCGCGACTTTTGTGTCGTAGCGGGGATTAGCCTTCGTGCTCTTGATCACGCCTTGGTTAAATTCGGTGCAGATGTCGGCTGGCTGAAGATCGATAACGTGCACTCGGGAATCACCGAACTCGAGCTGGATTGACATGGTAAAGGATACCAGGGCCGCTTTCGCAGCGTTGTAAGCCGCCATGAACGGCACTGGAAGACGGGAAGCTAACGAAGTGACGTTGATGATCAAACCGTCTCCGCGCGTTTGCATGTGGCGCAGTGCGAGCTGCATCAATTGGATTTGGCCGAAAACGAGAATTTGAAACTGGCTGGCAATTGTTTCTATGGGGAGAAGCTCAGCAGGTCCAAAGTGACCGGCGCCGGCGTTGTTGATGACAACGTCAAAGTAACCGGCTTCGGCGAGCGCGGAATTGAATGCATTTTCGATCGAGAGCCGGTCGGCCAGGTCAAGACGAATCGCATGCAATCGCGGCAGTTTCGGGATGCGCGCCAAATCGCGCGATGTACCCCATACCTCATGACCTTCCTCCACAAGTAATTTGGCAATGGCCAGACCAATGCCCGAGCTCGCACCGGTGAGAAAGACTCGCTTCATTACGCCGGTTTGGCCAAGCGTCTGTGGCGCAACCAGCCAACCCCGAATATTGCGAGGAAGACAAGACCGGCTATGACTTGTCCAGCGATCCCATCCAGAAACAAACGACACATCAGCGCCGGTACAAAGGCGATGGTTGCGGTGAGGATCGGTGGACGGATGCTACTCCACGGATTCCGCCATCGAAAGACCAGCCGCAGCACGCCGTAACGCAAGATCCCTTGGATTAGGTAGGGCAGCAGAATGCCGAATGCTGCGCCGATCACTCCGAACCGAGGAATCAGCCAGAGATTTGCGCCGAATGCTATGGCGCAGGTGACCGAAGAATTCAGCAGGTTCAAGTGCGGGCGTTGCACCATGATTACGGTCTCACCTAACGACACAAACGCGTTCGTGGCACACGCGATGCCGAGGATCCCGAGCCAAGCGCCACCTTGCGCAAATGCTGGACCGTAGATCAGTAAGATCACCGATCCGGTGAGCGTCATGACGGCGACCAATGGTAACAAAATCCACAGCATCCACTCGGCTAGACGAGCATAGGTGGCGGCGGCGCGTTGCTGATCGCCCGTCGCAGTCATGCCGGCAACGACTGGGGCAAAGATCGGATTGAACGCTTGGTTGACCTTGCGCAGATTGCTCGCAAGCCCAACCGTGACACTATAAACGCCAACCGTGGCGAGGGTCACGCCGGGAGCGCGGCCGATGAACCATCCCAGCATGATCACGTCCAGCCGCAGGATGAAGGCGTTAAACATCTGATAAACGCTGATAGGAGCGCCGTAGGCGAGCAATGTTTTTGCTTCGGCCCAAATGGAAGCGGTGTCGCGCATTGTCACACCGCTGAAGAGTTTTGAGGCAAATATGAGTGCGACAATTCCCGAAGCCGCGGTTCCGGAAACGGCGGCCACCTCCGGCGCGAACCTTGTGAATCCAAAGCCGAGCGCGATCAAAAGCGCCAGCGTCGTGATGACAGGCTCTGTCATGCCTCGCGAGTAGATGTCGTGCTTCATCACCTTCATGCCGCGCGAGATGGAAGTACAAACGCGGTACAAAGCGATGCCCGGCAGCGCGCAGAGGACAAAGGCCAGCGCGGACAGCATCTCGCGCGGAAATTGCAATCGATGGCCAAACATTTGGACGGCCGTGATGCCGATGGCGGCGACGAGAGTCGACTGAGTTAGAACCAGAATAACGGCTGCCCGAAACAGCGCGCGACTGCGCGCAAGATTGCCGGCCGCTTGCGAACGGGCGATAAAAGTCGTGATGGCGTTATCGAGTCCGAAGACCGCAATTTTGCTCGCCAGATCGGTATTCGCCCAGGCAACCGAAAACGTTCCCAAGGCAGCCGGTCCGAGGAGTCGCGCCACGAGAAAGGTAAAGATGCCGCGGAAATTCGACGCCAAGATCGCGATCGTGTTTAAGATGGCGCCGCGTTTGAGCTCTACTCCGGTTTCGTCTACGCGCGTTGGTGCGTCCACTGCGGGCGGCGCGACGTCGAGCGCAACTTCCGTTGGACTCACTGACTCCGTGCGAAGTCGGTCAGGGGCTTCGGCGATTTCAGCGTTATTTGTCATCCGTCACGATAAAGAGTGCCTACGCTACAGTTGAGTGCTCGGGTCCGCCAAAATTTTCTCGCAAAGTGTCTTGGTCACGCATCAGTGAGTGACGGTAGCCCTTATTGCATCGAACGGCGGCTGTCGTTACACTTGGGGTCCATTTCGCCTAAACAGCATGAGCATTCGAGCGATCACGTGTGAGCAGAGAGGGGCGAAAGAGTCTCCCCTGCTTGCTAGCATAAAACCGCAAAAAAGCCGCCTCTTCGCCGAGCTAAAAAGTTTTCGCAAGGATTGACTATCTTTGGAGGATCAGAAAACGGATCTCCCAGCCGGTATTCTAACTTTGCAACGCACCGATCGCTGGGTTGGTGTGCCTCTTTGCGCCATTCTAACCCTTCTCAGAAGAATCTTTGAATGTGCCGGGCGGCCAAGACCGCACCAGGTTCGGCGCATTCTCTTCGTCAAGTTCGCGGAGCAAGGCTCAACCGTTCTCGCCTATCCAGCGATTCTGCGTGCGATCGAAATGGTTGGACGTGAAAACGTTTACTTCGTCGTATTCGAAGACAACCGATTCATTCTCGATGCGATGGAAATTATTCCCGAGGAAAATGTGATAACGATCGCGACGAAGAGCCTTTTCGGACTCGCGACTGGTGCGCTGCAAGCGGTGCTGCAGGTGCGGAAAATTGGCATCGACGCGGTCGTTGATATGGAATTTCTGACACGTTTCTCCGCGATATTGACATTTGCGACCGGCGCCAAATCGCGTGTTGGCTTTCATACCTTTTTTGGCGATGGACCGTACCGCAGCGACTTAATGACCCACCGGCTCTTATACAATCCGCATCTCCATACAAGTCAGATGTTCGAAGCGATGGTTGAAGCGTTGACCCGCGATCCGTCGGTGCTGCCGACGTTTGATTTTACGCCATCTGCAAACCAGCCGCTCGCAACGTTTCGGCCCTCCCTGTCTGAAGTTGCTGAAATCAATACTCTGCTACAACGCGAAAATCCTGGGATCGGTTCTGCGCCGCTCATCTTGCTCAACCCGAACGCGAGCGACTTGCTGCCCCTAAGGCGATGGCCGCCTCTACGCTATGTCCAGCTTGCGCGGCGGTTGCTCGAACGTTACCCGGAGGTGTTCATCGTGCTTACCGGTGCGCCGGCCGAAGCCACTTCCAATAACCAGCTTGCAGATGAGGTTGATTCTGACCGCGTCATCCGGCTTGCCGGAAAAACGACCCTGCGGCAAGTGCTCGTGCTTTACATGCGTAGTGCGATTTTGGTTACGAATGACAGTGGACCAGCTCATTTTGCCTCGATGACACCGATCCGCGTCGTCACGTTGTTCGGGCCGGAGACACCGGCACTCTTTGCCGCGCGATCGCCAAACGCGACCTCTCTCTGGGCCGGCATCGCGTGCAGCCCCTGCGTGAACGCTTACAACAACAGGCAATCGGTCTGCCGCAACAATCTTTGCATGCAAGCAATCACAGTTGATGATGTTTTTAACGAAGTTACGCGCATTTACGATTCTCTTAAGAGGGCCACATCCGAAAATTCATCTGCCGAATGATGGATGTCGCAACTCAGAGGTCGCGCCGCCGGTTTTTCTTCGCTGCGCTTGGGATAATCCTGCTCACGGTCGCAATTCGCCTTCCCTCTCTTTTGCATCTTCAGCCAATTGATGATGAGGCGGGATATTCTGTAATAGCGAACGAGATCGTCGATGGAGGCCGTCCCTACGTTGACGCGGTGGATCGCAAGCCGCCGCTGCTGTTCTGGACGTATGCGGCGGTCTTCAAAGTCGCGGGAGAGTACAATTGGCTGGCGCTACATATGCTTTCGCTGATCTGGACGCTGGCCACGATGTGTGGGCTATACGTGATCGGAAAACAACTGTTCGATCGCGAAACGGGCCTGATTGCTGCGCTCTTCTACAGCGTGTTTCAACCTTGGGTGAGCTTTAAGAACCTGGCGTTCAACGGCGAGATGGTTATGAACCTGGCGATTGTCTGGGCGTGGGCAATCGCGCTCCGCCACAGTTCATCGCGGCTGCGACCCGAACTCTTCCTAGCAGGTATGCTCCTTTGCGCAGGCTTCTTGCTCAAACAGCCCGCCGCCATAGCAGCAGTCCCCGTCGGCATATATTTACTCCTCCCGAGCTATCGAGCTAGCAGCAGCTTGACGCGAACGGATTCGATCATTCAGGCAGCCATGCTCACGGCAGGATTTTTCGCAGCCCTCGGTCTTGTGACTATTGTGCTTTGGAGACAGGGCATTCTCCATGAGGCGTTTTACTGGACAATTGCCGATCATGACATTCCGCATGTTTTTTGGGGAAGGGGGATCTCGAATACGCTGACCTTCCTCGGGACGTGTTTGCCTTTAGCAATCGGTGCGATAATGACGTGCCTGGATAAGAGTAAGATTTGGGCTGGGAGGACGTCAGAACGAATAGCGCTTTTGGGGTTGCTTGCTGCCTCAATGATCGGCGTTGCAGCTGGCGCGCGCTTTTACGAGCACTATTACATCCAATTGATTCCGCCCCTTGCGTTGCTTGCCGCTCCGTACTACGCGCAGCTCTGGACCCGAAGGATGCAGCCGCCTCACTGGTTATTACGACCTTCTGTCACTTATGCCTGGTTGACGCTCACCATTGTTGCCTTCTCAATCTCGCACTGGCTAGCGCTGGCTGCGCGGCGCGAACCGAAGGAGACGGGACGTTATTTGCTCGAGCATTCTGCTCCAAACGACAGGATTTTCGTCTGGGGCCATAAGGCGAGAATTTATCTCGAAGCACGACGACGTCCTGCTTGTCGCTATATCTTGTCGTTTCCACTCACGGGATCAGTGTTCGGCGGAACGCTCCCGGGTTTTGATACTCGCAGCCGGATCTTGCCAGGCGCCTGGACCAACCTCGAGCAGGATTTTGCCAGGCATCCGCCGACCTACATTGTCGATCTTTACTCTGAGCCTGGCGCACTATATCCAGTGCAAAACTTTCCGATCTTGGCAAAACTTTTGGCGGAACGATACCAGCCGGTCGCACGCACCCCTGAGGGTGTAATTTATCGGATGCGCTAGGTGTGGTCAGCCGATCAATTACTTCTTCCTTCAAACGGACGAAGCGATATCAGCGCGACGAGCCGATATTTCCAAAATAATCGTTCCTTAACTCCGATTACCGACAAAGCGACGCACCGCGCCATCACAAATCCAGATGGAACGCACGAGATGAACGGCAGCACTAAAAGCAGCCCATCCGCAGATGACGGCGTAACTTTGCGGAAAAGCGCCTAACAAGAAGCCGCACGCCAGTATCCAAACGTAAACGTTTCTTCTAGCTGCGATCAGTCGGAAAGCACGGTCGAACGGCGCGACGTCATCCAGCAGGCGGCCTTTAGTCATCTTCGTCCGGCGTCTCGCAAAGTGATCCAGTAAGTGCGCTCCTATGAGCAACGTGAAAAAATAAAACGCGTTCGGAAACAGGCCGCTTCGCCACAATTGAAAAGCGATCGCCGTCCACCAAGAATACTCGATCAAATCGTCGAGATGATGTTCCCATTTGCCGAGCTCGGTTGTTTCGATTTTGACGCGCGACTGCTTTCCGTCCAGTCCATCGACGATACCAAATATGAGAGCAGCGATGATTCCGAGCCCGACGTGGCCAAGCGCGAATGCCGCGGTCGCGCTGCATCCGATGACGAAACCTCCAGTCGTAATTTGGTTTGGCGTGATTCGCGTTTTGCAAAGAAGCGAGATGATTGCCGTTTCGATCGGTGCGTGAATGTAAGCGGGTAAGTCGAGTGTTCCATTTTGCGCGGAATCGAGAACGATGCGCTCCGCTATACGACGGCTCCGCTCTGGCGGCGCTGAAAAACAAAATGGCCTCACGCGCCGGCGCATGCTGACGATGTAATCATCAACTTTTGCTGCGTCCACGATATCGATCTCGCGGTTGTCGATCGTTTTTTTGAGTTCCTCAAAAAAAGGCGCAGCCGGCGAAAGCGCAAAGAGAAAATCCCTTGTGACCAATGCAGGCCCACACGGATTCCGGATTAGAGAATGTGCGAATTCTGGTGGATCGGAATCGACAAGTGCGGCGGGAGACTGTTTCGCGCAGAGAGCCGCAAGCAAACGAGCGTCACAATAAGCATTTGCCGGTACTATTAGGAAACGCTCAGACGCGCTTTGTTCTAAAACGAGTTGGGGAGTAAGAAGTCCAATTCTGCCCGAGGCAAGATGGACAATTATGTATTGGCGCGCCCACGAGCGTTTCGCTAATTCAGCTCCGATGATTTCGGGTGTGGTGGAAAAGACGATCGCGCTGCGAAATCCGAGCCGCTGTAAAATGCGAAGCAAACGTTCAAGCAAGTTGACGCCACATAATTTGGTCAATGCTTCAGGTGCATCCGCGATTAAAATTGGCACAATGTTGTCCATCCTGTTGAGATTAACGATACCGTCGCGCCGTGCCAACTTTGAGAGACTATTCAGTTTTTCTTGGCGCTGCGACTGTTGCAGGCTGCTCAAACAATCGAGCTACGCGTGGGAAGCGACTGGCTGTCGATAATGCGGCCGTCTTTCATTTCGTGGATCCAATCGCACGCTTCGGCAATTGCCGGATTGTGCGTGGCGAGGAGCAACGCCTTGCCGCGTTCATGCACAAGATTCTGCAACAGCTCAAATGCGCGCTCGGAGTTTGCTGTGTCGAGATTGCCGGTCGGTTCGTCCGCCAGAATGACGCGCGGATCGTTTGCGAGCGCACGTGCGATAGCGACGCGTTGTTGTTCGCCTCCGGAAAGATGGCGGCTTGGCCTCCGCAATTTGTCTCCCAAGCCTACCCCTTCGAGAAGATCGCCTGCGCGCTCACGCATCTGCCGATCGGAAAGTTGGCCGAGCTTGCGCATCGGGATCATCACATTTTCCTGCGCGGTAAAATCCTCCATCAAAAAATGGAACTGGAAAATGAACCCAATGAATTGGCTCCTTTTATATGCCAATTCGTCATCGCTCAGGTGCGACATCGGCTCCGATTCAATTAAGACGTAGCCAGCATCTGGCACATCGAGCAGCCCAAGAACGTACAGCAACGAACTTTTGCCGCATCCAGACGGACCGACAACCGCGTGGACGCTACCGGGCTCGATATCGATCGAGACCCCCCGAAGAGCATGCACTCGCTCTTCTTCTTCGCCCAGATAACGCTCGATCCCTTCGCAACTAAGGCACGTTTCTGAGTTCATCTGGAACCTCGAATAGTAACAACCGGTGGCAACTCAGCGGCGCGACGCGCGGGCACATAACTGGCGATGAACACCGCCAGAAGCGCGAGAAACGTCGCAAAGACGTAATGGCGCCAGTCCCACGTGACCAAAAAATAATTTGTGTAGAGCAAGCCGCGGAGACGAATGGGAATGTGCGATACGCCCCAGGTCATTAACGCGCCGAGCAAGCACCCGACCACCGATCCAGCCGCAGCGATCAGTGCGCCCTGCCAGAGGAAGATTGCGCTGATGTCTCTGCGGCGGTACCCCATGGAACGCAAAATCGCGATCTCTTTAATCTTCGTGAGGACTGACATCGTAAGGACATTAAAAATTCCGAAACCGGCCAGTAGAATGATAAGCGAAACCGTAATCGCAACGGACATTCGCAAGGTCAGAAAAAGTTGTAGCGTGCTCTCCTCGCGTTCCTGCCAGCTAACGGCATTGTGCTGGAAAAGCGTTTCGAACCGGCTGGCCAACACCGGCGCACGATTCCGCTCCCGCAGTTTATAGATGATCATGGAGGCGCCAGAGGGCTGTTGTAGCAGCGCTTGTGCGATACGGGCATGGCAATAAACCCGCGTGGAATCGATCGAGCCAATTCCCGCGCGTGCGATCGCCGCAACATTGAATCGCCAGTACTCGCCGTTTGGAGCAAGTAATTGCACGGTCTCGCCCACGCTAGTCTGAAGGAGGTCTGCCAGGCGCGAACCGATAATGATCGCGCTGGTGTTATTTCGAAAGTCATCAAAGCTGCCATCAATCAATTGCCGCAGGATATCGGTAGTTCGTGCATGGAGGCCGGGATCGATGCCGTAAAGATCGACAGTCGCGTTCTCAAATCCCGCGCGAGCGCTTACGGTTCCGCGCAGAACCGGTGAGCACGAGATGACATCGGGGAATTGCCTGCTCACCCGCATGATTTCGTTGGGGTTTGTGATGCCTTCAAAATAAAGACGGCGGCCCGTAATCGCCTTGGAGTTTTTTGCGGCGACCATGAGCGGCTCATAACGCGGGCGAAAACGGGACCTGACGACGAGCGCGCCATTGCTGCCGATGTTGGACTCGATGAAATAGCGAGAGAAGCCCTGCGTCTGTGCCTGCGTGCAGATGAAAATTGCGACGCCGAAAACGACGCCGCTCAAACTCAAAAGCAATGCCCGCTTGCGATGCGTTAAAAAACGCAGAGCAATGTAAAGCGGGGGTGTCACGGCGCTTTCGGCGGAGGCGGCGCGTTGACCATGCGTTGGCGCACCGGCTGGCCGGAATGAAATTTGTCCTGATCGGAAACGATTATATGATCGCGGTCTGCCAGACCACTAAGCGCCTCGGAAAAATCCAGTGTGCGAAATCCTACATTGACGGTTCGTCGCTGCACAATTCCTCCATTTACCACCAGCGCTTGATCGACAAGCAGCGCACGCGTCGGCACGAGCAGGGCATTTTCGTGAACGCCGGTAATTATGTTCATCTCTCCGGTCATGCCGACCATCATGTTGTCGGGCGGATTTTCCATCTCCAGCACAACGGTATAACGCTGAGTGGTTGGATCGGCTGCGGGCTGGATTGAAGTGACGCGGCCCGTGAAGGTGCGCGTGCGGTAGGCGTACAATTGGACCTTTGCTTTCATTCCCGGTTTTACTTCGCCTACATCCTCCTCGTTAACTTCGCCGCGTACATAAGTCTTTCGCGAAGAGACGGTGAAAAGTTCGTTCCCGTCCGAAACCAATTCGCCATCGATTGTCTGGACGTTGGTTAGAATTCCATCAATCGGCGAGCGGACTTCGGCATTCTTCATTTCCGCTTCGAGCTTCTTCGCAATCTCTTCAAGAGACTTGAGATTGCGATCGCGCTCGATGCGCTCTGTCTCCAGCGCGCCGCGTAAACGGTTTACCTCGCTCTTGGATTTTTGATACTCAACAGCGGGCACGTTCCCTGAGGAAACAACTTTTTCGAGCCGTTGTAGATTGTCCTCCGCTGCCTTGAGCAACTCTGAGGACGGGAGGGGAAGAGCCGCGCGGTCAACGGCTGCCTGCAAATCCGTACGCGCCTGTTTCAATTGTCTGGAGGTTTCCTCGTCAGCGATGGTTGCTAGTAATTCTCCCCTTTCCACACCTTTGCCGATTGCGCCGCGACCGGCAGAGAAAGATTCTGCCAGCCGAATAAACCCGTCGTTTTGCGCCCGTACACGCACCACAAACGCGGGTTCGATCCGCATCGTCCCGTAAACCGCCGAGATAGCGGTCCCCCGCTGGACGGTCGTCACTTCCGCAACGGGCATCAGAAAAAAATATGCGAGCGCGAAAAGGACCACGATCGCCGCTGCGCCGATCCACAAAACGGTTTTTGATTTCGGCAATTTCAATTTTAGAGAACTAGTGTGATGTCCGCTCCGGTTGTTTGCAATACGCTCGTGCCCGGCAGTAGCCGTTCTTGTTCCGGCTTGTTCATAGATCTTTGAGGCCATTATTGCCAAGACACTGCAGCCGAGATATCCGTTCGATCAGTAGGCTTCAGGGAAGTGATGGCTTCCAGCTTCCAAATCTGTCGGTTCTTGTGAAGCCCTTAGCGATTCGACTACTTATCCGCTTCCGAATGCGGTTTGCGAGTTTCGTACGCAAATTGAAAATACCGGCCGGTTGCGCGGTCCCATTCTGCAGCTGCGACGTTGTGCTGATAAACAGCCTCAAGCAGGCCACTCTTGGTCTTCAGAAAAGCGGTTTGACTCACGCGGTACTCAAGCGGCGAGATCAGACCGGTTGCAACATTTTCCCGAACAGTGCGGGCACTCTCCTCCGCAGCGGCCGACGCGGATGCGAGTGATTTTTCGCGGGCCGCGATTGCTTGAACGTCGTTGGCGATCCGCGAGAGCTCGCGGCTTACGTTCGATTCCAATTTCCTGCGTGTCAGTTCGTTTTCCTCCCGTGCTGCTCGTGCCCTCAGCACCGCGCCTCCAACTTTTCCGTTATCAATGACACGCCAGGTGTATGCTGCTTTTTCACGAACTTCTGACCCAATGAAATCCTGTGTCTTGCTTGTCGATTCCTGCCGATGAATTCCTGAGACCGGAACCCATTCCCCGTGAATGCTTCCCACGAGCCTGGGATAATAGTCGGCTGCAATAATGCGTTGATCTTCGTTTGCAGCGCGCACAAACAGGCGGGCGAGTTTGAGATCGACCCTGCGCTGTAAAGCTGCTTCTGTTTCGGCAGCAACATCGATCCGCATTGGGACAAACTCCAGTTCGCCATCCGGTTCGGCCAGAGATGATTTTGCAGGGTCGATCCCCATTGCTTGCGCCAGATTCAATTGCGCTTCCCGATAGGCGCGCTGCGCGGCTTCCCTTTTCGGGACCAGTTCGTCGGCTTGGACAGTTGCGCTCGTGAACGCGCTTCGATCGGCTAATCCGGCTTCGAACCGATTTTTCTGAGTAGCAACATTTTCTTCTAATTTTTGTAGTTGTTCGTCTCGAATCGACGCCAGCGATCGGTTGTAAAGCGCCGCGTAAAACGCGAGCCGCGCGGCGTGCAACTGTTCAACCACGGCCACATTTAGTTGCTGTTGGGCGATTAGAACCTCAATGTCTCCACGCCGAAGCGAAGGCGGCACAGCCATGTTGAACAACGTCTGTTCCAAATTGCCGCGACCCACAGCAAATCCTTTTGCTCCGCTCTCGCCGGCCCGGTGGCCATATTGAAGACCTGCGGGAAGGCCCACGTCGAAGTCGGGCCAGACAATGGAACGAAAGACCAAGCGCTGCCCGGCAGCTTGCTCCAGACCGGCTTTGGCCTCGAGTATGGCGGGATTTCTTTCGAGCGTGGTGCGGAGGACCTCTTGCAGGGTGACTGCGCTGGTGGGACGCGCGAAACACGCGATCAGAATCAGAACCAAAATGTGAAGCCTCTCTGCTGGTTGTAGCCGCTTTCCTGTGGGAAGCGCACGGCCCATGCGTTCAACACATTCGCATCGCTTCGCCCACAGGGCGACGGCTACAGATTGCGCCGTCAATTTTAATGGTAGCTTCATCGCTGAGTCATTTTTTCCGGCGGCTTGGCCACATCGGCAGCGTGCGCAGCGTTGCGAGTTTCGTTCTTCACGTCTTTGACGTCGGATCCGAAATTGAGCGCTTCGGCTGAACTGGCGCAGGCGTGAGTAAGGCGTGCCAGAGCCACGTTGTGCAGGTAGATCGCGCTTAATCGGGTTGTGCGTGTACGGGTGACGTCGGCAGCTGCTTGCAGCACGTCGAGTTGTGTTCCCAATCCGGCGGCAAAATTCCCTCTGGCCATATCGAGTGCTTCATCCGCCGTTTGCAGGTTTTTTGTTTCACTCTCGAGAACGCGGTTGGCTTGTTGAAGATCGAAAAATGCGCTGCGCACTTCCGAGGCAACGCTGCGCCGTGCTGCTGCCAAGGCGTGCACCGCTGCCTCACGTCGGGCGCGCGTCGCCTGCATGCGTCCTTTGGTCGCGAATCCATCGAAAATGTTCCACGTGGCGTTTATGCCGACAACGCCGCCGTAGTTAAATTCAGGACCGACGTCCGGGTCACGCTCGCTGTAAACTTCATACCCCGAGAAGGCCCGCACGTGTGGACGCGTCGCGCTGCGGTCCAAAACGTACTGGCGATCTTCGATCTCGATGTCTTTCACTTTGGCTTTGATGATGCCACGGTTCGCGTCAGCCCGTGCGAGGCAGTCGTTAAGGTCCGGATGATTGGGCCGATACTGCAATTGTCCCGAAACTTCGAACGGAGGCGCCTGTGCGCCGGGAGCGAGATCAGTCCCGAAAAGTTCCGCCAGTCGCAAATACGAGTTTTTCAAATCCGTTTGCGCGTTAAATAATTCCGGCCGCTCGTTGGCGAGTGCCACCTCAGCCCGCTGCACATTTAATTTGCCAACAATGCCGGCGTCGAAATTTTCCTGCTCGCCTTTGAGTTCCTGTTCGAACACTCGGACGGAATCTTCATGCACGCGGACTTTCGCCCGGTTCAGCAACAGTTCGTTGAATGCGATTCGCACATCCATGGTGACGCGGCTGATCGTCTCCTGAAGATCGTAATTCGCCTTGGCGATGTTCAACTGCGCGATTGCCACCTGACTTCTGACCGCTCCGCCCGTATAAAGATTCTGTTCGAGCTTTACTATCGCATTGTAATCTTCCTGTCGAAGGTTTGTCTGGCTCTCGGTCTGTCGTTTATCGTATAGCCCGCTTGAGCTCAGCCACGGGAGATATCCCGAACGGGCTTCGATGAAACCACCGCGAGCCGCTGTCACCTTCTTGTACGCGATGAGGATCTCGGGGTTCCGCTCCTGAGCCAGGGCAACTGCTTGTTCGATGCCATAACCCGGCGCCGCCTCCAACGAGCTTGAGGACACGGCCAAAGCGGCAGCGATCATCACACTGATTGCCGCGAATTTCGAACACATGTGGTTTTATCTCCTGGCGGAGGCTGCCCTGCCTCAGGACGCCTCTGACTCTTGCCCTTATATCAGGCCTTGCAAGCGGGTGCGACTTCAGACACATTCGGGCTTCGCGGCCCGGTTTCGGGGGGCCTAACTAGGCGGGACGCGGCATCGGACCGGCCTAATTTAACGCTTGCTCCGAATTATTTAGTTCAGGTAGGTTTTAGTTTTTAGAAATGAGAAAAATCAGAATCGCAATCGTGGGCGTTGGAAACTGCGCCAGCTCGCTCGTGCAGGGAATCAATTTTTATGATGGCTCCTCTGTTAACGGTACCAGCATTGGCTTAATGCACCGTCAGATCGGCGGGTATCGTCCGAGTGATATTGAAGTTGTGGCTGCTTTCGATATTGACCGGCGCAAGGTCGGCCTGGACGTGAGCAGGGCTATTTTTTCGCCGCCCAATTGCACAAAGGTGTTCTGCGAAAAGATCAAACTCACCGGCGCGATCGTAAAGATGGGCTGCGTTCTGGATGGCTATCCGCCACACATGCAGGATCAGGATCCGCTGCGCACATTTCTTCCGCTCGAGAAGGAAACCACTCGCGAAGAGATTATCGCCGAGCTGAAAAATTCCTCAGCGGAACTGATGGTCAATTATCTTCCCGTCGGGTCCGAGCAGGCCACCCGATTTTATGCCGGTTGCGCGCTGGAAGCCGGACTCGGCTTTGTCAATAACATCCCAGTCTTTATCGCGAGCGATTCGGCTTGGTCGAAACGATTCGCCGATAAAAATCTGCCGCTTATTGGGGACGATATTAAGGCGCAGGTGGGCGCCACCATTGTGCATCGGGCATTGGTCGATCTCTTTCGCAAGCGCGGCGTGAAAGTTGTGCGCACTTATCAGTTAAACACGGGCGGCAACACCGATTTCCTGAACATGCTGAACCGCACCAGGCTGGCATCGAAGAAAACTTCCAAGACGGAGGCAGTGCAGTCCGTGATGGGCGACCGCCTGGTGGACGAAAACATCCATATCGGCCCAAGCGATTATGTGCCATGGCAACTCGACAACAAGATTGCCTTCATTCGCGTAGAAGGCCGCCTCTTTGGCGATGTGCCGATGGAAATCGACTTGAAACTATCAGTCGAAGATTCGCCTAACTCGGCCGGCGTAGCGATCGACGCGATCCGCTGCTGCAAGATTGCGCTCGACCGCGGCATCGGCGGCGTGTTGCACTCCCCTTCGGCCTATTTTTCCAAGCATCCGCCCGTGCAAATGACCGACGATGAAGCGTTTCGCTGCGTCGAGCAATTCATCCGCGGCGACCGAGAGAGCTAAGTTTAGTAGCGCACGCTAGCGGGAATCGGCGATCTCGGACCCGAGATCGTCTAGCCGCAAGTTTCTGAGCCGATCCCATTCCTCTGCAAGTTGGTCTTCGCTATACACGATCAGCTCGCCTGTCGCGGTCGAATAAATTCCGGCGCTGGCGGGCCGTTTCGTCATTTCTGTGACGGCTTTCCAGTAGGCCGCAATCTGCGGGCGATATTCCATGCGCAAATTCTCAAGCTCATGTCGCTCGACCCGGTTCGTTTTCCAATCCAGGACGAACCATTTCTTTTCGTCCGGCTGAAAAAGCGCAACATCGATGAGTCCTTCCAAACATTTTTGCTCATCCATTCTCCAGAAGAACGGCATTTCAGGAAAAATATCCGCGGCGAAAAAGCCTGGATGCTGCGATGCGTATTTGGTTAGCAGTTTCCATTCGCGTTTCGAGCGAGCCCGCTCGGGAGAGTCAGAAAGATTCGTCTCAAAAACCGCTTGCCACGTTTCCTGCTGCGAATGCCACGGGATTTTTTGAGCGAACTCATGCCACCAAATTCCGTACCGCGTGGCTGGATTCCCAACGCGCGGCGAACGCAACTCCGGTTCGATCTCGATCCACGCATCTGCGGTCGCCTCAGACTCGATTTGTTGCTCCTGAGCGAATTTGCTGGGGCTGATCGTGTGAACGAAGCGTGCTGCCTGCCGGCGAGCGTCGTCAATCCAACCAAGCTCGTGTGTCCCGAACTGCTCGGAAACATGCTCGAGCGGTGTGTACCGTTGCCTCTCACGCGTCTCAGGGCAGTCGCGCGCTTCATTTGATAGGGCCGCCACCACTTCGCAATTGCACTCGCCATCTCCGGCGCGTAACAAGCTGATTTGTGAATTGCGGTGGAATTGTCTGCGGCTATTGATGAAAAATTGTCGATCAAAAGCGAGCACCAACGTGTGCTTCGCGCGCGTTAGCGCTACGTAAAGCAGCCGTTCCATTTCCTGTCGGTCGATTTGCTTAAGCTCGTCTTTGCATTCGTCGAAATCCGTTGGATCAAGAATAATTTTTGCGCCGGGGGCATTCACATTTCGAATTGCGTATGGATATCGCGGACTCGCGTCGCGGACCTCACGCGTAAGGAACGGCACGATGACCGCCTGCCATTCGGAACCTTTCGCTTTGTGTGCGGTGATCAGTTGTATTGCTTCCCGCGGGGACGGATGAGTCTCGCGCGTAGCGTGAAATTGTGTCCGCAAGCTCTGCCCGAAATCTGAGAGCGAAAGCCCACGCGCTTCGGCGGTCGCGGCAACGCTCAGCAATTCGTCGAGCTCGCCGCTTAAGTCACCAAATTCCTCCTCTGGAAGGGAGCGCAGGCGTTCGCGTAATTGCGTGCATCGAACGATCTCATGGACGGCGGTGAACAATGGTTGTTGGACGATGGCTTCGCGAATGCGCAACAGGCCATTCAATGTTTTCGTAACCACGCTGTTGCCGCTCGAGTGCTCTCTAATTTGGAATCGCGCCGGGTGAGCCTGCGAGAATCGGTGGAGGTCGTCATCGGACAGCCCAAAGATTTCACGGAGGACACCGACGACTTCGTAGCTTGCGTTTGGATCGGCCATGATTGTCAACAGCGCCGTCAGCCAGGCGTATGCCGGGTTTTCGCCTTCCCTGTCGCTTTCGGAGTGGACTTCTACCGGTAGATCCACATTGGTCAACGCATCGCGCAACGTTCGCAGCCACGCTTTTCGCGGACACAAAATTGCGACCTGTCGCCATGATTCCGCGCGCAAATTTTGAAGGCCGATGTCGTGCAGCCACGCAGCGAGTTCGCGCGCTTCCAATAGAGCGCGCTGTGGTTCCGGCAACGCAAGGTTTACATCACACCCGAAATCGAAGCGAATCATTTGCCCCGGCAACACATCTGGACGCGGATTCAACTCTACAAACGCAACCTGACCGGCTTTGTTATTCAGAATTTCGCCAAACGTAGCGTTCACGAAATTAAGCTGCGCACTATCCAGTCGAAACGTGACGGAAAATTTCAGTTCCTGCGCGGCGCTCGTAGCGACGAGCACTTCGTGCAGCTCACGGTAGCGCGCGAGGTCGGCTGGGTCGCGATAAATTGATTGCTGGAAATCGCCGACCATGCAGAAATGACCGGGTCGTGGTCCACCTAAGGCGTCTGGATCTTCCATCCAAGCGCCGGTCGCCTCTGTGGAGCGCGCGACCTCCAATAGTACAAAGAATTGCTGCGGATCGGTGTCCTGCGCTTCATCGAGAATGACTCGGTAATTGTTTTCGCGAATGCGGCGCACCACCTCCGGAAGCCGCATGAGTTCTCCAGCGAGCGACACCTGGTCCACGTATTTGACGAGGCCACGCTCGAGTCGGAACTCGCGGTAATCGCGTTGCACCTCGGCTGCAACACACAGAGCGCACGCATTGACCCAATCACGCAGCGGTCGAAACGCTTCGCGCCAGATCCGCACAAATTCTCTCGACGTCGTGACGCACGGCGGCCACGGGACAAACTCATCGGTGCCGCGCCACCGTTTTTCCCAGCGCTCCAGTTCGGCTTTCGCTTTGGCAATATTCGGCGATGGCTTTTCGTTCGCGGCGTACACTTTGGCAAAGTCCGTGTCCGGATACGGCATTTGCAGTTCAACTGCGGTCAAATCGATCTCGGTATTGTGCGCGAGTTCCATCAATTGCCGTGCCTGAACGTGACGCAAAAGCAGACGGCGTGTTTCTTCAGTTAACGAACCCCCTACAGTTGCGTATTGCTGAACGAATTGGTTCCAAAGATCCGCGTCATCGGTGATCAGCTCGAGATTTTGCGGCAATCCGAGATGATGTCCATGTGTGGCGAGCACCTTCACGCAAAAGCTGTGAATCGTGCCGAAGAAGGCGCGATTGAATGCATCGACCACCTCGGGATTTTTTGAGAGCTTCGGATCCTCCAGAATTTGCTGCCGCGCCCGCTGTTGCATCTCATCCGCAGCGCGGTTCGTATAGGTGACGACCACAAGTTGTGGCAGCCACTCGAGCGCCAGCGAACTTCTGGCGATCTGGACTACTCGGTTAGTAATCGCACGTGTCTTGCCTGAACCAGCCGAGGCAACTACGGAGAAATTTCGGTTCAGCTCACACGCGAAGCAGTGGCGGGCATTGCCGTCAACGAGGCTGCTCATAAATCATCCTCCAGCTCGAGCGCTAGCGCAGGATGAGTAATAGCCCATTTTTGTTTTAGCAGTTCTTCATCGATGCCGAGCGTTGCCAGCGGATAATTGTAAGCAAAACCGTAATCCGCATGGAGCGGTCCGAGCATTCCGAAGACGCCGGTCTCCTGCATTCGATAGAGTTCCTCCCAAAAGTCTTTTTGGGCCACCGCGTCCGCCAAACGAAATTGCGGCTCCAGTTCATCCGCCAACCCCAACAACGCCAGCTGAACGTTTGAAGCTCCCAGCGCGTGCGTAGCCAGAGCATATAATGCAAGCTGCACGCCCCGGCCTTTGGTCAGCAGCCTCCGGAATCTCTCTGCGGGCAATTCCTTCGAACGCCGCTCTTGTAAATTGAGCCCGCGTTGCCGTCCGGTCTTGTAGTCAATCAACCATAAGTTCTCGAAGGGAAGCCGCCATTCCTTGCGTGTCCCGCGCGCCAGAATCAGGTCGATCCTGCCACGCACTCGCAGGAATTCATTTTTTCCCACTGGAATTTTCGTTGGCGAATCCAACGACCATTCCGGCGCCATGTGTGTCCAGTCCGCCGCAAGACCGGACAATTTCGCTGCGAGACGATCCGCGATGTAGAGCGCGTTGCTCCAGCCAGACACCCACCAATCGGGTAGAGGCCGTCCGCAAGTGACACAAACATCGTGCACGTCATCTCGAAATTGCCGCGCTTGCTGAAAGAGGCGGTCGCGAATCTCATCCACTTCGCAAAGCTCGACGAAGGCATCACTAGTCGTGTGTCGCACGCTGTCTGAGAGCCAGCGATGCACCCATAGGCCGGTGGTAGTCGCCCACGCGTTGCCGTTTTCACCATCGGGATCAACTCCGAGAAAAAGTCGCATCCACTCAATGGCTGGCGATTTCACTGCGGACTCCCATTGCGTTACGCGCAATGTGACCGGCTTTTCCGGTGGCGCGCGCAACGCGAATTCGTACTCACCGAATGCGCGCTCTACCCGCCGCATATTGTAGGCGTAGCGCGTCCGGCCAACATTGATCGAATCGGTCTTCTGCGCGTCAACCGGTGACCAGTCGCCCAACCACGTTCGCGTTTGTTCTTCCAAGGCTTGGAGAGTCTGTTGTGAGACACCCCGGCCCCGCGTCTGAAAATACAGACGCGAAAAGAAATCTGTCGGATTCGCGATCCGACTCGGCGAACTCTCAGAGTAAAGATTCGCGGTCACGCCAATCCCCCCGGTGGCCGATTCCATCAGATTACAAACTTGGCGTCGCCGGATCTGGCGTCGCTCGGAAGGCCCCAGCAGAAAGGTTTTCCCCTCGACAATGCTCCATTGGCCTTCTCCATGCCGCCCCCGTTTCACCGCGCGCCGGTTGAGCTTTTTGTTCCGCTGGTTGAACTCGTCGATTTTTCCGTTGGCGACGAATTCCTCATCAAGTGCTGGCCATGTTTCTTCGTTGAGTCCGGCAAAGATCAGGTGCGACCACGATTGGCCCTCCGCTTCCGCGTACGGCAGCAAATGCACGCGACTGTACGGATGTGCGCCGCAATCATCGCGGCTTAGAGACGGCGCGCTGAGAACTTCGCGCAACCAACCTAAATAATTCTCCTTCGAGAAGCTCTGTGGCACGTGGTCCGCCCAGCCACGGCTGAGTCGCTCGACCTCGCTCCAGTGTTGCTTCCAACCAAACTCCGCGAAAATTTGTTTCGTTTGCCTAAGAAATTCAGAAAACGTTGCGACCGCCGGCAGAAACTGGATCTTTTCTACTGCACGCGCGATGTCCGTGTTCTGTTCGGAGCGCGCGCAAACTTCGCGCAGAATTTCGATATTATCGATGAGTACGCTGCTGTAGGCGTCACGCAATTTTTCTTCGACCCGGAGAGCCGATGTCTTGTCGAAAATCCTTGCGTCCACAGCGCGCACAAATTGGAAGAGAAATTTCAACTGCGGGTTTTCTTGCAGTTCCAACCAAGCGCGCCAAGCGTCGTCATCGAAAACGCTCGGAGTCAGCTGCGCGATTGCGTCGTTGTGGGCGATCTGCGCTGCACGAAGAAAGCTCGCCACGAGCCGCGGTAGCGCGCCTTTCTGCGGGAACAAAATCCCAATGCGTTCACAATCATTTTCGCAGAGGAACTTCGCCGTGAGCGCGACAATGGCGCGCGCCTGCTCGGTGGTGTCGGCTCCGACCAGAAAATGCACTTTGTCCAACGGATCTCTTTCTCGCGTCTTTCGGTCCGCCTTCGCGTGTAACCCGGGAACCGGCTTCGCTTCGCCGAAGACTTCTTCCCAGGTGCCAACCCAGGTTTCATCGATGTCGCGCGCTTCGTCGCGAGGATCATTTAAGATAACGGCCGCTTCCCGTGAAGATTTCACCGCCGCATGCAACAACGGCCAGAGCGGCCAGTGTGCACCGTCAAAACCGGCGACAAGCAGCGGGGTGAATCGCGGCGGCAGTTTTGCCGCATTCGTTGTTGCGAGGCGGTCGGCTTCGTAAACAAATGCGAATCCGGAGTCGCGACATGTTTTCTTAAATCGTGCACCGATCTCGCCCAGCGCCGGCTGATCAACTTCCGCCACGTCCCAGCCGGCGGCGCCCAGTTCATCGAACAGATGCAGGAAATAATCGGGATCGCGTGCGACTGCTCTCGCCATGAGAGAATCCAGTGGTTCGCTGTCAACAGTCGCGGAAAATTCTTCGGCTGCGATCGCGAGGAGTAAACGCAAATGTTCGCGCAACGGAAGCTTTAATCCACTGTCGCGCAGCAAAAGTTCGCGCAACTGCGACGGCACGAGGAAGCGGACGCCCAGGAGTGAAATTCCGTGGGCCAGAAGTTTGCGCCGTAACAATTGTGCGTGGCTACGAAACGGAGTGACCACGGCAACCGGGGCAGTTTGTTCGAATGCTTGCGGAGCTACTCTTTCGAACCATGGGACCAGTACGTTCTCCCACGCGGCATCGAATGAAGTTGCCAGGTGAAGCGATACCCTCATGCGGAGAAATGGCCTTGTATCCGTAAGCGGCGTTTGTCACCCGTGCGAGTTGTCACGCCGTCTCGATCCAGCCGTTCCAGCAACGGCACCATGACGCGTCGCGAGCTTCCCAGCGCCTGGCGCAACTGACTCACAGTTGCGGGCCCGTTTTTGGAGATGAATTCGGCCACCTGGGACTTCATGCGCTCAAAACTCTCGCGCAATAACAGCACATCAAGAGCAAGTTCGGTCACGTCACCGTTCTCGATCAAAAAACGCACGACTTGCCGAGCCTGCGGATCCGACTCCATCGCCTTGCGCGAGGGTGGATCGAACGGCTGTCCGGTGAGCGCTTCGCGGATTCGTTTCTCGACCAGTTGAAGTTGGACCGGCAGCGTTGGACGGTGGGAAGTCCGTGAGATAACAGATCCTTTGCTGACGAAATCGCCCTCGCAAAGATCCGCCACTAGCGATTCAAGCAGCTCCGGCTCTTGAATGCGTAGCGCTGAGCGTAGCTCACCCAGATCGATACCGGCGCGCTCGGGAGACTCGTTGTGCGCCGCATCGATCAAGCCAATCGCCTGCGCACGGAGTTTCCGCCAGAATTCACAATTGGCCGCAATGTGCTGGCGCACGACAATCCCGCTGTTTTTCTCCAAATTTATCAGGGCTTCAGAAATTTCATCGGCACTGAATCGTGATTTGCTCAAAAGATTTTCTCGACGCGCGAATCCCTGTCGCGCGAGGGTCGCGAGCATCAAAGAATCGACGTTGTCTGGGGCGACACTGGACGCCAGTGATTCCTTGTCGCCATCTGGATCGAGCACAATTCCGCCGGCGATGGTGTGTCGCTCCGAGGAATCGCGAACGACAAAACGATCGCCGATGAACGCAAAGATAGGTGAGGCAAGCATTAAATGAGCAATTTTTTCTTTGCCTGCCTCGAGGGATTCATTTTCACGGAATCTAATCCTTGCTGCGACGCGCGACGCACCGTGGTGAACATATATCGACGATCCATTTTTCAGGGGATGCGCAACTGTCTTGTCGCGGTGGAGGCGCGACGGTTTTTCCAGACGAACAATCAGAGTCGAACTGGGCGTGCCGAGACCCGGAAGCGTCACCACGTCGCCGCGCTTGATCTGATCGACTCGAAGATCCGGTAGATTGATGGCGGTTCGCATTCCCGGTTGCGCGACTTCCAGTTCGTGGCCGTGGCTCTGAATCGAACGAATACGTGTTTCGAGAGCAAGGAGCCGCCGCTTAGTGTCCCCGTCACAACTGTGCCGATCCCACGGAGCGTGAACACGCGATCGATAAACAAGCGCGGCTTGCAGATGTCCCGTTGGGGCGCCGTTGTTGCGAGTTGAGTAGCTAGCGTGTTTACCAGCTTCTCGATGCCCGTTCCGGTCCTGACGGAGGTGGGAACAATCGGCGAATCTGCAAAAGGTGTGTCAGTGAGTTGTTCACGAATTTGATTGGTGACGACGTCGATTCGGCCCAGGTCGCTCTTGGTGAGCGCAATCACAGCGCGTTGCACACCGAGGTAATTAAGGATTTGGAAATGTTCTTCACTTTGCGGCATCCAGCCGTCATCTGCGGCAACGACAAACAGCGAGAGATCGATTGAGCCAAGGCCGGCGATCATGTTGCGCACGAAATCCTCATGCCCGGGGACATCGATGATGCCTGCGTAAATTTTGTCGCCGTTTGGCAGGGTTGCATTCAACGCGGCGAAACCAAGATCGATTGTGATCTGCCTTTTCTTTTCCTCGGGTAGACGATCGGGATCGGTGCCGGTTAATGCTTTGACCAGTGCGCTCTTGCCATGATCAACATGGCCTGCTGTGGCGATGATGAAGTGGTGCGTCGTCACTTCGTGCACGCTGCGCGAGCCGCGTTGATCACGATATCGTCCTGCTGAGGAAAAATTGTGCGCAGATCGAGTTTGAAGCGGTTATCTGCGATGTAGCCGATCACAGGCGGATTCGACGCACGAAGACTCGCGGCGAATTCGGCCAGTGACGAATTTCTGGGAAGGAAATCGATCGTCACAGACGGCACATTCGACTTCGGCAGCGTACCCCCGCCTGTTTTCGCTCTGCCGCGGCCGATGGCGATCTTCATTGGCAAATCCGCCAAATTCGAAGCAATCGCTGCGGCACGGGCGCGCAATGCGTCTGCTGAAGTTTGTAGAAGCGCGAGAGTCGGGATTTCGCCCATTTTTTGATTGAGGTGAAGATCCACAGTCGTTTGCAAGGCGGCAAGACAGAGCTTGTCGCAGCGCAGGGCCCGAAACAGCGGTTCGCGTTTGAGGGCGGTGACGAATCGTTTTTTTCCAGCGATGATTCCCGCCTGCGGACCGCCGAAAAGTTTATCGCCGCTGAAGCAAACAAGATCAGCGCCCGCTTTTAATACGTCGTCAGGAGTGGGCTCATGCTCCGCAAATCCCAATGATTCAGTCGCGATCAGCGCCCCGCTGCCGACATCTTCGACAAACGGAATCCGGTTCTTCTTCGCCAGCGCGCTGATCTCATTCGAGGAAGGCGACGCTACAAAGCCGCTCATGAAAAAATTGCTGCGGTGCACTTTCAAAATCATCGCGGTCTCTGGTCCAATAGCGTGCGCATAATCTTTGAGGGTGGTCTTGTTCGTCGCGCCGACCTCGCGCAATCTTGCGCCGCTTGCTTCGAGAATTTCGCTGATGCGAAATCCGCCGCCGATTTGCACCAGTTCGCCCCGTGAAATGATAACCTCCGGCGCGCCCGGCGGTCGGGCCCTACCAGCCTTTCGTGTGAAGTGCTGAACGATCAGGAGCAATGCCGCTGCGCAATTGTTTACTATGGTTGCCGCCTCGGCTTCACAAAGCCGCGAGAGCGCACTCTCCACATAAAAGCCGCGCCTTCCGCGTTCGCCTTTCGCAAGGTCGTATTCGAGATTCGAATACGCTGCCCCGACTTCATTCACTGCAGCCACGGCTTCGCGCGGAAGAGGGGCGCGTCCGAAATTTGTGTGAATGACAATTCCAGTTCCGTTGATGACTGATTGAAGTCTGGTGGCGCGAAGTTCATCTAGCGAGCGACGGAGATCAGCGACAATCGACTCGAATTCAGGCGCCACGCTGCTCGCACGAATCTGTGACAGTTTGCAGCGGACAATCTCGACGACGATAGGCCGCGGCAAATCAGAATGGCCGAGAGCATCCAGGATCTTCGACACCGCCGGGATTTGGCGTCGATTGTCGCACCTCATTCGGTCATGCATATCAATGGGCGGCGACGTCGTCGCGGTACGATTCGTCCAATCAGCGCAGCGGAAGGTGTGCCCGCTTTTCGCAGGACCATCAGCACTTTTTCCAGATTGGCTTCCGCGACGCACAGCAGTAATCCGCCACTGGTCTGTGCGTCGGTTAATAGAACTTGGCACGTCTCATCCGCTCGCGCCCAATCGACAAGAACCGTGGCTCCATTAAGGTTATCCCGGGTTCCTTGCGGAACGCAGCCCAGATTCACGAGTTCGTGAATTTCGTAGCTGATGATCGGGACAGCAGCGGGATCGATATCCGCGGAGACACCACTCGCCCGGCACAAGGAGATCAGATGCCCGATCAACCCATAGCCGGTGATATCGGTGGCGGCGCGCACCAGCCCCAACTCAGCCAAATCAGCGCCGACCGTGTTGACCTGTGACATAAGGGCGATCACGTTTTTTTGCAGTGCGCGCGAAGCCATTCCGCGTTTGATCGCGGTCGTGGCGATACCGGTGCCCAGCGGCTTGGTCAGAACGAGCACGTCGCCGGGACGCGCATTTGCGTTTGTAGTGACGCGTCGGACGTCAACAAGCCCGGTAACCGCAAGTCCGTAGATCGGTTCTGGATTGCGAATGGAATGGCCGCCTATGATGACGCATCCGACCTCGGCTGCCTTGGCAAGCCCACCACGCAAAATCGAAGAAACCACTCTTGGCCCGACAAGATCATCAGGAAAACCGATGACGTTTAATGCAGTCAACGGACGTCCACCCATGGCGTAGATGTCGGAGAGCGAGTTGGCGGCTGCGATCTGGCCGTACGAAAACGGATCGTCCACAATCGGGGTGAAAAAATCGACGGTCTGCACGAGTGCGCGATGGCGGTCCAAACGATACACGCCCGCGTCGTCGAACGTTTTCGAACTGACGAGCACGTTTCGGCTTAACGAGATGGGAAGCTGCGGCAAAACTTGTCGCAGGGCCTGTTGGCTCAATTTTGACGCTCACCCGGCGCAGGATGAAAGCGACGTTAGCTTCCGGATTTGCTCACGCGACATGTGGTTCACCTCCTTCGATTAGTTTGTCATTCCGAGCGAAGTCGAGGAATCTCGATGAATCAGCTGTCGATATGGCCACGGGCTTCTTCGACTTCGCTGCGCTCCGCTCAGGATGACGAGAGAAAACCAGGCGGAGAGGATAGGAATCGAACCTACCTCGCCACTTGCGTGGCAACGACGGTTTTGAAGACCGCGAGGGCCACCAGGCACCCTTCACTCTCCGGATTGCGAAAAACTCCCAACGTCCAACGTCCAACGTCCAACGCCGAATTTTTCGCGCGCGAAGCGCGCCTTTGAATGTGGCGATCCGCCACAGGATGGATTCGACGTGGCGAACTTGCCGCGGCCCTTGAAGGCTGAACGGCGAGCGACGAATTACAGAAATGGACGCGAGCTGTTCGCTATTTTGCTTTCTTGATCGCCTTAACGATCTCGTCGAAATCCGGCCACTCGCCGGACTCGAGTTTGGAATGGAGCAGTTTGTCATTGGCGCGAATTTCGAAGGCGCCGCCGCTCGAGGGAATCAGCGTAAGCGAATTAATGCGCTCGCCGAGTTCGAGGATTTTGGCCGCCAAACTGACGGCCTTCGGCGTGTAGTTTCAAACGACGCAGTATTCGACTGATACTTCGGTCTTCACCCGAACAACTCCTTTCCGCAGCCAAGCTATCGATCTGGGTAGAACGGGTCAAGAGTCATGCTGGCGGGTTTCCCGGCGCGCTTTGCGAATGCAGCCTTGACACAAGTGCGCGCAATACCTCAAAAAAGAAGTGCCGCAGCCCGCTCCACCAGGCTGCGGCGTCTCCACTTTATCAACCGCGGAAACGGCCGCGGTTTTTCAGCCCTGAGGGCGTTAACCCTCAAGATTCTTAAAAGGCGAAATTCAGGCCGCTGCGGAACATTCCGAAATTATTCCTGGGTCCATCGATCACGCCAAAACTCAAGTCGTTAGTCCAACCGACGTGGTGCGCGAACCGAAATTCGAGACCGGCACCGAATTGACCGAGTACTTTCGTTTCGGCGCCGAAATGTTCAGTCTGCGCATTGACAGCGAAGGCGTCCGGTGGTCCTTGCGTGTGAAGGGTCTCCCTTTCGCCTCCGCCGAAAATCGCGCCCACACCCGCCCATGCATAAGGCGCGAAATGCGTGCACGGAATTGGGTACCGCAACGTAAGTGTGCCAAGGACAGCGCCGACGGTGTGATTATGATTGATTCTTCGGTGAACAAATATCGGGACCGCTTGGTCCTCGAAGATATCGAAACCAGGCTTGTGAGCGTCCAGTGCAAATCCCTCAACACCGAGACCAGCATAGCGGCAGAAGAAATATTTGATGTCACCGCCGCCGCCCCATGCGTGATCGCCGCCAATGTAACGGTCATAGGTGCCGAGCACAGGACCGCCTTCACTGGTGCTTTGAACGATGTCGACCAACGAAGGATTAGAAGCGAACTCGGTGTTGGTGAATGTATACGTGCCCCAGAGATTCACGTTCCATTCGCGATCGCCGTACCATTGCGGACAGGGCGGGACGTACGCGATCTGTTTCATCTCTTTTCCCGAATCCTTGCCTGAACGGGCGTAGGCAGCGTCGGTGTAATAACGGAACCGTGTGGATACTGGCGCTTCAGCTTCGCCGGGGCGTTCGCCACCAAACAGCCAGGAGAACGCCACAAAGACATCAGCGACCGGTGAGTCGTCAGTGCAGCCGAACAGAGGCGAGATATCCAGGCGAGTTTGCGCTGTCGGTTTCCAAGCGACGCTTGGACCGATGACGAAAATGTTCTCGGGATCGCCGCGAGTGTCTTTGACTGTCAGATTTTTATATTGCATTTCTATGCCGACTTTGAGGCGCTCGTTAGGGAGGAGGATCGGTACCATAGCGCTCTGGGAGAAGCCCCATTCGCGGCCACGATCACCCGTATTCTCTTTTTCGAAGAACCAGTTCATGGCCCACTCGACGTGCTCGCCGAAATCCTGGGCGAGGAGCAAACGAAATTCATAGGCGTCGGGAACTTTAGGCGGGCCTCCCTCTTCCTCCTCCTCTTCTTCTTCGCCTCCTTCACCCATAGGAGGTGGAACTTCTTCGTGTCGAATCGTGCCGACACCGAATTTGTATTCTGCGAAAAGCGTTGGATTGAGTGGAATTTTGTTCCAATCAGCAAGAGCCCATCGAGCTTCCAGGCTCACTGACCGCGCGCCGCCGCCGCCATTGAATCGTTCAAACTGCGCCTCCGCGGCAACCCCAAAACGATACGGCAACCCCATTTCGATTTCTTGAGTGAAAAGATGATCAGGCGGCCCGTGGCGAAATCCCTGGCCTTCGTAAAGCTCGCCGAAGAAAAATGCCCATGGCGGCAGTACATAGGCTTGCGTTGTGTTTGAAAAACGGCTGCGCGAAAACGCCGGCGGCGCACCGTAAGAGCTCGGCACTTCTTCGCCCGTGACCACAACTGTCGGTTCTGTTTGTGCTTGCGCCATAGCGGAGTGATTTGAGGCAAAAAACATCAGAGCCGCGCAGCCAACCGGCAGGATCGACCACCGCCCAATTGCAGAAAAGAAGAACGTCTTTCTCATAAAACGCGCCCATGATTACAAAATTGTAATGAATGGCAAGACAAATTTTCAGGGCGACCAACAGGCAGTCGAACCGTTGGCGCTGTTGTTCCCAGCGTAGCGCTTGTGCCGCGAGCGAAGTTCGCCGCAGAGCTATTCCGGGAGATTCGCAGTGTCTCCCTGCGAGCGTCAGGTATGAAACTCGAACCTTAGTGCGACGCGTGTACCGCCTTCGCAATCACAAAAGTCGATGCCGGCTGTGGAGCGTAGCTTTCGGGGTACCCCGGTTCACACCCGAAGCGAATGTCCATGACGGCTGCGTTTGTAGTCATGTTCGGAACAGTCCAATCGAAATATTGGGCTTTCGGGTCCAACCAGGGGCTAATCCACATAGTGAATGTACTGCCGCCGTCCACCGACAGCCACACTTCCATCTCGCACGCCCCGAAGTCTATGTTGGGAAGCGCTGATCTCCACTCAACCCTGATTTTCTGCCCAGGGTAGAGAACCTGCCCAACCCTCGGCGAAATCAACGTGGCAGAATATGTTCCTCCCGCGCTTGAAGTACTACCGAGTTGCGGAGCGACGCTAAGCGCCACCGCAAAAATGGTCGCAAGCAATCCTCGAGTATTCATTTTATTTTTCCTCCGATTGATTAAGAAGAGTTCCGAGCACAAACGAGAATCGTCAACCAATTTTATGGATTACTTTTTTGTCATCTGTCCCGCGAGGGAGAGATGGGGATGCTGCGTTGACTTTTATTTCCGCGAAAGCGGGAATACCAGTTTGACTATTGTGCCGCGACCGAGGTTGCTCTCGATGATGGCTGAACCGCCGTGGAGATCGACAATCGACTTTACCAAAGCCAGGCCTAGGCCTGCGCCATCGGAACCTCGCGATGATTCGGCACGGTAAAATCGATCGAAAACGCGTGGCAAATGTTGTGGAGCTATTCCGCAGCCGTTATCGCTGATGGCGACTTCAAAATCAGCCTCGCGTTGGCAAAGCGCGATTTGAATTGAACCATTCTCCGGAGTGAAGCGCAGTGCGTTATCGAGCAGATTCCCCACGGCGCGTTCGAACAGATCCGGGTCTGCATAAATTTGTCCGTTGCCGCTGCACGTGATCGTCACATGATGATCATCTGCGACGGTTTGATAAAACTCTGCGATTTTCTCCACTGCTGCGCGTGCATTGAACCGCTTCCGTGCGATCGGTTCACGCGCCGCATCCACGCGTGCGACAAAAAGCAAATTGTCCACGATCCTGGAAAGCCGTTCGCATTCGGCGACGGTGGATTCGATCGTCTCGCGATAGTCTGCAGCGGTGCGATCTCGCGTGAGGGCAACCTGCGCTTCGCCCAGCATATTGGCGATCGGCGTTCGCAACTCGTGCGCGAGATCGGCGGAAAATTGCGAGAGCCGGGTAAACGAATCGTCGAGACGTTTGAGCATTTGGTCGAAAGCGATTGCGAGCGGTTGCAGCTCGCGCGGCCACCCGGTCGAACCGATACGTTGCTTCAATTGGTCTGGCCCTATTCGGCCGAGTGACTCCGTCATTTCTCGGAGCGGCCGCAACCCGCGTCGGGTAACGATGATCGCAATCAATGCCGAGGCTACAACGCCGCCGAAGAGGACCGCGATGAATAACAGAGCGAAGTTCCTTTCAACTTGCTCATCGCTTGAGCGGTCTTGCGCCACTTGAAGCGTGTAAGGCTGGCTGCCAAACTCTTCATTGAGCGCGACGAGGGTGAACAGCTTCGACTCCGTGCGGTAATCCTTTAGGCCGCCAATAGTCGCCGCTGACTTTTGCGGAGGCGGGAAAATCTCTGGCGGAAGCAATCGATCCATTCCAGGCGTCTGCGCGTAAGTGCGCCCTTGCGGATCGAGCATCCTGATCCAATAACTGGTATGCTCGTCAGCATTCCGGGCCGTCAGCTCTGCGGCCAAGGCGCTGGGCCCGTTCTCGCGGAGAGCGGCGCTTATCGCGAACATTTTGTCGGCCAGAACTGCGTTGTCTTCGGCGAACGCATTGCGCACGACAATTGAGTAAAAGATGCTCAGCCCGCACGCGAGCAAAAGGCCCGCCGCCAGCGTAAATAGCAGAATGAGCTGTAATGCGATGGAGCGTTGTTTGTTCAAGGACGACAATGAAGATGACTAGCGTCCTTTGAGAACGTAGCCGACGCCGCGAATCGTGTGGATCAGCTTCGTCTTGAACGGGTCGTCCACTTTCGAGCGCAACCGGCGGACAACTACATCGACGACGTTCGTGTCGGTCGTGAATCCGACGTCCCAAACGTGTTCTGCAATTTCGTCGCGCGATACCACGGCGCCGGTTGAGCGAACCAGATGCGCAAGCAGAAGGAATTCCTTTGGCGTGAGGTTCAGCGGAACGCCCGAACGCGTTGCCTTGTGCCGCTCCAGGTCGAGTTCCAAATCCTCGATGCGCAAATGTTCGGGCGGCTGCTGGGGAGCGCGCCGCAACACCGAACGGACACGGGCGAGTAATTCTGGAAACGCGAACGGTTTTACCAGATAATCGTCTGCACCCAGCTCGAGTCCTTTCACACGATCGCGGACGCTGTCGCGGGCGGTAAGAAACAAAATGGGCGTGCGGACTTTGTCGCGCCGCAGTTCCGCGACGACATCCCAGCCGTCCTTGTGTGGCAGCATGATGTCGACGATCAGAAGATCGAATTTGGTCGTACGCGCCTGTTCCAACCCGGTTTCGCCATCGTGCGCGACACCGACAGCAAAGCCGGCTTCGCGCAATCCTTTGGCCAGAAAAGCCGCGGTTTTCTTTTCGTCCTCGATCACCAAAATGCGCATAAGGCTCATTGCCTATACGAGCATGCGGCTCATCTGCCAGACCGGCGTTGTGATGGCGGTACGGCGATCAGCAGCCCGGCGATAAGAAATGTGATTGCCGCCGAGAGCAAACAATAGCGGCAATAGGCGTGCAGCAGGAAGGCCTGCACATATAAAAACCAAAGCGTAGCCAGAAACATTGCGCCAATCGTCGGAATGAGAAACGTTCGTGCTCGCGCGTAGCCAAATGCTGTAAACGTAGCGAAGGCAAATACACAAAAATAGGCAAACGCGCCAAGCAAAGCGACCGGGACGCCGCCGACCTTTGCATACGAACTGCCCAATACCCGGAAGCAGTCGGGTGACCCTCCGCAGCTGAGGGTCTCGCCAGTGAGCGCCTGCACACTGAGATAAGTTGCATCGGCCAAACCGGCCACGGCAACAATGGCCACTACCGTGTAAAGAATGGTGCGAAATCGCGATACGGTCATGCCTGCGGTTTTCCCGCTAACGCTGCATTGATCGCAGCGCGAACGCCTTCCGGGTTTTTATCTTTTGGGTCCACGGGCTGGCCATTGATATACAGGGATGGAGTGAGCTTTATTCCGAGCGATTCGCCGCGCGCATAATCGGAATCGACTCGTGCTTTGGCTTGTTCGCCATCCATGTCCTTTTTAAGCTGATCAACATTCAGTCCGATCGTGCCCGCGTACGATTCGAACAATTCGCGCGCATTGGGAGCCTTGCTCCAGGCTGCTTGTTCGCGATACAGCACGTCGTGCATCTCCCAAAAACGACCTTGGATCCCGGCGGCTTCCGCAGCCAGCGAGGCCTCCCGAGCGTGCTCGTGAACCGTGAGCGGGAAATGCCGAAAGAGGATCCGCAGGCGCGAGTCATATTCTTTCAGGAGTTCCTCGGCAAACGCGGCGAAACTGCCGCAGGGCGGGCATTGAAAATCGCCAAACTCTTCCAGCGTCACCGGGGCATCGGGGTTGCCCCGAATGTGCACTGATTCGGAGCCGCTATTTACCGAAAGAGCCTTATCTTGGGGAATAGACTGGAGTTGCGAATGCTTTGCACGATAGAGCATCGACCCGCTCCCAAACGTGACCAATGCGACACCAACCACGATTACAAACGGCAGATAGCGTTTCATGCGCAAGGGAAGCGGAGAATTTCGACGCGACAATTCCTTCGTCAAGTGCCAGCCCTGTTAAGATTCGCTTTCTGTTTGGAATGGTTGACCATCGCCACGCCCGGCGGATATAGTGCGCAGTGAGATTTCGCAACTTACCCACGGCCTTCGGGCTCATCATCATGGCTGTTTGCGCTTCCACCGGACAAACTCCCTCTGCAGGAGAATCAGGAATTGAAGGAGTAATTACGATCGGCCCAGCCAATCCGGGGCCAATCAGAGCTGATGCTCCCGCTTCAATGCCGCTGGCTAACGCCACTTTTGCGGTGGAAAAGAATAATGGCGAGGTGACATCGTTTACCACTGACGACCAGGGACATTTTCGCATTCCACTAAGTCCCGGTCACTACACGGTTTCGATCAAAGGGAGGAAGACGACCATCGGGCACTTTGGCCCGTTTGAGGTCGATGTTGTATCAGGCAAGATGACAAAGGTTCAATGGGAGTGCGACTCGGGTATTCGATAGTCACGCAGCCGCCGTGTAACACAGGCATCCTGCCTGTTCTTTCAAGCGCGCCTCTTGCCTGCTCGAGCAGGACGGCGGCATCATTGTCAGCCTAAAGTCTAAGCTTACGATGGAACGCAGCCGGGAGTCTGCCCGGCTGCGCAACTAAATATCACAGCTAATTGCCACTTACGGCCGAGGCGGCGGCGTGGGACGAGGTCTGGGCGTCGGTGAAGGCCGCGGCGGTACGGTCGCAGTTGCTGTCGCAGTCGCTGTTGGCGTAAACGTTGCCGTCGCAGTCGCCGTCGGAGTGAATGTGGCAGTTGCTGTCGCGGTCGCTGTCGGAGTGAATGTGGCCGTTGCCGTCGCAGTCGGAGTGAATGTGGGCGTAGCCGTAGGCGTGCCGCATGGACCGCCGCCGTTGCTGCGAC
>WNFU01001180.1_pt1 | contig 36679 bp, 35 predicted proteins | sample 5400121 | NCBI WGS metagenome assembly WNFU01 (sample SAMN13153360, study PRJNA577476) | soil metagenome | isolation source: 100 cm soil or saprolite under grassland replicate 1 | place: USA:California | collected 2016-06-15
CGGCGAACTCCGTCACCGAGGCGACCGTGAAGGCCAGGCCGACCCCGACCGTGGAAAGCCCCACCACGTCCTTGGCGAACAGCGACGCCAGCGTCGAGAAGACCCCGGCGACGAACCAGAAGTACGCTCCGTTGCACAACAGCACCGTCACGAACGACCGGCTCCAGACCAGGTCCCGGAGGCCTCGCCGCGAGCCGTCATCGGACGGGCGCACGGGGTCCTGCACGGTGGTCAGGTACAGCCCGGCGGCGACGAAGCAGGCCCCCGCGTAGAACCACAGCGGCGCGGCCAGGCCGAAGAGATCGGCCACGAACCCACCGATGGGGTTCCCGAAGATGATCCCGACGTTGAACGCCCCGTAGAAAACGCCCATGACCCGTCCCATGCGGTCGCGGGGCGCGGTCAGCAGCAGGTAGGACATCAGCGCCGCGAAGAAGACCGAGGAGCCGGCCCCTCCGGCGGCCCGGAAGATCACCAGGAGGGGGAAGGTCGGCGCAATGGCCGCGGCGGCGGAGCTCACGCCGACGATGGCCGCACCAGCGGTCACGACCGCCCGCTGCCCGAAGCGGTTCACCAGCGGGCCGGCCACCAGGTCGAACAGCAGCCGGGTGAACGCGAACGCGGACACCAGCAGGCCGACGGCGTCGTAGCCGACGTGGAACGACTTCGCGTACAGGGGCAGGACCGGCGACACGATGCCGTAGCCGAGCATCACCACGAAGGTGCCGACCACGACGACGCGGATCTCCCGGACCCGCAGGATGTCCACGAACCGGACCTTGCCGGGCGTCCCGGTAGCTTCCCGGGCGCCGTCGCCTGGGACGACCGTGGACATCGCGCCAGTCTACGGGCGGACCTGGTGTCCCCGGATGGATCGCGGCGCAAGCGTTCCGGGTGGCTCGTTCGTTTCCCGACCGGGGTGCCCTAGGCTTCCGGCTCGCGATGGCCGATCTCCGCGATGGACGCTCTGGCGCCGTTCGGGCCGGTTCGCTGGCGACGCTCGGGGGCGGACGCGTTCCGCGGCGAGGCGACGACCTGGCCCGGTCGGAGGTCGTTCCGGGCGGCGTCCTGGCGTGGGCCGACGGCCTCGTGACGTATGCGGGTCCCGCCGACGGCTGGCGCGGCGGGCCCGTTCGGGATCTCGGACCGGTCACCATCGTGCCGGGTTTCGTGGACTGTCACACCCACGTGCCATTCTTCGGCTGGCGGGCCGAGGAATACGAGGCCCGCCTGTCCGGCCGGACCTACCGGGACCTGCACGGGGAGGGGGGGATCTACCGAAGTGCCCGCATGATCGCCGAAGCCTCCGATGAGGAGGTCATATCGTTCTGCCGTCCCCTGCTGGGCGAGATGCTGGCCCACGGGACCACGGCCGTCGAGCTGAAGACCGGGTACGGGCTCTCGGTGGAGGCCGAGCTTCGCCTGGCTCGCCTGGCCCGCCGGTTGTCCGACCTGGCCGAGCAGACCTGCACGGTCACCCTGCTCGCGTGCCATGCCGTGCCCCCGGGCATGGCCCGCGAGGACTGGGTCCGGCAGGCGTGCCAGGAGCTCATCCCGGCCGCCGCGTCGGAAGGCCTCGTCGACGCCGTGGACGTCTACGTCGAGGACATCGCGTTCTCGGTGGACGACCTGCGCGCCGTCGCCCAGGCCGCGCGGGCCGCGGGGCTGCCGGTCCGGTGCCACGCGGACCAGATGGGCGACTCGGGCGCCACGGAGGCCGCGGTCGCGTTGGGCGCGCGCAGCGCCGACCACCTCAACCACACCGGCCCGGCGGGGGTCGCGGCGCTGGGAGGCGCCGGGGCGACGGTCGCCACCCTGCTCCCGACCTCGACGTTCACCCTGCGCGCCCAGCCTCCGCCGGTCCGAGGGCTGCTGGGATCCGGCGCGGCGGTGGCCATCGCGTCCGACTTCAACCCCGGCACGTCGCCCGTGCTGTCCATGCCCGAGGTGATCGCCATGGCCTGCACGCTGTACGGGCTGCCGCCACCCACGGCGCTCGTCGCCGCAACGGTCAACCCCGCGTGGGTCCTGGGCCTGTCCGATCGCCTGGGAACGCTCGAGCCGGGCAAGCGGGCCGACTTCGTGGTGCTCGCGGCCGAGGACTTCCGGTCGGTCCCGTACCGCCCCGGCCACAACCCGGTCGCCGAGACCTGGATCGGGGGGCGCCTGGTGTCCGGTCACTCCGGCTGACCGGCCTCGCGGGCGAACCCGGCTGCGGTCAGTCGAGGGGGCGAACCGGCTGCCGTCAGTCGAGCGGGCCGACCTCGTCTTCCACCGCTCGGACCAGCCCGCCGCCGCGGATGAGGTCGATGGCGGCGGCGATGTCGAGACGGATCTCCCGGTCCTCCTCCAGGGGGGTCACCACGCCCCGGACGGCGTCGAGCGCGGCCCGGGTCCCAGCGCCCGGTTCCAGGGGCCGCCGGAGCTCCAGGGCCTGCGCCGCGGCCAGGGCCTCCAGGGCCACCACCATCTCGGTGTTCGCCACGCACTCCCGGGCGTGGCGGGCCGAGGTCATGCCCATGCTCACGTGGTCCTCCTGGCCGGCCGAGGACGTGATCGAGTCCACCGAGGCCGGGTGGGCCAGCGTCTTCGACTCCGAGACCAGCGACGCCGCGGTGTACTGCACCAGCATGAACCCCGAGTTCAGCCCGGACTCCCGGACCAGGAACGGGGGCAGTCCATTGGACAGCGCCGGGTCCAGCAGCCGGTACAGGCGGCGTTCGCTGATGCCGGCCAGAGGCACGGCCGCGGTCGCCAGCGCGTCGAGGGCCAGGGCCACCGGCTGGCCGTGGAAGTTCCCGCCGGACAGGACGTCGCCGGTCTCGGGGAACACCACCGGGTTGTCCGAGACCGACCCGATCTCCCGCTCCAGGACCTCGCCGACGAAGGCGGCGACGTCACGCGTGGCGCCGTGGACCTGGGGTGCGCACCGCAGGGAGTACGCGTCCTGAACCAGGTGCCCGCTCTCGCGGTGCGAGGCCGCGATCCCGCTTCCCGCCATGAGCCGGCGTATGTTCGAGGCAGATGCCGTCTGCCCTGGGTGGGGGCGAAGGCGCTGGAGGCGTTCGTCGAAGGCCCGGTCCGTCCCCAGGAGGGCCTCCACGCTCATGGCCGCCGTGACATCCGCCGCCTTCGCCAGCGAACGGACCCGGGCCAGCGCAAGCGAACCGATCGCGAGCATCCCCTGGGTCCCGTTCACCAGGGCCAGGCCCTCCTTCGGTTCGAGCTCGATCGGCTGCAGCCCGGCCTCGGTCAGGAGCGGACCCGCGTCGGCCGGCCCGTCCGGCCCCAGGAGCTGGCCCAGACCGACCAACGGCAGGGCCAGATGCGCGAGCGGGGCCAGGTCGCCCGAGGCACCCAGCGACCCCTGCTGGGGGACGGCCGGGATCAGATCCCGGTTCAGCATCTCCACCATCCGCTCGACCACCAGGGGCCGGACGCCCGAGTGGCCCAGGGCCAGGACGTGGGCCCGCAGGAGCAGCATGGCGCGAGTCTCCTCGCGAGGCAGGGGCGGGCCGACCGCGGTGGCGTGTGACCGCACCAGGTCGAACTGCAGCCGCGCCGCCTGCTCCGGGGCGATCCGAACGGTGGCCAGGCTCCCGATGCCCGTGGTGACGCCGTAGACCGTCTCGTCGGAGCGGACCTTCTCCTCGACCACCGCTCGCGCCGCGCTCATCCGGTCGATGGCCGGGGCGGGAACCTCGACCCGCTCGCCGCGCGCGACCGCCACGACGTCGTCGATCGACAGCTGCTCCCCCACCCGAACCAGCACGGCTCCGGAGGCTACGTCCCCCATCGAGCCCCGGCAACCGCGGCACCTCCAGGCGGGTTGGGGGATCGCCCCGGCCCGCTGGACTCCGTGGTCCTCGATTCCACCGCCGGCCCGGGGGGACCGCGCTTCGGGGGCGCCCCTCCAGACGGCCCGGCCGGTGCGGGACTCCAGTCCCTAGCCCTGGAATCCGACATGCGCCACGTTCGACCTCGAAGTCGAGGTCCGGGAGGGACCCGCCTCCTCCCGCCGGTCAGGAGGGTACGACGATGCTGAAGCGACTATCTCCCGAGGCCCTGGCGCGGGCCGCCAGCCGCAGGCCGTGGACGACCATCGCGGTCTGGATCCTCGTCGTGGTGGGGGCCATGTTCGCCTCGTCCGCGCTCCTGGGCGGCGCGCTCACCCACGACGTCAGGTTCACGAACAACCCCGAGTCGGTGCGGGCCAAGGAGCTCATCGACGCCCGATTCCACCGCGCCAACAACGACACGGAGTTCGTGATCGTGCAGTCCGAGACGGCGACCGTGTACGAGGCCCCGTTCCAGACGGCCGTCCGCAACGTCCAGCGAGACCTGGCCGCGCTGGGACCGGGCGTCGTGGCGAGCACCGTGAGCCACTACCAGACGCACGATCTGACGATGGTGTCCGGCGACGGCCACGCCACCCTCATTCCGGTGCAGATGGCGGGAGACATGGACCGCGCGCACGACACGATCGGGGACGTCCATCGGGCGATCGGCGACGCCCCGCCGGGCTTCGACGTCCTGGTCGCGGGGCGGGCCACGCTGGACAGCGACCTCACCGCCATCGCCGAGGCCGACATGCAGAAGGGCGAGGGGATCGGCATCCTCACCGCCCTCATCGTGCTGGCCGTGGTGTTCGGCGCGATCGTGGCGGCGTTGCTCCCCATCGGTATCGCGCTCCTCGCGATCGCGGTGGCGGTGGGCTCCGTTGCCCTGCTCGGCCAGCTGTTCCAGTTCACCTTCACCGTCACGAACATGATCACGATGATGGGCCTGGCGGTGGCCATCGACTACTGCCTGTTCATCGTGTCGCGCTACCGGGAGGAGCGCGGCGCCGGTGTGGCGAAGGACGAGGCGATCCCGGCGGCGGCGTCGACCGCGGGCCGGGCCGTTCTGTTCAGCGGCATGACGGTGGTGACCGCGCTGCTCGGCATGATGATGATCCCGGCCACCATCTTCCGCGCCATGGCCGCGGGGGCCATTCTCGTGGTCATCGCGGCCGTCACCGGGGCGCTGACCCTGCTCCCGGCGGTCCTCCATCTCCTCGGAGACCGCGTCGACCGCCTCCGCCTCCTGCGCCGCAAGAGGAAGGTCGCCGTCGATCCGGCCGCGGGCTTCTGGGGCCGGGTGGCGGGCACGGTCATGCGCCGGCCGGTGGTGAGCATGGTGGCCGCCGCCGGATTCCTCGTGCTGGCGGCCTCCTCGTTCGTCCGGCTCGACACCGGCTTTTCCGGCGTGAGCACCGCGCCGGACAGCGTGGAGTCGAAGCGGGCGTTCACGGTGCTGGCGTCGCAGTTCTCCGGGGGGGTGACGAACCCGGTGCAGATCGTGATCGACGGCCGGGCCACCGGGCCACCCGTGCAACGCGGGATCGAGGACCTCCGTGGCCTGCTCCGGCGCGACGGCGGGTTCGGGCCCTCGACCGTCGAGGTCGGCCCCGCCGGCGACACCGTCCTCGTCTCCGCGCCCGTGATGGGGGACCCCTCCGGGAAGGCCGCGGTCGGGTCGGTCGGCCGGATCAGGTCGCAGTACGTCCCCGCCGCATTCCCGCCGGGGTCGGCCGCCCAGGTATTGGTCGGTGGCGACCCCGCCCTCAACCGGGACTTCTTCGCCATCACCGATCGGTACCAGCCGATCGTGCTGGCGTTCGTCCTCGCGCTGTCGTTCCTCCTGCTGATGATGGTGTTCCGCTCGGTGGTCGTGCCGCTCACGGCCATCGTCCTGAACCTGCTGTCGGTCGGCGCGGCGTACGGACTGCTGGTCCTCGTCTTCCAGCAGGGTGGGCCGGGGATCGGGAGGTGGCTGGCCGACCTCTTCGGCTTCCAGCAGGTCCAGGTGATCGAGGCCTGGCTGCCGCTGTTCCTGTTCTCGGTCCTGTTCGGGCTGTCCATGGACTACCACGTGTTCCTGCTCTCGCGGATCCGCGAGCGCTACGTGCAGACGGGCGACAACACCGACGCCGTCGGCCACGGACTCGCTCGAACCGGCGGCATCATCACCGGCGCGGCGCTCATCATGGTGGCCGTCTTCGCCGGGTTCGCCTCCGGCCAGCTGGTCATGTTCCAGCAGATGGGATTCGGGCTGGCCGTGGCGGTGCTCCTCGACGCGACGGTGATCCGCTCGGCGCTCGTCCCCGCGGTCATGAAGCTCCTGGGCGACCGGAACTGGTACCTGCCGGCGTGGCTACACTGGCTTCCCCGTCTCTCCGTGGAGGGTCGGGGACGCCGCGTCGTCGCGATGCCGGAGGCCGAGCTTCGGATCCCGGGGCGCGTGGAGGAACCGATCGGGGCGTGATGGTGACCCCGGAGGGGCTCGCGGTCTGATAGACACCACGTCATGACCGTGGTGACCGCGGAGCTGGTGTTCGCCGGGGACCGGTGGGAACGGCGCCACGGATTCGCCATGCAGGGCGGGCGCATCCTCGGGACCGGGACACCCACGGACCTCGCGGAGCGGTTCCCGGGCCACGAACGGGAGGACTGGGGAGGAGTGGCCGTCGTGCCGGGCTGCGTGAACGCGCACGCCCATTCGTTCCAGGCCCTTCTGCGTGGCTACGGCGACGACCTGTCGTTCATGGGCTGGCGGGACCGGGTGCTGTATCCGTTCTCCGAGCGCCTGGACGGCGACGGCATCCGCACGGGGGCCCTGTTCGACTTCGCCGAGATGGTCCGCCACGGGATCACCACGGTGGTGGACTTCTTCTACCTCCACGACCGCGGCAACGAGAACGACCGGGCGGTGATCGACGCGGCCCGCGAGGTGGGGCTGCGCATCGTGCTGGCCCGTTCGATGTACGACTGGTCCGGCGCCCCGAAGCGGTACCAGGAGGCGCCGCCCGAGGCGGAGCGGCGCACCCGGGAGCTGCACGACCTGGTGGCCGGGGACCGCGGCGCGTTCGTCCAGCCGGCCCCGCACTCCATCCACGGGGCCAGCCCCCAGATGATCCGGGCCGGCGCCGCCCTGGCGGAGGAGCTCGATACGCCGTTCCACATCCACGTCGCGGAGGGCCGGTACGAGCGGGACATGTCGTTCGACCGCCACGGCCTGTCGCCGGTCAAATTCCTGGACTCGCTCGGCGTCCTCAACGACCGGGCCATCCTGGTGCACTGTGTGTGGGTCGATCCCGCCGACCTCGATCTCATCGCCGAACGAGGCGCCAGGATCGTCCACAACCCCGGCGCGAACTCGTTCCTGGGCGACGGTATCGCGCCGGTCCGGGAGATGCTGTCCCGCGGGATCCCGGTGGCCCTCGGCACCGACGGCGGGTGCACGAACAGCCGGCAGAGCGTGTTCGAGGAGATGCGGATGGCCGCCCTCCTGGCGAAAGCCATCGACGCGAACGCCGAGGCTCTCGGCGCCGAGGAGATGCTCATCGCCGGGACCGCCCGGGGGGGCGAGATCCTCGGGCTCCCCGTGGGCCGGATCGCCGAGGATCACGCGGCCGACCTGGTGGTCCTCGACCTGGAGGCGCTCTCGCTCCAGCCGGCCGCCACGGCGCCCAAGCAGGTCGTCTACGCCATGCAGCCCGAGGCCATCGCCCGCGTCTACGTGAACGGCGAGGTCGTCGCGGAGCGAGGCCGCCCCGCGCGGGTGGATCCCGCCGAGATCCGGGCCAGGGTCGCCGAGGTCACGAAGGACTGGCAGCCTCCGGATTGACCGCAGCTCCACGCGGACCGGCCGGCCTGTCAGTGGTGGGTGCTAGTGTCGGTGACGGGATGACGGCCGTAGCTTGGACCGCGATCGCTCTGCTCGCAGCAACGCTGGGGGGATCCTTCTTCTACCTCGGCTCGCGGATCGATGCGCTCGGAGCGGGGGTGGACGCCCTCGGTTCGAGGCTCGACGCCCGCATCGACGGGCTCGAGGTCCGCATCGACTCGCTCTCGTCGCGCATCGACGTGCTGTCGTCCCGGATCGACGGGCTGGCCACCCGGCTCGACACGCACATCGAACGACACGCTACCGGCTGAGCCGGACTGGGCGGCGATTCACCGGGCCGCCGACGCTTCGCGGCCGCTCGCCGCTACTGCTCTCGCCAGGGGAGGCGGACCCCGCGCTCCCCCGCGACCTCCACCGCCCTGTCGTAGCCGGCGTCGGCGTGCCGGACCACGCCCATGCCCGGATCGCTGGTCAGGACGCGCTCCAGGCGCGCCGCCGAGTCCGACGTCCCGTCGGCCACCACCACCATGCCCGCGTGGATCGAGTAGCCGATCCCCACGCCTCCGCCGTGGTGCACGCTCACCCAGTGCGCCCCGGCCGCGGTGTTCACCAGAGCGTTGAGGATGGGCCAGTCGGCGATCGCGTCGCTCCCGTCCTTCATCGCCTCGGTCTCCCGGTACGGCGACGCCACGCTGCCCGCGTCCAGGTGGTCCCGCCCGATCACGATCGGCGCCGACAGCTCCCCCGTCCGGACCATCTCGTTGAACCGCAGGCCGGCCTTCGCCCGCTCGCCGTACCCCAGCCAGCAGATCCGCGCAGGGAGCCCCTGGTACGCCACGCGCTCCGGCGCCATCCGGAGCCACCGGTGGAGCCGTTCGTCGTCCGGGAACAGGTCCATCACCGCGCGGTCGGTCTTCGCGATGTCCTCCGGGTCGCCCGACAGCGCCGCCCATCGGAACGGCCCCTTGCCCTCGCAGAACAGGGGCCGGACGAACGCGGGCACGAACCCCGGGTACGAATAGGCCCGGTCGTGGGCCAGCCCGCCCTCCTGCGCACCGGCCCGGAGATTGTTCCCGTAGTCGAACACCACCGCGCCGGCCTCCTGGAACTGGACCATCGCGTCGACGTGCAACGCCATCGACTCGTGGGACCGGGCCACGTACCGGCCGGGATTCGAGGACCGAAGCCGGGCCGCGTCATCGAGCGACAGCCCCGCGGGGACGTACCCTCCCAGCGGGTCGTGGGCCGAGGTCTGGTCCGTGACCACGTCGGGCCGGAACCCCCGCCTGACCAGCTCCGGCTCCACCTCCGCCGCGTTCCCCAGCAGCCCGATCGACACGGCCTCCCCGCCCGAGCGGGCCTCCTCCACCCACCGCAGGGCCTCCTCGAGATCCCGGGTCTCGCGGTCCAGGTACCGCGTCTTGATCCGGCGTTCGATGCGGCCGGGGTCCACCTCGACGCAGAGAGCCACCCCCTCGTTCATGGTCACCGCGAGCGGCTGCGCGCCGCCCATCCCACCCAGGCCGGCCGTCAGCACCACCCGCCCCCGGAGCGTCCCGCCGATGCGCTGCGACGCGCACTCGGCCAGGGTCTCGTAGGTCCCCTGCAGGATCCCCTGGGTCCCGATGTAGATCCACGACCCCGCGGTCATCTGCCCGTACATGGTGAGCCCGGCCTTCTCCAGCTCGCGGAACGTGTCCCAGGTGGCCCACTTCGGCACGAGCATCGAGTTCGAGATCAGCACCCGGGGCGCCGCCGGATGGGTCCGGAACACCCCCACGGGCTTGCCCGACTGGACCAGCAGGGTCTCGTCGTCGCCCAGACCGCGCAGCGTCCGGACGATCGCGTCGAACGACTCCCAGTCCCGAGCGGCCTTCCCGGTGCCCCCGTACACCACGAGGTCCTCGGGCCGCTCGGCCACCTCGGGATCCAGGTTGTTCATGAGCATCCGGAGCGCGGCCTCCTGCGGCCACCCCCGGCACGACAGCTCCGCGCCCCGCGGAGCCCTGATCTCGCGCCCCACCGAACTCCCCTTTCGCCTGCCTTCCAACGGGCAGGTGGCCACTCGCGGGCCGGCCTGTGGCCACTCGCGGGCCCATGGTAGCCCCGCTCGAGTCGATGACCCGACGCGCAGAGATCGCTCGTCCGGTAGAAAGGACGCATGAACCCACCACGCCTTCCCCGTTCCCTGGTCCTTCCGCTCCTCGTCGCGCTCCTGGCGCTCTCCGCGCCCCCCAGCGCCCGGGCCGAAGCGCGCGGGCACGCCCGGGCGACGTTCCACCGGCGAGCGGTTGCGACCGGGCTGAGCTTCCCGCTCACGTTCACGTTCTCGAAGGCCGGCCGGATCTACTACGGCGAGAAGTCGAGCGGGGAGATCCACCTCCTGGACCCCGACTCGCACGACGACCGGGTGTTCTTCACGATCCCGAAGGTGGTCGACGCCGGCGAGCAGGGACTGCTCGGGCTGGCCCTCGACCCGGACTTCCCGTCGCAGCCCTTCGTCTACGCCTACGCCACCCGCGACCTCGACGGCACCCCCTACGACCAGATCCTGCGGATCCGGTACGCGAACGGCCACGGGAAGGACCCCCACGTGATCTTCAGCTCGAAGACCCGCTCGGGCGCGTATCACGACGGCGGCCGGATCCTGTTCGGCCCCGACGGGTTCCTGTACGCGGTGCAGGGCGACGGGCACTCCTCGAAGCTGGCGCAGGACAAGTCGAACACCGCGGGGAAGGTCATCCGGATGACCCGGGGCGGCAAGCCGGCGCCGGGGAACCCGTTCGGCCAGAGCCGGATCTGGTCCTACGGCCACCGGAACTCGTTCGGGATGGCGTTCGACCCCGTCACCGGGCGTCTGTGGGAGACCGAGAACGGCCCGGACTGCAACGACGAGCTGAACCGGATCGTGAAGGGCGGCAACTTCGGATGGGGGCCCAAGGAGACCTGCGACGGCCAGGCCCCCCAGAACACGAACAACAGCGGGCCCACCCCCCGGATCCTCCCGAAGCGCTTCTACACGCCGACCATCGCCCCCACCGGCACGGTGTTCTGCCACGGCTGCAGGCTGGGGTCGGCCAGCAAGGACCGGCTGTTCTTCGGGGCGTTCAACACGAGCCAGATCCGGAGGGTCACGCTCACGTCGAACCGCCTGGGCGTAGCCTCCCAGGAGGTCGTGTTCACGAACGACCACGGCATCCTGTCCATGGAACGTGGGACGAATGGCGGGATCTACTTCAGCGACTCGGGCGGGATCTTCAGGCTGGTCCTCGCGTAGGACCGGTCAGAGCCGTGGCGAGGGCCGTCGCCGGTCGTGGACAATAGCGGGGAACGCGAGACGGGAGGGCGGAGCGCGTATGGAGGTCCTGGAATCGTTCCTCGACGCCATGGGCAACACACCGCTGGTCCGCCTGCGCCGGGTGGGCCAGAGCGTGAAGCCCGCCATCCTGGCCAAGCTCGAGATGCTGAACCCCGGCGGGAGCGTGAAGGATCGGATCGGGATCCGCATGATCGAGGCCGCCGAGAGGGCCGGCCTGCTGAAGCCCGGCGGGACCATCGTGGAGCCGACATCCGGCAACACCGGCCACGGGCTGGCCATCGCCGCGGCCATCCGGGGCTACCGGTGCATCTTCGTGATGCCGGACAAGATGAGCCAGGAGAAGGTGTCGCTCCTGCGCGCGTACGGCGCGGAAGTCGTGATCACCCCAACGGCCGTGGCCCCGGAGTCGCCCGAGTCCTACTACCGGGTGGCCGATCGCCTGACCGAGGAGATTCCCGGCGCCTTCCAGCCCAACCAGTACCTCAACCAGGAGAACCCCCGCGCCCACTACGAGACCACCGGGCCGGAGATCTGGGAGCAGACCGGCGGGCGCGTGGACGTCCTGGTGTGCGGGGTGGGCACCGGCGGGACGATCACCGGCGTGGGGCGGTACCTGAAGGAACGGAAGCCGGACCTCATCGTGGTCGGAGCCGATCCGGAGGGGTCTCTGTTCTCCGCCCAGCCCGGTGAGGAGGCCCGCCCGTACCTCACCGAGGGCATCGGCGAGGACTTCTGGCCGGAGACGTTCGACCCGAAGGTGGTGGACCGGTGGGTCCGGGTCTCGGACCGCGACTCGCTGCTGACCGCCCGGGCCATCACCCGGTTGGAGGGCATCCTGGTCGGCGGCTCGTCGGGGACGGCGGTCTTCGCCGCGCTGACCGTGGCTCGGGAGCTCCCCGAGGACACCGTGATCGTGGTGATCCTGCCAGACACCGGGCGCAACTACCTGTCGAAGCTGTTCAGCGACACGTGGATGCTGCAGTACGGCTTCGTCGAGCGCCCGGAGCAGGCCCGGGTGGAGCAGGTGCTGGCGTCGAAGCCGGCCGGGCTCCCGTCGCTGGTCACGATCGGGGCCCACGAGAAGGTCCGCCAGGCGGTGGACCGCCTCCAGGCCCATGGCATCTCGCAGTCGCCGGTGGTCCGGGACACCGGCGCGAACGAGGTCACGTCGTTCGTGGGGTCCATCCGCGAGCGGGCCCTGCTGGACCGGCTGTTCCGCGATCCCGACGCGCTGCAGGCCGACGTGGCGGAGGTCATGTCGCCGCCGCTGCCGATGGTCGAGTTCGACGACCCGCTGGACTCGGCGTTCTCGGCGCTGCAGTCGGACACCGCGGTGCTCGTGGCCAAGGGCGACCAGGTCCTCGGCGTGCTCACCCGGAGCGACCTGCTGGAGTTCCTGGCCCACCGCCGCCGGCAACAGGGCTGAGCTGGTCCGGCCGGTGCGTTCTCTGGGGGTGGACGTCGGGGTCCGCAAGGGCCTGGACCTCGTGCTCCTCGACGACCCGTCGGCACCCGTGGAGACCGCGCGCCGGGTGGAGGTGGGGCGGCTGGCCTCCCTCATCGGCGAGTGGGGACCAGACGTGGTGGCCATCGACGCTCCACCGGCGTGGGGATCGGGCAACGGCTCGCGCCGCACCGAGCGGGAGCTCCGCCGGTTCGGCATCCAGTCCTACGGGACCCCGGCGGGGGGGGAACGCGAAGACCATCCCTTCTACGAGTGGATGCGGGTGGGGTTCCAGGTCTTCGCCGCGGCGGCGGAGGCGGGCTTCCCCCGGTACGGGAGCGGCCCGGTCCGGGGGCATGCCATCGAGGTGTTCCCCCACGCCACCGCGGTGACCCTGGCGGGATGCCTGCCGCCGGCGGGATCGGGGAAACGGGAGTTCCGGGAATCGGTGCTCCGGTCCCAGCGGGTGCCGGTGAAGGGGCTGCGGTCCCAGGACCAGGTCGACGCCGCGCTGGCCGCGCTGACCGGGCTCCTCGCGCTGCGGGGCCGGTCCACGGCGCTGGGCGACCCGCGGGAGGGCGTGATCGTGCTGCCGGTGGCCGCGCTGCCGGCCCGGCCCTTCCGGCGGTGCCCGCGAACGCCGACCGGCCCCGACCTCCAGCCGCGGTTCCCGGGCATGACCCCCTGCGCCTGCGGCGACCCCCAGTGCCGACAGATGACCAGCCGGGAGTTCGCCCCCGGCCACGACGCGAAGCGGAAGTCCATGCTGTGGGCCACGGCCCGACAGGGCCAGGAAGCCACCGACGAGCTGAGGAGACGAGGATGGGAGCTCCCCCCGGAGATGCGATGACCGGCGACGAGCACGGGGACGGCACACGGGACGGCGAGAGCTGGCGGTTCGAGACCCGGGCCATCCACGCGGGGCAGGAACCGGAACCCACGTACGGCGCGGTGAACGTGCCAATCTTCCAGACGTCCACCTATGCCCAGGACAGCGTGGGGAAACCCAAGCAGTACGACTACGCGCGGGGCGGCAACCCCACCCGGGAGGCCCTCCAGACCGTGCTGGCGTCGCTGGAGGGCGGGGCCCACGGGTTCTGCTTTTCCTCGGGGATGGGGGCGGAGACCATGCTGCTGATGCTGCTGAAGCCGGGCGATCACGTGCTGCTGGCCGACGACGCGTACGGCGGCACGTACCGCCTCCTGGCCCGGGTCCTGACCGAGTGGGGCGTCGCGTTCGACACGGTGGACATGACCGACGTGGACGCGTTCCGGGCCGCGGTGCGGGACGAGACGCGGATGGTGTGGGTGGAGACGCCGTCGAACCCCCTGCTGAAGGTGATCGACCTCTCGCTGGCCGCCACCATCGCCCACGAGGTCGGCGCATGGTGCGTGGTGGACAACACGTTCGCCACGCCGTACCTCCAGCGGCCCCTGGACCTGGGGTGCGACTTCGTGGTGCACTCCGTGACGAAGTATCTCGGCGGGCACTCCGACCTGGTGTCGGGGGCGCTCGTGCTGAACGACGCCGGGGCCGCCGAGCGCCTGGCCTTCCTCCAGAACGCGGTGGGGGCGGTCCCCGGGCCCATGGACTGCTACCTGGCCCTCCGCGGCGTGAAGACCCTGGCGCTCCGGATGGAGGCCCACTGCCGGGGGGCCCGTGCGGTGGCGGAGTTCCTGCACGGACATGAGCTGGTCAAGCACGTGTACTACCCCGGCCTGCCCGGAGACCCCGGCCACGAGGTCGCCTCGAAGCAGATGCGGGACTTCGGCGGCATGGTCTCGTTCCGCGCCGGGACCGAGGAGGCCGCGCGCCGAATCGCCGAGCGAACCGAGCTCTTCTTCCTGGCCGAGTCCCTGGGAGGCGTGGAGTCCCTCATCGAGGTCCCCGGGCCCATGACCCACGCGAGCGTCGCCGGGTCACCCTTGGAGGTGCCGGCCGACCTGGTCCGCCTGTCGGTGGGCATCGAGCACCCCGACGACCTCATCGCCGACCTGGCCCGCGCCCTGTCCTGAGCGGCCGAACGACGGTCCGGTCAGCCCGCCGTGAGCTCGCCGGCCATGCCGGTGCCGTCCGGGGAGCCGTGGAACCGGCAGTGGCACCTGCCGGAGCCAGCCCCCGATCCGGGGAACCCACCCCGGGCGGGCACCGTAGACTGCTCCGCATGACGCGGGCGGCGCTGGATCCCGAGGGGCTGGAGCTGGCCGGCCGCCGCCGGGTGGCCAAGGGCCCCGACGAGCGCCGGGAGGATCTCCTCCAGGCCGCCCGGCGGGTGTTCGCCCGGAAGGGCCTGCCCGCCGCCACGATCTCCGACGTGACCGAGGCCGCCGGCGTGGCCAAGGGCACGTTCTACCTGTACTTCGACTCGAAGGAGGCCCTGCTCGGGGCGCTGAAGCAGCGGTTCGTCGACGACCTGGTGGCCCAGGCCCTCGGGCTGTACACCCGGGTGGGCCGGGACGACTGGTGGGCCCTTGCGGACGTGACCGTGGAGTCGATGGTCGCCTTCCTGCTGGAGCACCGCGACCTCATCCAGGTGTTCGCGCGGGACGGGTTCCACCCGGAGAGCTCGGCACTGTTCGGCGACGCGTCCCGCAAGCTCCGGAACATGTTCGCGGCCGGGATCAAGGCGGGGATGGAGGCCGGCGCGTTCGACGTCACCGACCCGCTGATGACCGCGACGTTCCTGGACCACGCCGTCCACGGCACCATCGAGCACGCGGTGCTGTACGAGGGCGGGATCGACCGCGACGAGCTGGTCGCGGCGGCCAAGGACCTCCTCCGGCGGGTCCTGGGCCCCCGACCGGCGCGGTAGCCACGTGCCTCGCCGGGCCCCCGGTCGGCGCGGGCTCGTGGTCCTGGCAGCGGTGCCGTCGCTCCTCGTGGCAGGCTCGAACGCCGCCGCGCAGACGCCCACCGCAGAGCCGCAGATCGAGGTCGTGGTCCCCGCCGAGTTCCCCACGAACATGGCCTTCGCTCCGGACGGGCGGCTGTTCTACACGGAGAAGGAGACCGGCCGGATCCGGATCGTGCAGGACGGGAAGCTCCTCCCCGATCCGTTCGCGACCCTTCACGTCGAGGGCGGAGGGGAGAGCGGGCTGCTGGGCCTGGCGCTGGACCCGGCCTTCGCCACCCAGCCGTACGTGTACGTGTACTACACGTCCGCGGACGACGGCCGGAACCACATCGCCCGGATCCGGGCCGACGACGCCGACCCCGACCGGGGAGGCCCGCCGGACCAGCTCATCGCGCTGCTCCAGGCGAGCGGCATCCACAACGGCGGGGACATCGTGTTCGGCGTGGACGGCAAGCTGTACGCGGCGGTCGGGGAGACCGGCGAGGACGGCCTGGCCCAGGACCCGAACAGTGTGGGAGGCAAGATCCTGCGGCTGAACCCCGACGGCTCCATCCCGGACGACAACCCCTTCGGTCCCGACTCCCCCGTCTACGCGATGGGCATCCGGAACTCTTTCGGCCTGTGCGTGCACCCGGTGACCGGCGACCTGTGGGAGACGGAGAACGGCCCGAGCACCGACGACGAGGTCAACCGGATCGAGGCGGGCAAGAACTACGGCTGGCCCATCCAGCTGGGGCCGGGCGACGACGACCGGTTCGTGAATCCCGTGCTCACGTTCCACGACGTCATCGTGGTGACGGGATGCGCGTTCCACGACCAGGCCCTGTCGGAGGGCTCGGTGCAGCCCGTCCCCGGCGGGCAGCTCGTGTTCGGCGACTTCCACAACGACCTGCACTCGGCGATCCTCGCTCCCCCGGACTTCCGGCAGGTCGAGAAGGCCACGGTCGAGGTATCGATGCCGACTGGGATCACCGACGTCGAGGTGGGCCCCGACGGGAACCTCTACGTGGCGACGTCGGACGCCATCCGGCGCATCCTCGGGACCCGCGGCGTGCCGTTCTCCCCGGCGGGCCCGAGCTCTCCCCCTCCGCCGTCGGTCGCCCCCACGGCTTCGCCCTCCGGGGGGGGCGGAGGGATCGGCCTCGGCGGGATCGTGCTGATCGCGGCCGCCGCGTTCCTCGTCATCGACGGCGCCGTCGTGCTGATGGTGCGCCGCCGCAGAGCTCGCCGGACCCCACCGCCCGGGTAGCGCCGCCGACCCTGAGGCGCCTCACCGCGGAGAGGCGGCCGCTTTCGGCAGACGGCGAACGGCGGGCCGGCATCCGACCCGCCGTTCTCGCGTTCGTGGAGCCGGGCAGCCGCGGCCGCCGGGCTCCCTTCCTACCGTGCGGCCAGGCCGACGGCGCCCACGGGCAGCCCGCTCGCGCCGGGGACCGGCGTCAGGCTCCCGTCGCGGTGGACCCGGAAGGAGCTGATGTCGTGCCCCGCGGAGTCGTTCGTGTACAGGAACTCGCTGCCGGCGGACACGGCGGCGTCGATCGGGGCGCCGCCGGTGTTCCCGGTCTTCCCGTCGGCGTCGAGCAGCCGGACGGCGCCGTTCGGCCGGACCCGGTAGCCGGAGACGCTCGCGCTGCCCGTGTTGGTCGTGTAGGCGTACCTGCCGTTGCCGGTGACCACCACCCAGCACGCGGCGGTCTCGGTGGTGGGCACGCTGGGGCTGATCACGTGGAGCGCCCCGCCGTCCCCGATGTGGTACGAGGACATCGCGCTCGCGTTCGACGCCCCGCCGAAGGCCTCGCTCACGAACAGCCGCTTCCCCCGGACGTCGAAGCCGAAGGGAGTCTGTCCCGCTGAGGGATGGGTGGTCGGTCCGGTGGCGAGCCCCGATGCGCTCACGGTGTAGGTGTCGATGAGGTTCGTGGCCTTCTCCGTGACGATCAGGAGCCGGGAGTTCGGGCCGAACTGGACCTGCGCCGGCCCCACGGAATCCGCGGAGAGCGGCCTGGTGGACCCGGGGATGGCGTGGAGCCGACCGTCCTCGCGGATCCGGAACCCGGTGATGTTGCCCGGGTTCGACCCGTCGCCCGCGTTCAGCACGTAGAGCAGGGTCCCCTTCACCGTGACGCTGATCGGCATGACGCCGCCCGATCCCACGGTGTCGAGGTGGCTGAGGGTCAGCCCTCCGCCGCCCACGGAGAAGTCGGAGATCTGGTTCGACCCCGCGTCCACCGCGTACAGCCGGTTCCCCTTCAGCACCAGTGCGCCCTGGCTCCCCAGCCCGGCGCCGGTTCCGGTCCCCGTTGTGGGGAACGCGTCCGAGAACGCCAGCGAGCCGTCCGGCGCGCGCTCGTACACTCCCACCGCGTTCCCGGCCGACTGGTTGGTCAGCACGTACACCGCGCCACCGCCGTCCGCCGCCGAGGCACTGGGCCCCTGGACGAACGCCACCGCGGCGAGTGCCGCGAAGGCCGCCGCGACGAGCCCTCGTACCCTCGATCGAAATCGCATCCGGTTCCTCCTCTCGGTTCGTTCGAAGCTGGCTCGAGACCGTGTCGGCTCCCGGCACCACCTCCCCGATCGTCCTGGCGGGCATCGACGAACCGAACGTAGAGGGAGGGGGATTACGGGCCGCTTGCGGATTTCGGAACGAGGGATGAACGCGGCGGACCGAGCCGTGCACAACACGCTGTTGGTGAACGGTGGATGGTGGATCCGCCCGCGACGGGTCAGGCCGAGGGGAGGGTGACGGCGAACCGAGCCCCGACGGGCTCCCCGCTGCCGGCCTCGATGGTGCCCCCCAGCGCCTCGACGATGCGCTTGCTGAGCGTGAGGCCGAGCCCGGAACCGGGTTCGGCCCGCGCCGGGTCGCCCCGCCAGAACGGCTCCCAGATGCGGTCCCGGGCCTCCTCCGGGACCCCCTCACCGGTGTCCGCCACCGCCAGCAGGAGCGACCCGGGGCGCCGTTCGGCCTCGATCGTGATGGTGCCGTCGGGCGGGGTGTGACGGATGGCGTTCACCAGCAGGTTCTGGAGGACCCGGATCATGCGCGGCGAGCACCACGCCCCCGCCGCGCTGATGGCAGTCCTCACGTCGAGGCGCTTGGCGTCCGCGCCTGCCCGGCACGCCTCCAGCGCAGCACGGATGACGTCCTCCACCCGCGCCCGCTGCGTCTCGCGTTCGATGGCCCCGGCGTCGAGCTGCACCAGCTCGAACAGGTCGTCGACCAGGGTGGACAGCGTGCCGACGGACCGGCGCATCTCCGCGGAGTAGCGGCGGAGCGTGGGGAGGTCCTCCACCACGCCGTCGTCGACGGCCTCGACCATGGCCCGGAGGCTGGCCAGCGGGGTCCGGAGGTCGTGGGACACCGCCACGACCAGGTCGCGGCGGCGCGATTCCACCTCCCGGACCCGTTCCACGGCCTGCTGGAGCCGGCCGGCCATCCGATCGAGGTCGGCGCCCAGCGAGACGAGCTCCCGCTCGGCATCCAGCGGGCCGACCCTGGCCCCGAGTTCCCCCTCGGCCAGGGCCCGGGCGGTCCTGGCCAACCGCCCGACGGCGGCGGACGTCGACCGGCCCGCCACGAACGCCGCTCCCGCGCCGGCCGCGGCCGAGTACACCACCAGGACCGCGAGGGACACCACGTCGTGGCCCTCCACGAACATCAGGGCGGCCAGCACGACGAGATTGGCCACCGCGGTCAGCGTCCCGATCATGGACACCGCCAGGAGCCGGCTGCGGACGCCGGCCCGGATGAGCAGGGGACCGGTGGCGGCGACGGTCACCACGGTCACGACCGTGGCGGGGATCAGAAGCCCGGCCAGGTGGGCCAGGGCGGACCGGTGCATCCCGCTCGCGGCGCCGGCCGCCAGCGATCCGGCCGCACCGGCCAGCGCGACGGCCAGGACCAGCGCGAGCGACCCCCACCGGGCCCGAACGCTCCCGGGTGACTGCGACCCGGATCCCGCGCGGATCATGGGTCGAACCGGTAGCCGGCGCCCCACACGGTGACCAGGTGGCGTGGCGCGGAGGGATCGCGTTCGATCTTCTCCCGGACCCGGCGAACGTGGACCGTCACCGTGGAGGGATCGCCGTCGAAGGCGAAGTCCCACAGCTCGTCGAGGAGCTGGATCCGCGAGAACACGTGACCGGGGTGCGAGGCCAGGAGCAGCAGCAGGTCGAACTCCTTGGGCGTGAGCCGGATGCGCTTCCCGGCCCCGGTGACCTCTCTGGCCGCGGGGTCGATGCGGAGCTCTCCGAACTCCAGCGGCCCCAGATCGGCGTTCGCGCCGTGCGGCGCCCGGGATGACCGGCGGAGGACCGCCTTCACCCGGGCCACCACCTCGCGCGGCGAGAACGGCTTGGTGACGTAGTCGTCCGCCCCCAGCTCGAGGCCGATGACGCGGTCCGTCTCGTCGCCCCGCGCGGTCAGCATGATCACCGCCGGACCAGAGCTCCCCTGCATCCTGCGGAACACCTCGAACCCGTCGACTCGAGGCAGCATCAGGTCGAGCAGCACGACGTCCGGCGCCTCCCGGCCCAGCGCGGCGAGGGCGGCGACCCCGTCGGCCGCCGTCTCCACCGCGAAGCCATCCCGTTCCAGGTACCGGGTGAGGACGTCGCGGACCATCTCCTCGTCGTCCACGACGAGCACGCGAGCTGGGCTCGACACGCTTCGATTGTAGGCACGGGGGCCTTACGGAAAGATTGCCGGCCCGGCCCGCGACGGCTCGGGGCCCGCTGCCGGGGCCTACTGCCGGGGCCGCTTCAGGTAGGCCACCAGGGAGCGGCCTCCCTGGGGGTTCTCGATCTGGAGGACCGTCACCAGCTCCCAGCCGTCCTGACCGAACGTGTTGAGGATCTCGCCGGGGTTGTGCTCGAACAGCGGTCCCACGAAGTACTCCCACTGCTGCATGTCAGCTGGCCTCCCGTTCGACTCTCTCCCTCGCCGTCCGGATGCATACGCCCATGATCACGTCGAGCCCGGCATCCGATGCGGCGCGGTAGGCCTCGTCGTTCACGATGCCGCTCTGGAGCCACAGCACCTTCGCCCCGACCTCCACCGCCTCCCGCGCCACCTCGGGGGTGTGCTCGGCCCGGCGGAACACGTCCACGACGTCGATGGGCTCGGGGACGTCCTTCAGCGTGGGGTACGCCTTCTCCCCCAGCACCTCGTTCTCCGTCGGGTTCACCGGGATGATCCGGTAGCCCTTCTCCTGGAGGTACGCGGCGATGTCGTGGGACTCCCGCATGGGGTCCGACGACAGCCCCACCACCGCGATGGTGTGCGCGTCGCCCAGGATGGCCCGGAGCTCCCGGACGCTGGGGTCGGTGGGGTCGGCCACGCCCCCACCTGCCGTTGGGTCGTCGTCGCTCACGCCGCCGGAGCTCTCAGCATCCACGGCGCCTCCTTTCGCACGATGTCCAGGAACCCCTTGAGGATCCTCCCGGTGGCTCCCCAGATGGTCTTCCCGTCCACCTCGTACGTGAAGCCGATCCAGGTCCGGCCATCGCGGTTCCACTCCATCTCGGCCTCCACCGCGTTCAGCCTCGAGAGCGGAACCTCGATGATCTCCGCGATCTCGCCGGGATTCGGGACGAACGCGGGCCGCTCGTGGAGCAGGCCGACGAACGGCACGATGAGGATGCCGGTGACGAACGTGGGGAGCGGCTCCAGCACGCCGAGGACCTCGACCTCCCTCGGGTCCACCCCGATCTCCTCATGGGTCTCCCGGAGGGCCGTGGCCTGGAGCTCGTCGTCGCCCGGGTCGGGCATGCCGCCGGGGAACGAGATCTCCCCCGCGTGGCGCGGAAGGTCCGCCGTGCGTTCGGTGAACACCACGGACGGCTGCTCCGGACCCGCGATCAGCGGGAGCAGGACCCCGGCGGGGCGGCCGAACCCCTGGGGCAACGGACCGGGGGCCTGCGGGAGCGCGGCGCGCAGCGTCGAGGCGATGTCGGGCTCGGGCAACGGCGTCGGCGTCGGCTGCATGGCTCGCCGGCCATGGTAGCCGAGGGGCGCCATCGGTCCTTTCGGTAGGGTGGGCCGCGCATGGTGACGGAGCGCTTCGACGTGTTCGTGGTGGGCGGCGGGGGAGCCGGCTCGGAGGTGGCGTTCTCGCTCGGTGGGCGGGGCGACCTCCGGGTGGCCATCGCCGAGCGCGACAAGCTGGGCGGGGAGTGCAACCACTACGGCTGCGTCCCGACCAAGGCCATGCTGGCCAGCGCCCGGGTGGCGGCCACCGCGAGGGGCGCGGAGCGCTTCGGCGTTCGCGTGGACGGCGTGGAGATCGACTTCGGCGCGCTGATGGATCGCGTTCGGCGGATCATCTCCTCCCAGTCCGGCGAGGGGTCCAAGCCCTTCGAGGAACGAGGGGTCCGGGTGGTCATGGACGAGGTCCGGCTGGTCGGAGAGCACTACCTCGAGGCCTCGGACGGCACGCGCTTCGAGGCCGACCACATCGTGCTGGCCACCGGGAGCGAGGCCGCCGTGCCGCCGATCGAGGGCCTGGCCGACGGGCCCTACTGGACGAACAAGGAGGCCATCTGGAAGCCCTCCGAGGTCCCGGCGTCGCTCGCGGTGATCGGCTCCGGCGCGGTGGGGATCGAGTTCGCCACGATCTACCGGCGGTTCGGCTCGGAGGTCACCGTGCTGGAGACCGCTCCCCGGATCGTGCCGACCGAGGACCCGGACGTGTCCGAAGCGCTCCAGGAGCCGCTGGAAGCCGAGGGCATCCGCTTCCTGACGGGCGTGGACGTCACGAAGGCGTCGCATTCGAAGGGCCGGTGGCGGCTGTCGCTGGCCGGCGGCGAGACCGTGGAGGCCCGGGAGGTCCTGGTGGCGGCGGGCCGTCGGCCGTGCTTCGACGTCCACGACCTGGGCCGGGCCGGTATCGAGCTCGACGACCGGGGCCGGCCGCTCCTGGGACCGACGCTGCGGACCACCGCCGAGAGCATCTGGGCCTGCGGTGACGCCACCGGCGAGATGCTGTTCACCCACGTGGGCGACTACGAGGCGGGCCTCGTGGTGGCCGACATCCTGGGAGCGAAGCGGGTCCGCGACTACCGGATCGTCCCCCGGGTCACGTTCTGCGAGCCCGAGGTGGCGAGCGTCGGCCTCACCGAGCCCGAGGCCCGCGAGGCCGGTTACGACATCCACGTAGCCGCGGCCCGGTTCGAGGACAACGAACGCGCGGTGATCGAGGCCCGCCCGGACGGGCTGGTGAAGCTCGTGTCCGACACCCGCACCGGCGAGCTCCTCGGCGGCCACCTCGTCGGCGACCACGCCGGCGAGATGATCCACGAGGTGGTCGCCGCCATGGCCGGACACGTCACCGCCGCCGAGCTGGGCGACACGATCCACGCGTACCCCACACTGTCCGAATCCCTCCGCTGGGTCTTCCGCGAGCTGGCCGGCCTTACGGAACACCATCGCGTGGAGTCGATCGCTCCGGACTGAGCCCAGCGGAGGGTTCGCCGGATCAGAACACGCCGGCGTACATGCCGCCGTCGACCGAGAGCATGACGCCGGTGAGGTAGGAGGCCCGCTCGGAGGCCAGGAACGCCACCACGTCGCCGAGCTCCATGGGCTCGCCCAGGCGGGCCATGGGGACTGCTGCGGCCAGCTGTTCGATGCCCTCCTCCTCGCTCTGGCCCTGGGCCGTGGCCAGCTGGCGGATACGAGAGGTCAGCAGGCGTCCGGGGAGGACTGCGTTCACGGTGATCCCCTCGGCGGCCACCTCCCGGGCCAGGGACTTCAGGAACCCGGTCGTGGCGGCCCGGGACGCGTTCGACAGGGCCAGGCCGGGGATGGGCTGCTTCACGGCCGAGCCGGTGATCCCCACGATCCGTCCGTAAGCGGCCTCGCGCATGTGGGGCAGGGCCTCCCGACACATCCGCACCGTGGACAGGAAGTTCAGCTCCAGCGCGGCCATGTAGTCGCGGTCCGTGACGTCCAGGGCGCCCCCCGGCGGCGGCCCGCCGGCATTGCACACGAGGATCTGGCATCCACCGAGCGCTGCGACGGCCTCCCGGACGAATCCCCGGGCCCCCTCCTCCGTGGCGACGTCGGCAGTGACGGCATGGACCTCCGCCCCCGTGGCCTGCTCGATCCCCGCTCGGGCCGCCTCCACGTCCTCGAGCCGGCGCGCGCAGATGGCCACCCGGGCACCCTCCCGGGCCAGCGAGGTCGCGCAGGCCAGCCCCAGCCCGCGGCTGGCCGCGGAGACCAGCGCCGGCCGCCCCTCCAGTCCGAGATCCACGTCGGGCACTCCTTCGCTCGCTCGTATCATGGACGACGTGAGCACCGAAACGAAGACACCGACCATCGAGATCACCGAGCCCGCCGCCCGGCGGGTGCTGGCGGTGGCCGCGCGGGAGGGCAAGCCCGAAGCATCCCTCCGGATCCGCGTGGTGGCCGGCGGCTGCGACGGGTTCGAGTACGAGATGTCGCTCGACGAGAGGGCCGCCCAGACCGACGAGGTCCTCGAGGCACACGGCCTCCGGGTTCTGGTCGATCCCCGCAGCGCCCCCATCCTGCAGGGGTCGATCCTGGAGTTCCGCGACCAGCTCCTCGGGGGCGGCCTCAAGGTGGTGAACCCGCAGGCCACCCACGAGTGCACCTGCGGCAAGTCCTTCGCGATCTGAGGGCGCCGCCCGGCGACGGGCTGGGGAGTCCTACGAAGCCTGCAGCTGGCCGACCATCCCGGACTGCCGGTGGTACTTGCAGTAGAACTCCACGGTCCCGGACTGCGGGAAGGTCACCTCGACCTCCACGTCTTTCCCGGCCTCGACGTCCTCGTCGATCCCCTGGTCCTCGATCGTGATGTTGTGCTTCTTGTCGCCCTCGTTCCCGACCGTCAGGGTGACCTTCTCCCCCGGCGAGCCCTTCAGCGTGGTGGGCTCGAAGTAGAAGTTGTCGGCCTCCAGCTCGAAGGTGTCGCCCGAGACCTCCTCGGTCCCGTGGTCGTTCGCGGTGTCGCCGTTGATGGTGATCGTGCCGCCCTTCTCCTCATCCGAGGAGCTGCTGCAGGCCGCCCCGAGCAGCAGCACCGCCGTGCCCAGGGCCAGAAGCCCGATCCATCGCCGCATGCCGATTCCTCCTTCGCAATCGTCGGGGGATTCGCCGGTACTACGGCCGAGACCAGTGCTCGGCTTGCGCCGCCGCCCGAAGGGCGGTTCGGCCCCCCACGGAAGGGACCTTCGCTCCCCCACGCTCCCGGCGCTCGCTCCCTATACTGCCCGCCGTGCCCTCCTCCGCAGACAAGACCCAGTGGCGCGACCTGCACCACGAGGTCGTGACCTCCGGCCTGTGCACCGGGTGTTCGGCCTGCGTGGTGGTGTGCCCGTTCCACGTCCTGGGCTACGACCACAACGACGGGACGGGCCACAACGGCGCGTACCGGCCGTTCCACCTGGAGGAGGGCCCGGAGGACCACTGCACGCACGGCGACAAGGGATGCGACATCTGCACCCGGGCCTGCCCCCGGTTCCGGGAGTGGGAACCGGAGATCGACCGGATGCTGTTCGGCCGGACCCGTTCCATCGACGAGGTCATCGGGGTCCACCAGTCGATCGTGCTGGCCCGGGCCCATGACCCCAGGGTGCTGGCGGTGGGCCAGGATGGAGGCGTGGTCTCGGCCCTGCTGGTGTGGGGGCTGGAGACCGGCCAGATCGACGGTGCGTGCACGTCGAAGCTCTCCGACGAACGGCCCTGGGACGCCGAGCCGACCGTGGTCACGGACGTGGCCGGCGTGCTGGCCACCGCGGGCTCCCGCTACACGTACTCGGCGAACCCGCTGGCGCTCATCGAAGGGGCGAACAGGGGCCTGTCGAAGATGGCCCTGGTGGGGATGTCCTGCATGGCCAGCGTCACCGGCGCGCTCGAGTCCCGCCGGGTGGCGAAGTGGCGCAGGAAGATCGAGTGGACGTTCGGGCTGCTGTGCTCGAAGACGTTCACGTACGAGGGGCTCATGCAGCACAAGGTCCACGACGAGCTCGGCGTGAAGTTCGAGGACATCGCCCGGATCAACGTGAAGGGCAAGGTCATCGTGTACACCATCGACGGCGAGGTCCACGACATCCCGCTGAAGGAGGCCCGCCAGTGGAGCCGCCCGGGCTGCCAGAGCTGCCCCGACTTCGCCTCCGAGCACGCGGACATCTCCTTCGGCGGCCTGGGCCAGAAGGAGGGCTGGTCCCTGGTCATCGTCCGCACCGACCGGGGCCTCGACATCTGGCGCCGGGCCGTGGAAGCCGGCGTGGTCGAGTGGCGCTCCGCCGACGAGGACCCCGCAGCGATCGCCCTCATGGAGAAGCTCGCCATCAAGCAACGCGAACGCTGGCCCGTCGACCGCCTCCAGGAAGCCTGGAACTTCCCCGGCGCCATCCCCAACTCCAACGGCCCCATCTCGGCCACAGAGCCCGTCACACCCGCACCTGACGCTGGGGCCACCTGATACGTCGACACATCGAGAGCTGCCGGGCTGGCGATGCGGCTACGAACCCTCGGCGTCGGGGAGCTTCGCCGCGACCTCCCAGATGTGGCCGTCGGGGTCGGTGAAGGCGGCGGTTCGCATCCCCCATTCGCGGTCCAGCGGGCCGTTGAGGAGAGTCACGCCGCGGGTGGCCAGATCCGCGCACACCGCGTCTGCGTCGTCCACCCAGATGGTGAGCTGGAAGCGAGATCCCGCTTCCCGACCGGCGACGGTTCCGGGATCGATGAGCTCGTGCGCCGCTTCCATCCTCAGCAGGTTGACGATCATGTTCTCGAACCTGAATGCCGCGGCGTTCTTGTCCTCGTAGATCACCGGCACGTCGAAGACGTCCTCGTAGAACGCCTTCGACCGCTGTGGATCCTCGACGAACATGGTGATGGCACCGACGCTGTCCAGCGACTCAGTCACTCCTCCCACCCCTTCATGCTCGTTGGGTCCGGTCGATCACTGAGCGGTTCAGTCGGCGAGCCGCTCCTCCAGGCGGACCGTGACGGTGTCGCCCTCCTCCTTCGCGATCTGCCTGCGGACGTCGGCCTTGATGGGGAGCTTGTGGGTGCCGTCGCCCACGGCCATGAAGGAGCTGCGGAAGGGGTGGCCGTCGACCGTGCCCCTCACCTCCACGAGACCGCGGGTACCGAAGAACTCCACCGAGTCCGGCATCACCACGTAGGTCCAGCCGCCCTTGCTGGGGCTCTTCTGCAGGGTGGCCGTGAACTGCCTGCTCAGACTCGACATGGTGGCTCCTCCTTCCTGCCGTTCACTCCATCAGACCGCCGGACGAGGCGGGAATCATCGCGCCGGCGGGGATCTCTTCAGACAGAACCGGAGTCTTCCACGAGCTCGATGCCGGATCGTCCGGAGGAGGCTCTCCCTGTCGAGGCTGGCCGGGTCGTCGGTGTGGATGCCGCGGATGAACTCCCAGGTGCGCGGCTGCATGATGAGGAGGTAGCGGGCGGGGCCGGGACCGGCGTTCCGGTACGAGTGTGGGAACGCCTCAAGGGCCGAAGACGGCCATGCCGGCCCACGCCTCGACGTCGCGGTCTCCCAGGCGAAACCTCAGGGGCGAGCACGCGTCCGTCGAGCGGCCTCGACACGAATTCCTAGTGCTCGATGTCCACGGGCTCACGATATCCACCCTGGGACCTCCAGCGGCCAGTGGGAAGATCCCGGCGGGAAGCGCGCCGGTCTGACGACGATCCTCGTGCTGACGGGAACACGACGCGGGATGCCCTGGAGACGGCCGGCGCCGAGCCGGACATCGTGCTGGACGACCTGGCCGCCATCCTCGGTGGGGATGAGGTTTCGTAACGGATCGCCGCCCTCGAGCCCCGTACCGGGCAGGAGGTCGTGTGCTCGACGATGAGGACCGACGGCGTTTGGAGTCGGTCTACCGCCAGGACGGAGCCGATCTGTGGCGCGCTCTCTATGCCTTTTCCGGGGGATCTCGCGAGACGGCCGACGAGGCCGTCGCGGAAGCGTTCGTCCAGGCCGCTCGGCGGGGACCGGGCGACATCCCAGACCTTCGGTCGTGATCTTCAAGTCTGCGTTCCGGATCGCCGCCGGCGACCTGCAGCGACGGGGACGCCATTCCCATCTCCCCCTGACCGCCGTCGACGACGAGCGAACGGCCGTGATGTCGGACTCGGATTCGGAGACAGGGATCGTCGAGCTGCTGGGAGGCTCCCCCGCCGGCAGCGCAGCGCGTTCGTGCTCCGCGAGGTGCTCGGCTTCACGACCGAGGAGACAGCTGATGGGGAGCACGCAGGGGGCGGTCCGGGTGTACGTCTTGCTCCCGATACGCGCGCTCGACGTCCTGTTCGTCTGCCACCCTCGTCCCTTGGCCCACGTCACATTGAGTGCGACCGGCCTGTTGTTTTACCGTCCCGAAATTTCCGAGAGCTGTTGGGTCGCGGCCGTAGGACGTGTTGCTAGAGCTCCGTCTCGAGGTCGGCCTGATCTTGGGCGAGGACCCGCTCGGCATCCTGGGCTCGCGTCTCGGCCGTCGCTGCGGACTTGGCCGCTCGGTCGGCGCGGCGGCGCGCCGTCACCAGCTCCCGCTCCAGTCGGTCGACGTCCTTGGCCGCCTCGTCGGTCTCGCGGCGGGCCTCGGCGGCGGAATCGCGGGCCGCCGTCAGCGCATCTTCTGCCTTCGCCACTCGGGCTTCGAGGCGCTCGCGGAGCCGCCTGCTCGCCGGAGTCTCCTCCCTGGTCTCCTTCGAGGTCACGGTCTTTGACGTCGACGGCTTCCCGCCGGCCAGCGCCTCGAACGGGGAGATGTCGCCGAACCCGGTCACGGGTTCGACCTCCTTGGTCAGACGCCCCTCCCGGACCTGGTCGCCGGTGGCCTCGTCGATCGATGCCGCCTCGAGGGTGGAGCGGATGGCGTCGAGATGCGGCGCGGGGTTGCGGCCGGCGTCCCGGAGCGCGGCCGCCGCCTCGTCGAGCAGCTTGGCCACCGCGGCCCGGCGTCCCTGGGTGGCCTCACGAAGCGCCCCCTTGGCCTTGCCGGAGCCGGAGAGGGCTGTCCGCTGGGCGGTTCGCAGCGCAGCGCCCGCCTCGAGGAGGGCGTCGACGAGCTTGGGGGAGCGGCTGGGGAGCTGGTTCACGGCCCAGGCCACGGTGGTCGGCTTCCTCAGGCCCTTGACCAGATCCGACCCCGGCCGGTCCCCGTCGGCCCGGAGCCGCTTCGCCGCCGCGTTCCGCTCCTCCGTGAACTCCTCGGGATCGAGCGAATACAGCCGGTCGAGGACCTCCTCGACCGGGGAGGCGGCGTCGTCTTTCGCCGAACGTCGAGCCACGGGCGAAGTCTGTCACATGGCGCCCACTCCCCCGCCACGCGGACGGCCCGTCCCGCTCAGATGCCCGCGAGCGGGTCAGAGGTCCTTCGAATAGCTCGTGTACGACCGCCGGACCCGCATCCCCACTCGCTCGTACATGCCCAGCGCTCCCGTCCGGGACTCGGTGGAGAGCACCACGACCCGCCGCCGCATCCGATGGAACCCCCGAAACGCCTCCAGGAGCAGCGCCCGCCCGATCCCCCGGCTCCGGTGCGACCGCTTCACCGCCAGCTGCTGAACGCACCCCTCCTCGTCCCCCTCGTACACGAGCGAGATCGCAGCCCCGACGACCTCGTCGCCGTCCTCCGCCACCGGCGACAGCCGAGGATCGAACGTCTCTCGCTGGACGGTGAACCTCCTCCACCGCTCGAACGGCTCCGGAAGACGGTCCTCCCACTCGCTGAACGCGTCGTCGATGACCCGGTGGACCGCGCGTTCGTCGGTTCCCGTCTGGAACGGCCGAAGCCGAATGCCCTCCGGGACGGACGACTCGGGCGGCGATCCCACCATCCGGTACTCCAGCAACCACGAGACCCACCGCGGCGCATACCCCGACGCCAGGAGCAGATCCTTCGCGCTCGCATCACCGTCGCTCTTCGTCTGGGCGACCACCCGAGCACCGGCTTTCCGAGCCGTCCCCTCGCTCCACGCCAGCACCATCGACCCGATCCCCCGCCCCCGCCGCTCGGGATCCACGTCCGCGTACACCACACCCCGGCTCGCGTGCAGGATGGACGCCGCCACGACACGCTCCCCCTCCACCACGACCAGCGAATGCCCCTCCGACTCCAGCAACGGCGGACTCAGATCCGTCTCGACATCCTCCCGATCGATGTCGACGACTCCGTTTGCCTCCAACTCGGCCGCCGCAATCACCTCAGCGATGCCCTCTACGTCCCCCAACGAGGCATGCCGAGCCACAAGCCGATCCGGAAGCCCCACCAACCTCTCCATCCCGCGCAGCGTACCGATCAACCGGCCGCATTCGCGATCAGGTGACACCGCGCTGGCGTGGCCGGGCTCGAGGAGGCGCGAAGCCCGCGTGGAGAAGCTCCCAGCCCGCTGATCCTAGTGCGACCGGCTCTCCCGGCACGACTCCCGCCAGGCGCCGGTGCCTTCCCGGAAGCTGGAGGGACTGCAGGACCCGCGATATGGGCGGACGGCCCCCCGGCTCCGGGACCAGCGACCGCGCCCCGTTTGTCCGGATGCCTCGGGGGTAGTCAGAAGGTGGGGGCCGGAACCGACGGACGACTGCACAGGAGGAGGCGTCATGGCCCGGATCCGCACCTTCGTCATGGGAACCGCCATCGGCGCGGCGGCCGAGTACTTCTTCGATCCCCATCGCGGGAAGGCCCGCCGCCACCAGCTGGTGGACCGGATCGGTGGCCTGTCCAGACGGACCGGTCGGCGACTGGAACGGGAGGGGCGGTACCGGGCCGGCCAGGTCCGGGGGATCGGCCAGAAGATCGCCCATCGCATGCCGGAGGAGGTGGACGTCGACGACCTCACGCTGAAGGACCGCATCGAGTCCGAGGCATTCACCCCGGACCTCCCCAAGGGGAACGTGAACGTCACCGTGGTGGACAGCGTGGTCGAGCTCAGGGGCCAGCTGGCCACCCCGGACGACATCGACGCCCTCGTGGACCGGGTGCGGAATGTGGCGGGGGTGCTGGACGTGCGGAGCATGCTCCATGTGCCCGGCACGCCGGCCCCGAACAAGGCAGCGGCCAGGGAGGCGAGCTAGCGATGCAGTGCGAGGTCTTCGGCAACGAGTACGACAAGGCGTTCACGATCACCCCGGCCGGGGAGTCCACCGGCAGGGTGTTCGACAGCTTCGAGTGCGCGATCCACGCCCTGGCCCCGGCCTGCGAGCACTGCGGGTGCCGGATCGTGGGCCACGGCGTGGAGGCCGACGGCCGCATGTTCTGCTGCGCGAACTGCGCCCGCCAGGCCGGCCAGGCCGGAGTGAACGACCGGGCCGAGAGCGCGGCCTAGCCCGCGGCCTGGCCAGAGAAGCGCCGCCGCCGGGCCGCTACTGGCGGAGGGCTGCGAAGGGCATGGCGCTGGGGCGCTCCGCTCGCAGGGAGGCGGGGAGGAGCCGGACGTCGGCGAGGCGCCCGGCCTCCCGGCGGCACCGGAAAGCCGCGACCCTGGCGTCCTCCATCACGGTGAGGCCCTGGAGGCCGGGGAGCTCGGCGATCATCCGGTCCATCTCCCGGGCCGCCTCCAGCCCCTCGTCGTCGCCGAACAGGTGGAGCACGACGTGGTCGGTCTCGGCCTGAGGCCGCACTCCGGTGCCCACGACCGCCCACAGGTGGTCCATCACCTATCGCGTCGTGTGGGACTCGATGTCCCTCATGTAGGCCAGGCAGCGGGCCTCCGCGGGCGGCAGCGGGTGATCGCGGACGCGGTCCCACGCCACGCCGAACAGATCAACCTTCTTCGAAGCCCTGAGATACTTGTCCAGATCGAACTCGTCCACGGTGAGTCCTCCCCGGGCGCCTCGCTCGGTCGGATTATCCGTCGTGAAGGGTTCGAAGTGAGGGCCGGCGGATCACGCGAGCGGTCGGGAGGAGCGCATGAGCCGGGACGGAGGGAACGGGCAGGGGCGGACCAGGTTCTACCGGCTGGGGGGGTTCGCCTACCGCCGGCGGTGGCTGTTGCTCGTGGTGTGGCTGGTGCTCCTCGTGCTCGCGTTCCCGTTCGTGGCGAAGCTGTCGGATCGCCTGTCCCAGGGTGGGTTCGAGGTCCCCGGATCGCAGTCGGACCGGGTCCGGCAGGCCCTCAAGGAGGACTTCCACCAGTCGGACCTCACCGATTCCCTGGTCCTGCAGTCCTCGGCCCTCTCGGCGAACGACCCGACGTGCGCCACCGGGCAGTGCCACTTCGCCGTGGTGTTCCAGCGCATCGCCTCCTCGATCCAGAAGCCGACCGAGGACGGATTCCAGGAGGTCCTGGGCGTGGCGAACCCGTTCGACCCCAGCTCGCCGCCGGGGTCGACGGCCATCGCCCAGGACGGACACCTGGTGACGACCAGGGTCAGCCTGGGCGGCACGCAGAACACCGCGCTGACCTACGCGGAGGAGCTGCAGTCCCGCGTGAACGAGGTCGTCGCGGACGATCCGAACTTCCAGGGCTCGACCGGAGCGGCCATGCTGACCGGGGCGGGGCCCTTCTACCACGAGTTCTCGCAGACCACGACCGAGGACCTCAGCCGGGCCGAGCAGATCGCCTTCCCCCTGAGCATGTTCATCCTGCTGCTGGCTTTCGGTTCCCTGGTGGCGGCCGGTATGCCGCTGGCCATGGCGCTGTTCTCGCTGCTGATCGCGTTCGGGGTCCTGTCGATCATCGCGGCCACGACGACCGTGTCGATCTTCACGGAGAACGTCGCGTCGATGATCGGGATCGGTGTCGGGATCGACTACTCGCTGTTCATCCTGACCCGGTACCGGGAGGAGACCCGGAAGGGCCGTCCCATCCAGGAGGCCATCTCGCTGGCCATGGCCTCGAGCGGGAAGGCCGTGTTCGTGTCGGGCCTGACCGTCGTGGTCGCGCTGGCCGGCACCCAGCTCGTGAACATCCAGGCCTTCAAGTCGATGGGCTTCGGCGCCATGATCTCGGTGGCCTTCGCGCTGGCCGCAGCGCTCACACTCCTCCCGGCGCTGATCGGCCTGATCGGGAAGAACATCGAGCGGCTGCGGATCCGCCGCAAGCCGGCCAGCGAGAGCCGCCTGTGGCACCGGTGGGCCATGATCGTCATGCGCCGGCCGTGGGTGTTCCTGGTGGCCTCCGTGGCCATCCTCCTGCTCCTCGCGGCGCCCGCCCTGCACATGACGCTGGGCTCGTCGGGGCCGTCGATCCTGCCGTCGGACTCCATCCCCCGTCGCGCCGCCGAGATGGTGGCCAAGCCGCCGCCCCAGGGCTTCGGCGAGGGCCAGATCGCCCCCGTGCAGATCCTGGTGGTGGACCCGGAGGGCGTGACCACGCACGCGTTCCAGTACGTGTTCGACCTCTCCCGCCAGGTCCAGCAGTTCGACGAGGTCGTCCCGAACGGCGTCCGGTCGATCGCCACGCTGTGTCCACCGGCGGACTGCGGGAACGACCCGGAGAAGGCCCAGCGCTTCCTGAACGGTCCGATCGCGGGGAGCGTGGCCGCGCCGCTGGTGGCCAACGGGGGGACCGAGACCCTGATGCTGGTGGTGAACAAGCACGGCGCCCAGTCGGGCGAGTCGAACGCGCTGGTGGACGATATCCGCGACCTGGTGGCGCGGTCGGCGCCGCCCGGCATCACGGCGTTCGTGGGCGGCGATCCGGGCCTCAACACCGACATCGACCACGCGGTGGGGAGCGCCCTGGTGCCGGTGGTGGCCCTGGTCATGTTGCTCTCGTTCATCGTGCTGATGGTGTTCTTCCGGTCGCTGCTGCTCCCGCTGAAGGCCGTGCTCATGACGACGGCGTCGGTGCTCGCCGTGTACGGCGTCCTGGTGTTCGTGTTCCAGGACGGCCACCTCGGCGGGCTCCTGAGCTTCGACACCGCCGGGCACCTGGAGTCGTTCCTGCCGCTGTTCCTGTTCTGCATCCTGTTCGGGCTGTCCATGGACTACGAGGTGTTCCTGCTGGCCAGGGTGCGCGAGGAGTACCTGAAGACCGGCGACAACACGGAGGCCGTGGGGTGGGGCCTGGAGCACACCGCGGCCATCATCACCAGCGCGGCGGCCATCATGATCACGGTGTTCGGCGCGTTCGCGTTCGCCTCGCTGGTGCCGATCAAGGCCATGGGGTTCGGGCTGGCGTTCGCCGTGTTCATCGACGCGTCGGTGATCCGGGTGGTGCTGGTGCCGGCCACGATGCGCCTGCTCGGCAAGTGGAACTGGTGGCTGCCGAAGTGGCTGGATCGACTCCTGCCGAACGTGGCGCTGGAGAGCGAACCGGGTCCGGAGCCGGAGCGCGTCCCGGCGGGCGTCTAGCCCGAGCCGAACGAGGGGGTCGGTAGCCCGGTTACGTGGTGGCCCATCCGGCGACGACCGGGTGGTCCTTCTCGGTCGGCCCGACCTGCGCCGCGCCGCCCGGCGATCCGATGCCGCTCACCGAGTCGGCGAAGAACTCCGCGTTGATCGCGGTGAACTGCTTCCACTCCGCCGGCACGTCGTCCTCATAGAAGATCGCCGTGACCGGGCAGACAGGCTCGCAGGCCCCGCAGTCCACGCACTCGTCGGGCTGGATGTAGAGCATCCGGCCGCCCTCGTAGATGCAGTCCACCGGACACTCGTCGACGCAGGACCGGTCCTTCACGTCGATGCAGGGTTCCGCGATCGTGTAGGTCATGGATTCTCCCCTTTTCCACCGTGCCGACCGTGCAAATCAAAGTCTACTCCCCGAGCCCGGTCGTGCAAGCCAGGATCAGGGCTGGAAGGCGGGGCGGGGGGCCAGGGCCAGCATCGTGGCCATGATGGAGGACGGCGGGTCCAGGGCCGGGACCGGGTAGACGACGGGCAGGGCGGCGCCGGCTTCGCGGTACTCCTCGAGTCGGCTCGAGGCAGAGGCCGGGTCCTCCACCAGGCACAGCTCCCGGACCAGCTCCTCGGGGACGTCGCCGGGCCGGCCCGCGGTCGCAGCGGTTGCTGCTGCGGCGGCGAGGTCGGCCAGGCCGGCGGACTCCATCTGGCGGCGGTAGTGGGGCATGGCAGCGTACTGGGCGGTGACGGCGCGGAGGGCGTCCAGGGCCACGGCCTTCTCCGCTCCGAGGCAGGCCCGGACGTACGTGGCGACCGTGACGTCGCCGGGGTCCCGCCCGGCCCTCGAGGCGGACTCGGCCACCAGCGCCGCTGCCCGGCGGACCCGCTCGGGCGTGGTCCAGTTCAGCAGGACCCCGTCGGCCACATCGCCGGCCACCGAGACCATGCGGTCGCCCAGCGCGGCCACCCAGATCGGCGGGGGCTGATCCGGGACGAGCGCCGGCTGGAACGGCTCCCCGGTCTCGGGATCGGCGGCGGTCTTCCCCGCGAAGGCCTCCCGGAGGAACGACACTGCGTCGCGGACGCGCCGGAGCGACCCCGGTCCCGGCGGTCCCGAGCCCACGCCCAGGATCAGGCGGCCCCCGGACCGCTCCTGCACCGTGGCGGCCGCCATGGCCAGCAGCGGGAGCCGCCGCGAAGGCAGAGCCACCACGCCGGTGCCGAGCCGGATGGACGAAGTGTGGCCCGCCAGGGCGGCCAGCGCGGCAAGCGCGTCCCGCCCCGCGATCTCCGGGAGGAACACGGCCTCGAATCCGGTCTCCTCGGCCGTCGTGACCAGCATCTCGAAGTCATGCCACGGCAGGGGGTCGCGGAGGGCCACCCCGAGGGGTTCCGTTGAGCCTCGTTGCGCCGTTCCCATCCCGTCTGCCATCGTGCCACGCCGTGGAACGTCTCCGCTTCACGACCGCCGATGGGGTCTCGCTGGAGGCCGAGCTGCGGCGGCCGGAGGGCGACCCTCGCGGCACCGCCCTGATCTGCCACCCGCATCCGCAGCACGGCGGCAGCAAGGACCATCCGCTGCTGTGGAACATCCGCAACGACCTCGCGGCGCGGGGGTTCGCGGTCCTCGTGTTCAACTTCCGCGGCGTGATGGGCTCGGAGGGTGAGCACGGCGGCGGCGTGACCGAGATGCAGGACGTGCGGGCGGCCATCGGCAGGGTCCGGGAGGAGGCCTCCGGACCGACCGTGGTGGCCGGGTGGTCGTTCGGGGCCAATGTGGCCCTGCGAGAGGCCGTCGACGACGACCGGGTGGCCGCCCTGGCCCTGGTGGGGTTCCCGGTGAACGACCCACTCGGCCTGCCGCCGCCGCCCGGGCGCGAGGAGCTGGCCGCCTTCGACCGGCCCGTCCTGTTCGTGTCGGGGGAGGCCGACCAGTTCTCGCCGGTCCCGGATCTCCGCCGCCTGAGCCGGCGTCTCCCCCGGGCCGAGATCGAGATCCTGGCGAACACCGACCACTTCTTCTGGAAGCGCGAGAAGGAGGTCGCGGCGCTGATCGGGGAGTTCGTCCGGCGCTCGGTGCCGGGCTGAGGGCGCCGCGGCGTAGGGCCCGTTTCCCGGCGGCCCGGCGGGGCAGGATCGAGACGTGATCTGGATCGGCACGAGCGGGTGGCAGTACCGGGACTGGCGCGGGACGTTCTACCCGGAGAAGCTTCCCCAGCGGCGGTGGCTGGAGTTCTTCGCTTCCCGGTTCCCCACAGTCGAGGTGAACAACTCGTTCTACATGCTCCCCAAAGAGTCCTCGTTCGAACGGTGGCGCGACGAGACGACGCCCGGGTTCCTGATCACGGTGAAGGCCAGCCGGTACATCACGCACATCCGGCGGCTGCGCGACGCGGGCGACGCCGTGGACCTGTTCTGGTCCCGGACCCGGCTCCTCGGGGACAAGTTGGGGCCGGTCCTGTTCCAGATGCCGCCGCGGTTCGGCGCGGACGTGGACCTGCTGTCGGCGTTCCTCCGGCTGCTCCCCGCGGAGCTCCGCCGGCCCGCGTTCGAGTTCCGGGACGCGTCATGGGAGACCCCGGACGTGTACCGCGCCCTGGACCGGGCCGGTGCGGCCTGGGTCCTGCCCGACCGCCCGGGATGGCGGATCCCGATCGTGGTCACCGGCGGATGGAGCTACGTCAGGTTCCACCAGGGCGGCCACGGGCCCCGCGGATCCGACTACGCGCGAGAGAAGCTCCGCCGGTGGGCCGAGCGCATCGCCGGGCTCGGGACCGACGAGGTCTACGTGTACTTCAACAACGACCCCGGAGGCGCCGCCGTCCGCGACGCGGCGGTCATGATGGATCTCCTGGAGGACCGGGGGCTCCCGGTGGTTCGTGCCGGGGCACGCGGCCGGTCCGGGGACCGCGAATCCGCCTGACGGTGCACTAGGGCACCCCCACCCCTCCCAGATCCTGGCGCCCTCCGTGCCCTTGAGCCTCGATCGTCCGGCGCCGTAGCCCCGCTTCAGGTGCGAGATCCGTCCCTCGCACCCCACCCGAAACCTGGCTCGGCGCCGCCGGGTCCGCCGTGACCCGGCGTTGTCTGAGCCACCGGCGATGAACACCT
>WNFU01003356.1_pt1 | contig 36660 bp, 37 predicted proteins | sample 5400121 | NCBI WGS metagenome assembly WNFU01 (sample SAMN13153360, study PRJNA577476) | soil metagenome | isolation source: 100 cm soil or saprolite under grassland replicate 1 | place: USA:California | collected 2016-06-15
AACCGGCCGCGGGTCGCATCGGCGACGAGCTGGGCCTCCCGGCCACCCGCCTCCTCTGCGATCAGCCCCTGCTCCGCCGCCCACCACGGCGGGGCCGTTGGGACGGCGTGGTACACCGCGCACCCGAGGTCGAACGCGGCGGCCATCTGCCGCGCGGCCCGCGCAAAGCGCTCGTTGCGCCGAACGAGGATCCAGAGCAGCGCGACGTAAGGCTCGACGAACCACGCCCAGTGAACGACGGCTAGCGCCCTGTCGAGCCCGGTGACCTCCCCAGGGCGGGAGAGGGCGCGCTGGAGGCGCACGTTCGGCAACTCGCCCAGCCCGAGCACCCGGTCCGCCCGGATCGGATAGCGCACGTGGAGCCGGCGCTCCAGCCGTTCTGGGTCATCGTAGGGAAGCTCGTGCACCACCGTGAATCCCCACATCTGGAGGCCGAAGAGGACGGCGTCTCGCGTCCTCGTCCGCGGGAACAGGATCGCGAGGGCGAAGGGACCCGCCGCCGCGGCGGCGACCGTCACCGGGGGCGGGATGCGAACGCGCCGGCGCACGAGCGGGATCGCCACCGAGCCGGCGAGCGCGGCAATGGCCGCGCCGCGGAGAAGAGGCTTGAGCGGCGACGAGCGGCGACCCCAGCGCAAGGCGCGGCGAGTATATGGGCGCGCGGCGAAGCGACCCCAACCGAGCGGCTCATTGCCCGGGGCGTTGCCTCAGGAGCGCGGAACGACCCGCCACGCTGCGGCGGCGGTGGCGCGGTTGCCCCACTTGTCGCCGATCCGCACGCGCAACACATGGCGCCCGTAGCTCAGGTGCCGGAGCCGAAGGCGAGGTCGACACGCGTGCCAGGCGTGGTCGTCGAGCTTGCACCGATACGAGCGGAGCGGCGAGGAATCGGTGGCGACGAACCTGAAGCTGACGCTGCGCCTTGGAATCCTCGTCGGGGTGGCGGTATTGATGCGGGCCGTGCGACCTGCCACGAAGACCTTGATCTCGGGAGGCGTCGTGTCGACGCTGAAGTTGCGCACCGTCGAAGCCCCGATCTTGCCCGAGCCTCCGATGCCCCTCACCTCGAAGAGGTGCTTGCCCCCGGCGAGTGGCGCGGCCGGCGCCGTGCCGCTGGGTGAGCAGGGGGCGAACGTACCGGCGTCGAAGCGGCACTCGTACGAGCTCGCGTAGGGCGCCGAGAACGCAAAGGTGGGCGTCGGCCCTACGAGCTCGCCCTGGTCGGGGCCGGAATCGATGCTCACTATGCCTGGATCGACGTGGACCTCGAATGTCTGCGATGCCGGCGAGGGGTCGACGTGGCCGAAGCGGTCCACCGCGACCACCTGGAAGGCCTGAGCGCCGTCGGCGAGCCCGCCGTAGTCACGGGGCGAGCTGCAGGGTTGCCATGACTGGTAGTCGAGGTTGCACCAGAACGCGGCGGTGCTGTCGTCACTCGTGAATTCGAACCGAACGGTGTCCGTTGCGACGCTCGCCGCGGGGCCGGACGTGATCTGCGTATCCGGTGAGCCTCCGCAGAGGTCGATCGTCTCGCTGGGGGCCGGAGCCGGACCGCGCCCCTCATAGAGGGCGACCTCGTCCCGGTAGGCCTGGCCGGAGGGATAGAGCTCGCCGGTCGACGGCGACGCGATGCCCCACCAGTCCTCCGGATTCGACGGGTCGAGCTCCGCCGTCTCCCAGGTGTGGGCCGCCACGCCCGTGATCCCGCAGTTGGTGCGGGGGATCTGATCGGTGAACTCGAGGTAGTTCTGGGTTCTCTGGTCCTCCGAGAGAGCCCACTGCGCCGTACCGCCGTGCCAGCCGAACTCCGTCAGCGCGATCTCCGCGGTGCCGAGTCCTGCATCGTTCATCTGCTTTCGAAACCAGTCGATCAGCGAGAGATCCTTGTTGGCATCGCTCTCGTAGGGATGGAAGCCGACCACCTGTACCCGGCTTGCGAGATCCGGATCCTGGGCGAGCATCCGCTCCAGGAACTCCCCGGCGCCGATCGCGACCAGGCCCCCGCCATCGGACTGGCTGTTCTTGAACGCAGCCAGTCCGCCCAGGACGACTTCCACGCTCGGGTCGGCCGCGTGAATCGAATCCGCACCCTGCCGCATCAAGGATGCGAACGTCTCGGGATCGGGGGCCGGGCACCAGAAGCCGCGGAAGTTGGGCTCGTTCCACAGCTCGACCCGGGTCACCGGCTGGGGCGTCAGGTTGGAGTGGGACGTCCAGAACGTGCCGCCCGCGCCGTAGCGGCGAACAAGCGCCGCGGCAAAGTCCCCGTAGTCGCCGGCGCGATCGGGGGCGACCGCGCCGCGCCGGCCGCACGAGGCCGCAGCGGCGCTCGGATCCAGCGCCCACACCGGAGCCGGCATCAACATCGGGAAGAGCCGGAGTCCCTCGTGCGAAAGGGCAGTCACGTAGTTGTCCGCAAGCGACCAGTTGTAGGAGTGAACGCCGTTCTGAGGCGCGTTCGGCTCGATCTCCCGCCAGCCGATCTCGGTGCGGACCCAGTCGAGCCCCGCAGCCTTGATCCCCTGAAGCTGGGCGTCTCTCTGCGCCAGCCTCCCCTGTTCCGTCAACGTCCACAGGTCGGGGTCGCTGATCCCGAAGAAGGACTCCGGGACGCGCGGCTCAAAAGCCGCGGCCCCGGTAGGCGACACCGCCGTGATGGCGATCATGAGAGCGCAGACGGCGACGAGCCGCCGTGCAATGCAGCTCATAGACTCGATTCGCTCCGTAGCGCGATTGCGCCGTGGGAGGCAGCAGGGGACAGTCCCGTGGACTGCATGGAAACGTTGGGCGAGACGGCGGGAACGCGTCGCATGCCTCCTCCGGGGTGAAATTACCGCCGTCCTGGCGCTGGAACGACTCCTCACAAGGTTAATCGGTGCTGAGACGCACGAGCTTTAACTCAAACGGCCCCGCGTGCTCAGGGAATGCGTGCGTAGCGCCCGCGCGTGGCCCTGCCGCTACGCACTGTACGCCTTGTTGCGTCAGGCGGGCGTGTGAGGTGCGGGTAGGCCTGCGGGATCGATCGGGCCGGGCATCAGGCGCTCAGCCGGCGGGATCTCGACCCCGATCGCCCGCATGCGGCGCTGGAGCGTCTTGTAAGCGAATCCGTAGACCTGCGAGGAGTGGTAGTCGTAGGAGATGAACTCGCGCGGGCTCTCGGCCTCGGGCGGGGCGAACACCTCGGCCGCGCGCGGCAGCAGGTGCTCGAGCGTTCGCAGCACGACTCCCTTCATCTCCGGGCGCTCCTCGCAGACGTCGCGAAGGAAGCGGACCCCGAAGGCGATGTGACGGTGCTCGTCCTGCTCGACGAGCGAGAAGCCCTTCTGGAAGCCGGGATAGATGTCATGGGAGCCCATGTACTGGAGGATCGTCCGCTGTCCCGTCATCGCCAGCACTCCCTCGGTGACCATGTGGTACGTGACTATCCCCTCGACGAACAGCTCCAGGTCATCGGGGCTCGCGAGCAGGCGCTTTGCCACCCCGCGCAGGGCGTCGTCGAACAGGAAGTGCCACGCATCGAGCATCGTTGCCTCGGTCTCCTCGAGGCGGCTGCGCAAATCGCCGGGGGACAGCGTCATCACCTCGGCGGCGAAGCGATCGAAGAAGACGGCGTGCCGGGCCTCGTCGACGAGCTGCGTCGCGAGGAAGGCCTCAATCTCCCCGCTTGGGGCGGCCAGGAGAAACGGCGCAAGGTCGGCGGTCACCCGCTCCTCCCCCACGTAGAAGCCGCCCAGCGTCCAGGCGGTATGCCGCTGCGCTTCACTCGGCGTGGTGAGCCAATGCTCGCGGTCGGTAGAGAAGTCGAGCTCGTGTGCCCGCCAGTTGGAGCGCTCCCAGAGCGCGTAGAGCTCCTGGTAGTCGAGGAGCTGGTCGCGCCGTCGCGCCGTCGCGCCGCGCTGCGCCGGCTCCACGGCCGCGCCATCCGCTCCTTCGCCCGGCGTCCCGGCACCGTCGGCACGTGCCCCCCAAGTAGCGCCACGAGAGAGCTGGAGGTCGCGCTGCCTGTGCTCGCGCTCGAGCTCGGGTGCGTCGAGGCCGTTCGCCCGGTCGATCCAGCGGCCCAGCAGGGTTACGGCCGGCAGGTCGCCCTCCACCTCTGTGAGGCCAGACTGCATCGCGGCGGTGGGGCTGAGCTCGCCGGAGGCGAGCTTCGTCCAGGTCTCCGTCGACAGCGCCACCGATGCGCGGCGCCCGTTTGCCCCGTCGCCGTCTTTGCTCGCATCCTCGGCTGCCAATCCCTCGGAATCGCTCCGGACATGCACCGAGCCGTCGTCGACGACCACGGTCCAGGCCCCGCCCTCCTCGCCGGTGAGCTCGTAGCTGACGGCGAAGCGCTCGCCGCGCGTCCACGCCGGTTCGATCAGGTGCTCGAGCGCCCGGAAGGCGAGGTCCGGATCGATCCGGCCACCGCGTTTGGCGAGCTCCTGCGCGCCGCCGGGAGCGAACAGGCGCCGGAGGGGGAGCCTCTCACCGCCGTCACGGCCCACCCGTCTCCGCTCGGCGAGCAGCGAGCGCGCCATGCGGGCCGCAAGCCCCGGGCTTCGCCGCGCAAGCCGCAGTCCCGATCCACTTCCGTTGCCGTCCGTTGGCGTCACCGCTCTCGGCGGGATTGTTCCAGAGAAGTACGCGCTCCCCGTCGCAGGTTCCGTCGCGGCTTGGCGAGCGAAGATCGAGCCTGGCAAGGACGCAGCGAGCGTGGCGTACTGCAAAGTACGCGAGCGAGCGAGGACCTCGCGCTTCGCGCTCGCACCGCGCCTTCGGCGCTGAGGCGAAGATCTGCAGCCGCCAAACGCGGCGGTACTTGCGGCGGTAAGCGCGAGGCCACGATTAGAATGCTCGCGCCTTGGCGCCCCGGCAAATCCCCCGCCGTCTGGCCATCCCGCTCGTCCTCGCCGGGTTCGCGCTGGCGGCCCTTGCGGCGCCCGCGCAGGCGACCGTCTTCGGCCCGCAGGCGGGGCACTCGCCCAACGCCGATGACATCCGCACCGCCTACTGGGTGGCGATCGCGGCGGCCGCGATCCTGGTGGGCGCGATCCACGTCTTCCTCGTCGTTGCGCTCCTGCGCTTCCGCGCGCGCCGCGGACGGGTGCCACGCCGCCTGGTAGCCGCGCCAGGGGCCCTGACGCGCCCCGCCCTGCCGCTGGCCGCTGTGACGATCGGGCTTTTCGTGTTCGGCATCGTGATGGCAAGCGATGCGCGTGACGTGCAGCCGACGGGCTCCGCTGGCCTCGACGCCCAGAGCACCCTCGTCGCGCAGGTGGGATCCATGAACGTGCCACCCGATGCGAAGCCGCTCGAGATCGACGCCATCGGGCAGCGCTGGCTGTGGCGGTTCGAGTACCCGAGCGGGTCTCCTGAGCCCCCGGCGGAGGTCTTCTCGTACAACGAGCTGGTGGTCCCCGTGGATACCGCGGTCCTACTCCACGTGCAGTCCACCGACGTGCTGCACCGCTGGTTCATCCCGGCGCTCGGGGGCCAGGTGGATGCGATTCCCGGCCAGGTGAACGACACCTGGTTCCGCGCCGACCGGGTGGGCACGTACGGCGGGCAGTCGACCGAGTTCTCAGGCACCTCGTACGCCGTGATGCGCGCCTGGGTGAGGGTCGTCACCCCGGAGCAGTACCAGCAGTTCGTGGAGAGGAAGCGAACGGAGATCAAGGCCGCTCAGACATACGTTCAGAGGAAGATCCAGACGCAGGCCGCCGCGGCGGCCCCGGTGCCATGAGCCCGCCGGCAACCATAGTCCCAACCCATCCCGAGGTAGTCACTGACGGCCTCCCCGGCCGGCGTCCGGGCTGGGTGGAGCGCGCGACGAGCGCCGACCACAAGTCGGTCGGCAAGCTCTACATCGGCGCCTCGCTGTGCTTCGGACTGCTGGCGGTGGTCGAGTTCGTCGTCATGCGCGTGCAGCTGATCGTCCCGGAGAACACGGCGATCGATCCGGAGATATTCGACCGCGTGCTGTCGGCGTTCGGCGTGACCGCGGTGCTCCTCTTCGCGATCCCACTCGCCCTGGGGCTGATCGGCTACGTCGCGCCGCTTCAGATCGGCGCGAGAGGCGTCGCCTTCCCCCGGCTCAACCTGCTCTCGTTCTGGCTCTACGTCACCGGGGCGGCCGCGATCTACGCGAGCTTCCTCTACCGGCCCTCGGAGGCCGGCCTCGCGGCGCTGCCCCCGCTCTCGAGCAACGTCTACTCCCTCACGAACGGCGTCGACGCGTGGATCGTGGGCTCCGCCCTCGCGATCCTCGGCTTCGTGTGCTTCGCGGTCAACCTCGTCGTCACCCTGCGCAACATGCGGGCTCCCGGGATGGCCTGGCGCCGCGTCCCGCTTCTCACCTGGGCGGCGGAGTTGAGCGGTTACCTCATGCTGGTGATCGGGCCGGCGATGCTCGCGGCGCTCACGATGCTGTTCATCGACCGCCATTACGGAGGCGTCTTCTTCGACTCCGGCGAGGGCGGTGCCCCCCTGCTGTACGAGCACCTCTCCTGGTTCTTCTTCACCGGCGCCTACATGCTCGTCGTGATCGTCGCCGCCGGCGTGATCTCCGACGTGCTGCCGACGTTCGCGCGCAAGCCGCTGTTCAGCCAGCGCGGCGCGATGCTCTCCCTGTTGGCGATCGCCGTGCTCGGGCCATTGACGTGGATCCAGAACATGTACACGGCACCCATCCCCCTCGGCTTCGAGATCTTCGCGATGTTGTGCGCGCTCGCTCTCGCGGTCCCGATCGGCGTCCTGATCTTCAACTGGATCGCGACGCTGTGGGGCGGGACGCTCCACATGCGCGCGGCGCCCCTTTACGCGCTCGGGGCGATCAGCGCGCTGACGATCGGGCTCGCCGGGGAGCTCGTGTACTCGGTGATCCCCGTTGGCTGGCAGCTCAGCAACACGACCGCCGCGCAGGGGGACACGATCGCGGTCTTCGTCGGCGGCTCGGTGCTCGCGGGCTTTGCCGGGCTCCACTATTGGTTCCCCAAGCTCACGGGCCGCCTCATGGGCGAGGGGCTGGGCAAGAGCGCGCTGGCCTGCATCCTGATCGGCCTCTACGTATTCGAGCTGATGACCTTCTTCGCCGGGCTCAAGGGCCAGCCCGTGGACGTCTACAAGTTCTTCGGCGACAGCGGGCTCGACGGCTTCAACCTCGTCGCCTCGATCGCCGCCTTCGTGATGGCAATCGGGATCCTGCTCGAGCTGGCAAACGCCGCATATAGCTATGGCGGCGGCGTGCGAGCCGGCCACGACCCGTGGGGCGGGGCGACGCTCGAGTGGTTCGCCCTCTCCCCTCCGCCGGAGCACAACTTCGACGCCGTTCCCGATGTCCGCAGCGCGGAACCGCTGCACGACATCCGCAGGGCGATCCGGGATCGAACCGAGGCCTCGCGCCCGCCTTCTCGGTCCCAGCGAGCCGAATCGCGCGCGCCTGAGCCCGAGCCGGCCGGCAAGGACGCTCCCGGCGGCGCCCCGGTAGCCTGAGGCTGATGCAGCGGGCTGCGCCTCGTGGCGAAGCGGACGAGCTCGCCCGCTTTCGCCGCCTCCTGAACGCGACGATCCTTGCGACGTTCGCGCTCATCGTGATCGGCGGCATCGTTCGCGTGAGCGACTCCGGCCTGGGCTGCGGCGCAGCCGGAAGCGGCACGAAGGGTTGGCCGCTGTGCGGCGGGCGGATCCTCCCCTTCCTCCAGGAGAACGCCGTGATCGAGTTCAGCCACCGGGCCGCGGCGACGATCGTCGTCGTGCTGATCGCGGCACTCGCGATCCAGGCGTTCCGGCGGCTGCGCGACCACCGCACGCTGACTCGCGGCACGGTCGCAGCCGCCGTCCTGGTCCTCGCGCAGGCGGGGCTCGGAGGGCTCACGGTCGAGCACGGCCTGCATTCCGCGTTGGTCGCCGCTCACCTGGGGCTTGCGATGCTGCTCCTGGCCCTCCTGATCGCCCTGCGCCGCTTCGCGCAGCCGCTCAAGCATGCGGCGCCGGTCGACGGCTCCCGCGCCCTGCGGGCGACGGCGGCCGTGGCGACGGCGCTGCTCTTCGCGACGATCGTCGCCGGTGGGTACGTCGCCGGCACCGAGGGCGAGGGAACGCCGGATCAGCCGGTGCTTGGCGCCCACCTCGCTTGCGGCCAGCAGTTCCCGACCTGCCTGGACAAATTCATGCCGTTCTCCTACGGGCGCCTCGTCGACATCCAGCTCACGCACCGGCTCCTCATGTACCTGGCCGCGATCGCGGTACTGGCGACGGCCGCGATCGCGATCCGGCGCCGGGTCGGTAATCCCGCCTTCCTGCTCGCCCCCCTCCTGCTCGCCTGCCAGATCCTGCTCGGGGCGCTGAACGTGTGGCTCGGCAAGCACCCGGGGTTGATCGTGGCGCATCTGACGATGGCGACGGTGCTGTGGGGTACGGTCGTCTACGCGGCGATGTCCCTCGTCGCCGTGCCCGCGGCAGGGCGTCTACCGGTCGAGACGGGCAACGCCAAGACCCAGGCGGCGGCGGCCTAGTGACCGATCCGACGACACCACGCACCTGATGGAGAGCGCGACCAACACCGCGAAGCTCGTCCACGGCGGTGCCGTCGATGCGGCCCCGGTGGATGCCACGGGCGTAGCGGTGCCGCCGGCGGGTGCGCCCGCGGAGGTCGTCGGCCGGTCGCTCGGCGGGTTGCTTCGCGACTACCTCGCGCTGACCAAGCCACGGATCATCGCCCTGCTCCTCGTGACCACCGTCGCCACGATGTTCGTCGCCGATCCCTCCGGGCCCGCGCTCACGACCATTCTCTGGACGATGGTCGGCGGCTACCTGGCGGCGGGAGGGGCCGGGGCGATCAACCAGTACCTCGACCGCGACCGCGACGCGCGCATGGACCGCACGCGGGGCCGCCCGCTCGTCGCCGGGCGCATCCGGCCGCTGCACGGCCTCGTCTTCGGCATCGCCCTCGGCGCTGTGGCGACGGCTGAGCTCGCGATCGCCGTCAACGTCCTGGCCGCCGCGCTGGCGCTCGCCGGCCTCCTGGGCTACGTCTTCCTGTACACGGTGTGGCTGAAGCCGCTGACCCCACAGAACATCGTCATCGGTGGCAGCGCCGGCGCACTGCCGCCACTGGTCGGCTGGGCCGCCGCCACCGGAGGGTTGAGCCTGGACGCCCTCTATCCGTTTGGGATCGTCTTCATGTGGACGCCGCCCCACTTCTGGGCGCTCTCGCTGCTGATCAAAGACGATTACGCGCGCACCGGGATCCCGATGCTTCCCGTGGTCCGGGGCGAGGCGGCGACGCGCCGCCAGATCCTCGCTTATGCCGCGGGGCTTACCGCGCTGACGATCGCGCCTGTTCTCACGGGGCTTTTCGGAGCCATTTACCTGGTCGCGGCGCTCGTGCTCGGCGCGGCCTTCACCGCGATGGCTGCATGGCTGGCCACCCGGCCATCACGGCGAGCCGCGCTTCGCCTCTACCTGTTCTCGCTTCTGTACCTGGCGCTCCTGTTCTGCGCGATGTCGGCCGACCGGCTGATCCTCGGCTGAGGCATCTCGGTCTGATAGAAGAGGCGCCGTGGACCGCAGGCTCGCGCAGCGAAACGTGACGGCGGGGCTGCTTGCGGCCGGCTTGGCGCTTCTCGTCTTCGGGCTCAGCTTCTTCCTGGCGATCCTGTACCTCGGCTGATGGCCGGTCGCGACGTATCGCAGCCGACCGAGCTCGTCTACGTGCCGGGGCCGTCGTGGGCCCCCGTGCTCATGGCCGTCGGTCTCGCCGGCGTGGGCGTCGGCCTGTTCGCCGGCTGGCCCTACGCCGCGGTCGGTGTCGTCCTCGCCCTGGGGTCGCTGCGCTCCTGGATTCGCAACACAGGCGAGGAGATCTCGAGGCTCCCCCGCGTGCAGCGGATCACCTCGGCGGTGCTGCCCGCGGTGCCGCTGCGCGCGCGCGACGACTCGTAGGCCGTCGCCGACTAGGCCGTAGTGGCCTCGGACTCCGGCGAGGTCATGGCGGAGGTCGCGCCCTCGGAGGTCCAGACGCGGACGATGTCGCGCATCGAGAGGATGCCCACGAGCTCGCCGGCATCCACGATGACGAGATGGCGGATGCCGCGATTGGACATCTCCATGGCCGCCCGTTCGAGGCTCCAGTCCGGCGCCGCAGCGATCAGCGTGTCGCTCATGTGATCGGCGACCTTCTCCGCGTCGGGGTCCTCGCCCCCGCCGAGCGAGTTCAGGATGTCGCGCTCGCTGATGATCCGCGGCCCTGGGGACTCCTCGTCAAGCACGATGGCTGCCCCCACGTTCTTCTCGGTCATACGCTTTGCCGCCTCGCGCAGAGTGTGCCCGGGGCCCAGGGTGAGGACCACGCTCGACATGCCTTCGCGAACTTCCATCCGGACGTCTCCTACACGACTAGTGCGTATTGAGTCAACCCTATCCGAAAGCGGCGCAATGGCCAAGGTGATCTAATACTCCTGACGCGCGTCCTCCTTCCCGAGCTGGAGCGGCGGGATGGGGGTAGCGGGAAGGAGATCGAGTGCGGTACCGCCGGAATCATTCGGTGGCGACCCGGGTTCGGACACGGACCGTCCAGGGCCCTGGCACGAGCGGAGGGACCCCGTCAGGGGGGACGCGATGAACTCCCGCGCCCTGCGACTGGTTGCCGTCCTCGGCGCTGTGGTGGTCGTCGCGGTGGCGATCACCCTCTACGTCTCCCACTACCTGAACGCCCCAACGGAGGTCTCCGCCCGCCAGACCGCGCCGCACCAGGCAAGCCTGACGTTGGGCACGACGCCGGCCGCAGGGAGCCTGGCCGGAAGCAAGTCGTGGGTCTCGTACATGGTCCGCCAACACGGCGAGTGGGGTCACACGACGGTGTTCAAGGTGCCCGCGCATTCACTGGTCCAAATCAAGATCTACAACTTCGACGGGGGCAGCGGCCTCAGGAACCCGTTCCTCTCCCAGGTGCAGGGCGCGGTCGGGGGAATCGAGCGCATCAACGGCAAGGCCACGGACGTCATCAATCCCGCCGACGCCTCGCACACCTTCACGGTGCCGGAGATGGGCGTCTCCGTGCCGCTGCTCGGCGTGCCCGATGACGCGAAGAACCAGTGCGCCGAGATGCCGTGCTCGCTCAAGAAGACACACGAGACGATGACCTTCACGATCCGCACCGGCAAGCCCGGACGCTTCCGCTGGCAGTGCTTCGTGCCCTGCGCCGCGGGGTTCATCGACGGGTTCGCGGGGCCCATGCAGACGATCGGCTACATGGACGGCTTCCTCCACGTGGTCTGAGCTCGACCGACCATGCCGGAACCCCCCCACTTTCGCCGGTTGATGGTCATCTGGATCGCCGTGAGCGTCGTCGCGACGCCGCTCGTCGTCCTGCTGGCGGTGCCCGGGCTGCCACCGGGCAACGCGAGCAGCGAGGCCTCGGGCCAGGTGGTCGACAACACGGTGCTGTTCGGGATCTTGACGCCGATCGCCGCGCTTATCGTCGTCTACTTCGCCTACGCGCTGATCGCCTTTCGCCAGCGCGGTCCGGAGCCCGAGGAGGGAGTGGCGATCCGTGGCGACAACCGCGTCCAGCTCGCCTGGATCGTCGCGACGGCCGCGATCGTGCTCTTCTCGGCCGTCTACGGCACGGTGCGCTTGTTCAGCGACAGTGGCGCGGGCGGCGGGCAGGGCTCGAACCCGATCGCGAAGCCGGCGTCCGCGGATCCGCTGCAGGTCCAGGTGATCGCCCAGCAGTGGGCGTTCACCTACCGCTTCCCGTCGTTCGGCGGCGTCGAGACGCCGCATCTCGAGCTTCCGGTGGGCCAGGACGTGGAGTTCCACGTCACGTCGCTCGACGCGATCCACTCGTTCTGGGTCCATGATCTCGGGGTCAAGGCCGACGCGAATCCCGGCGTCGACAACGTCGCCTACGCGCGCCCGACCGAGACCGGGAGCTTCGACCTCCGCTGCGCCGAGCTGTGCGGGCTCTTCCACGGGCACATGTTCGACACGATGAAGGTGGTGAGCGGCAGCCAGTTCACGGCGTGGATCCACGGCCAGCAGCGCGAGTTCGCCCCCGCAACCCACAAGCTCTCGCCGTACAAGCCGCAGTACAACCCCGCTCCGCACAGGAGGGCCGGATGAACACCGAACAGACCGCCCGCCCGCGGTGGCGCAGCCTGCTGGGCTTCAACCTCCTCGGCGGGATCGTGCTGGGGGTCGCCGGCTTCTATCTCGGTTGGTGGCTCGGCCACCAGATCCACGCCAAGAGCCTCGAGTTCATCGCCGACACCAACCAGGACGACATCGCCCTCCTGCTCGGCTACCTGTTCTTCGCCATCGGGTTCGTGATCGGACTCGGGTTCGCGAAATACCCGCTGCGCCGGCTGCTGGGCCACGCGCCCTCGCACCGCGAGAACGAGGAGGGCGGCATCGGCCGCTACTTCGGGCTCTGCTCCGACCACAAGGTGGTCGGAATGCAGTACCTGGTCGGGATCGGGATCTTCTTCTTCATCGGCGGGCTCAACGCGATGCTGATCAGGGCGGAGCTCCTGCGCCCCTCGCCGCAGCTCCTCGGGGCCGGCAATTACCTGACGGTCGTCGGCCTGCACGGGGCGATGATGATGGGCGTGATGAGCTCGGCCATCCTCGGGCCGTTCGCCAACTACTTCGTCCCGCTGATGATCGGCGCCAAGCGGATGGCCTTCCCGCGGGTGGAGTCGCTCACCTTCTGGCTCCTGATGGCGGCCGGGGTGATCTTCACAAGCACGATCTTCTTCGGCGGCTTCCCGACCGGCTGGACCGGATACGCGCCCCTCAACGACGAGGCCAACTTCGGGTTCGACTCCTACATCTTCTTCTTCGCGCTGGTGGGCATCTCGATGACGCTGCTCGGACTCAACCTGATCGCGACGATCGTGACGATGCGGGCACCCGGGATGACCTGGGGACGGCTGCCGATGTTCTGCTGGGGCGTGATCACCACCTCCGGCCTCATGGTCCTCGCGGCCCCGGTCCTGATCGCCGCCCTCTTGATGGTGGCGTTCGATCGCAGCCTGCAGACCTCGTTCTTCCTCTCGAGCTCCGGCGGCAGCCAGTATCTGTTCGAGAACCTGTTCTGGTTCTTCGGCCACCCGGACGTCTACATCCTCGCCCTGCCCGGCTTCGGGATCATCCTCGAGCTCCTGCCCGTGTTCGCTCGCAAGCCGCTGTGGGGCTACCGGCTCGCTGTCGCGGGGTTCCTCGGGGTCACCCTCTTGAGCTTCTTCGTCTGGCAGCACCACCTGTTCGTGAGCGGCATCAACTCCGCGCTGCGGCCGTTCTACATGCTCTCGACGGAGGTGATCTCGATTCCCACCGGGTTCATCTTCCTGTGCGGGATGGCGACCCTGTGGAGGGCGAAGATCCGCTTCACCGTCCCCATGCTGTTCTGCCTCGCCTGGTTCTTCAACTTCTTCATCGGCGGCATCTCCGGCTTCTTCCTGTCCGACACGCCGAGCGACGTCTCAACCCATGGCAGCTTCGTCGTCATGGCGCACTTCCACTACACGATCATGGGCGGGCTGATCTTCGCCTTCTTCGCCGGGATCTACTACTGGGTGCCGAAGATGACCGGGCTGCGATTCAACGAGCTGATGGCGAAGATCCACTTCTGGACGATGTTCATCGCCTTCAACTCGACCTTCGGACCGCTCTTCGCCCTCGGCTTGATGGGGATGCCGCGCCGAGTCGCCACCTATCCCTCCGACCTCGAGTCATTGAACATCTGGGTGTCGGTGTCGGCGTTCGTCCTCGGGGCGTCGATGCTCTTGTTCCTGGCCAACGTCGTCTACTCCATGGTCTTCGCCCGCAAGCCGGCGGAGGCGAACCCGTGGCGCTCGAAGTCGCTCGAGTGGCAGCTTCCGACGCCCGTCCCCGTGCACAACTTCGACCGGATCCCCGTCTTCGACACCGACCCCTACGACTACGGGATCCCGCCCACGCCGCCGAGACCGGTGCCGGCCGGCGCGCCCGGAGTCGCCGGATACCCGGATAGGAAATGAACGAGGCCGTACAGGGTCCACTGGATCCCGCCGCCGAGCCGCCGGAGGTTCACGAGCGGAACCTGTGGTTCGGCGCCCGGATCCTGGCCGGGTCGACGATCATGTTCTTCCTCGCGTTCGTGTTCGCCTACTTCTATCTGCGCTCGCTTAACAACGCGGGCAAGTGGCAACCGTCCGGGGTCGACCCTCCTCAGGCATACGGCGCGGCGATCGTCATCCTGTTCGCGGCGAGCGCCGCCTCGTTCACCTACGCGGCGTATGCGGCCCGCAACTCACGTCGGTGGCTGGGCGCCGCGGGGTTGGCGCTGGCGCTCGGTCTGGCCGGCTGCGTAGTGCAGGGATTCGAATACGCGCATCTCGGCTTTGGGCCGCAGAAGGGCGGCTACGCGAGCGTGTTCATCGGCTGGACGCTGTTGTACGTGGTCCTGGTGCTCCCGGCGATGTACTGGGTGGAGATAGTGCTCGCGGAGGGGCTCCGCAATCGGCGCGCCGGCGGCGCGCGCGTCCCGGCCGGCTTCGACGACGCCGCGTTCTACTGGACGCTCCTGGCGGCGCTCGGCGTGCTCGCCTGGTTCATCCTGTACCTCCTCTGAGGCCCAGGAGGTGCTCGACCCGAAGGCGATCCTCGACTGGACCGGCGGGCCGGCGCTCGGCTGGGTCCTGTTGGCGGCAACGCTCTACTGGCTGGGGGGCCGTCATGGAGCGCGGCCACGTGCCAGCGCCGCGAGCCGCTGGCGCGCGGCGTCCTTCGTCGCGGGCCTCGCCACGATAGTGATCGCGCTCGACACGTCGATCGACGATCTGGCCGATCAGCTGCTCTGGGTGCACATGGTCCAGCACGTTCTGCTCCTCGTGGTGGCCCCACCGCTGCTCGCGCTGGGGCGCCCCTGGAATCGGATGTGGCACGGCTTCCCGCTCGGCCTGCGGCGCCGCGCCGCTCGCGCGGTCACCCAATCGCCCCAGTGGGCGCCCGTTAGGCGGGCGGCGCGCCTGCTCCGAGACCCGGTGCCGTCCTGGATCCTGTTCAACGCGACGCTCATCGCATGGCATCTGCCGGCGGCCTACGACCTGACCTTGCGCTCCTCGGCGGTGCACGCCCTGGAGCACGCGATGTTCTTCGGGACCGGGCTTCTGTTTTGGACCCGGGTGATCGACTCGCCGCCGTGGCGATCGCCGCTCGCAGAAGCTGCGCGGGCGGCCTATGTCGCCCTTGCCATGCTGGTCGCCTGGGTTCTGGCGATCGTCCTCGCGCTGGCCACATCGCCGCTGTACGCTCACTACGCGGCGGAGACAAGCCGCCCCGGTGGGATCTCGGCACTTGCCGACCAGCAGCTGGCGGCCGGGGTGATGTGGGTTCCGGGGTCGATCCCGTTCACGATCGCGATCTTGTTTGTCGCCTACCGGTGGCTGCAACCGAAGCAGCCGCGCCGTCTTGCCGGGAGTCCCTGATCTAGGAAGGAGAGATGGAAGCGCTGCTCACACCGATCGTCTCCACCTCCGTGGTGGCCGAAGGCATCCTCACCTGGGCCATTCCGCTGACGGTGCTGATCGCCCTCGTCGTCTGGTACGTGCTGCTTGTCCGCCGGCGGCATCCGGAGTGATTCGCGAGCACCGAGCCCGTATCGGCATACTGCCACTGGTCGCTACGGCGCTCGTGATCGCCGGTTGCGGCGGCTCGGGTTCGGGTTCGCATACGACCAGCACCGGCGCTGAATTCGCCGGGACGAAGGCAACACCCACCAAGCCGGCGCCGCCACTGAAGCTCGAGGACTCGCTGGGCCGCCCGGTCAACATCGAGGACTACCGAGGCAATGCGGTGCTCGTCACATTCATCTACGACCACTGCCCCGACATCTGTCCGTTGATCGTCGGCAACCTCCACACGGCCCAGAACGAGCTTCGATCTGAGGCCAACCAGCTCCAGATCATCGCCGTCTCCGTGGACCCCAAGGGCGACACGCCGAAGACGGTCAACGCCTTCTTGAAGGAGCATCAGATGACCGGGCGCATGGAATATCTGATCGGCCCGCGGCCTCAGCTCGAGCGCGTCTGGAGGGACTGGCACATCGTCTCGAAGGCCACGCCGACGAAGAACAGCCCCGCTGCGGTCGAGCACTCTGCGCTGATCTACGGGGTCAGCGGCAGCGGCGAGCTCACGACCCTCTATCCCGCGAACTTCAAGCCCGCGCAGATCGTGCACGACGTGCCGATCCTCGCCTCCCAGTAGGCGATCGCGATTCGGCGGCGGCTGATCATCGGGCTGGGGATCCTCGCGGTCGTCGGAGCCCTGATCGGAGCCGAGCTCCTGAGCGGCAGCTCGAACGAATCGGGAACGGACCGCGCCGCCCCTCAGTTGCCCACGAGCATCCTCGTTCCCCCCAAGGTCACGCTCTCGTCCCTTCATGGAAGACCGGCCGCGGTGAACTTCTGGGCGAGCTGGTGTAGCCCATGTCGCAAGGAGGCGCCGGCCCTGGAGCAGCTGGCGGGTTCGGCGCCCGGGCGGGCACAACTCGTCGGGGTGAACTGGAACGACGGCCTCAGCGGTGCACGCTCGTACGTCCGCCAGTACGGGTGGACGTTCCCGAACCTCCGCGACTCGAGCGGAGTCGTGGGCCTCCGCTATGGGTTGGCCGGACTGCCCATGACCTTCATCCTCGACCCCGATGGGCGAATCGTTCAGGTGCTGCACGGGCCGCAGTCGCTCGAGAGTCTGCAGCAGGCGCTGCGCGCGGCCGGATAAGCGTCAGATCGCGTCGCTCCCCCCGCGGACGCCGACGATAGGATCCCGCCTCGTGGCGAGACGGATCCTCATGGCCCCGGGCGCCGCACGACGCGCGGCGCTCGTCATTCTCGGGGTCGCGCTACTCGCCCTGTCCGGCTGTGGGGTTGCCCAGAACGGGGACTTCGACCGGGGCCGGCAGCTCTTTGCAGCCAAGTGCACTACCTGCCACGCGCTCAAGGAGGCCGGCAGCACCGCACAAATCGGCCCTGACCTCGACGCGGCGTTCGCGCAGGCTCGGGCGGCCGGCATGGACCCCGACACCATCGCAGGCGTCGTCAAGGCCCAGGTGGAGAATCCACGTCCGGCTGTCGGGCCTAAAGCCAATCCGAACGTCACGATGCCCGCCGACCTCGTGACCGGCGAGGATCTCGAAGACGTCGCGACCTACGTGGGCGACGTCGCGGGCGTACCCGGCATCAAGCCCCCACCCCTCGGCACCCCCGCCGAGCTCTTTGCCTCCAAGTGCGGTAGCTGCCACACGCTCGCCGCGGCCGGCACCTCGGGCACGACCGGTCCGGATCTCGACCAGGCGATCCCGAACATGAGCGCCGCGCAGATCAAGCAGTCGATCATCGACCCGAACGCAAAGCTCGCCCCGGGCTTCCCGCCCAACGTCATGCCCTCCACGTTCGCGCAGGACATTCCGCCGAAGAACCTGGCGGCGCTGATCAAGTACCTGATGCAGAACGCCGGCAAGAGCGGCAAGGGCTAGCGCCGGAGGCGGGGGCCCCGCCTACCCTGCCGTCTCGGGCGCACCGGCTGTCGTGTGAGCCTCGGCGTCCAAGTCGACCACCACGTGCGTGACGGGAAGCGGAATCTCCTCCCGGGCCCGCTCGACCACCCCGCCTTCCAGCCACCTGGACTTGTTCGGCGGATGCGTGGAGATGATCACCTCATCGGCGGGGAACTCGCGCAGCGCGTCCTCGATCGACGCGTTCGGCTCGTGGTGGTCGCCGACGTGGCCGCGCGCCTTGATGCCGGCCCGCTCCATCCTGAGCAGGGACTCCTTCAGGCGCAACCGCGCCTCCTCGAGGGCGCCGTCGACATCCGATGACCAGTGCTCCTGCCAGGAGCTGGTCAAGGCGGGGACGACGACGAGTATCTCGCTGTCGCGCCCCTTGGACCTGTTCCTGATCTCCTCCAGCAGCGCCCGCCCGCCGACCGTCTGGTTGGCCACCACGAGCACCCGGTAGGTCCGATCGTCCGTGTGGGCGACCTCCGTGCGGTGCGGCAAGGTCCCCCGCGCCCCACGCCACACCAGACCGATGCCGAGCCCCACCTCACCCGCCAGGAGGGCGGCACCGACGGCTGGGCGGGTGAGCAGGGTGAGCGCAACCACCGCCCCCGCCCCGATCGCGATGACGACCACGGCGCGAAAGACATCCGCCTCGGATCGCAGAGGGTTATGCATCTGGCTAGAGGATGTAGACGGTCGTGAAGACGATGATCCACATAACGTCGACGAAATGCCAGTAGATCCCCGGCACCTCCACGCCCAGGTGCTTTTTCGGCTCCGTGCCGAAGTGGCCGCGCCAGGCGCGGATGTTGGCCATCGCAAGCAGCATCAGGCCCACCGTCACGTGCGCACCGTGCAGGCCCGTGAGGCCGTAGAAGATCGTCCCGAACGCCGTGTCGCGGGCGCTGAATCCGATGTGCCAGTACTCGTTGAGCTGGATGAACAGGAACGTGAATCCCAGTAGCCAGGTCGCGCCGAGGCCGGCGATCATCCCGCGCCTGTTGCCACGGCGGATCGACTCGAGGGCCCAATGGACCGTGAAGCTCGAGGAGATGAGGATCGCCGTGTTGACCCCGGCGACGGCCTTGGGGATGTCGAACCCCTCGGGCGGCCAAGGTCCCGTGTTCGCGACAACGCGCAGGAAGAAGTACGAGGCGAAGAACGCCCCGAAGAGCATCACCTCCGAGACGATGAAGAGCAGGATCCCGAGCGTCTGGCGATCGATCCGCGAGCTCGCGTGGGCCTCGGGCGGGTGAGCGTGGTGCTCGGCGGCGGCCGCGTGCGCCTCCATCAGCCTCCACCCCCCTCTTCGCCTTCCGCGCCTTCTGCGGCCGCGCCCACGCCCGCGGCGACCGGCTCCGGCTGGGTCGCGGCGGTCCTGCCCTCTCCCGACTCCACATGCTCAACCGGCTTGTCCGTGAGCGCGCGGACGTCGTCGATCAGGCCCTCCTGGAGCCACTTCGACTGCTCGCCGGCGAGCGTAGAGATCAGGATCTCGTCGATGCGATAGTGCTCGATCGCGTTCTGGACCGCGGCCAGCGGCGCCGGGCTCATCGGCTGGCCGGTCGCGTCGATGTCGGAGCGATACAGCTCGGCGAGCGTCCGGGCGAGCCGCTCGCAGACCTCCTCCCGCGTGATCTGCCCGGACGGCGGGCTGATGATCGTGTAGCGGTGCGGCCGCTCGGCTGCCTTCTGCTTCAGGTGTGAGATCAGGTCGTCGCTCGCGACCGTGCGGGTTGCGACCACGAGCGTGTGGGTGACGTCCCAGCGAATCGCGTCGTCCTCGATTCGCACGGGGATGTGAGTGACCGGCACGTCGAAGCGCCGCTTGGCCCACTCGACCAGGTCCTTGCGAGTGAGGCCGAAGCGCGTCTCATAGAGGCAGGAGAGCAAGACCTCCCGCGGCGCGAAGGCCCGCACGGCGTCGTCGAGCGCCAGCGCGGGATCCGGGTCCATGACCGCCCCGACGGCCTCGATTCCGAACTCCCGCAGCACGGCCTGCGTCACCTCGACGCGGCTCAGGGCGGCCTCGCGGACCTCGTCGCGGTCGACGATCTGGCCGGCCATCGGCTGGTTCTGGGGCGCCGCGAGCGCGACCTCCTCGACTCCGGCCTCCGCGCGCTCGCGGAGCGCCTCCAGGAGCCTGCGGCCACCGGCGACCTCATTCAGGAATGCGAGGACGGTGCCGCCCGAGCCGTCCGAGGACGCATGGGCCCCTGGGTTGGGGGGCGCGGTCACGTGCGTCCCGCCCCGGCTGTTCCGGCCACGGCCGGCTCGGCGGCGCCCACCTCCGCCTCTGCGGGACCGAGGATCGCGTGCCGGGCGCCGGGCACCCCGAACTCGTATGGCCCCCCGACCACGCGCGGTATCTCGTCGAAGTTGAAGATCGGCGGCGGCGAGGAGACCAGCCACTCGATGGTCTTTGCCCGCCACGGGTTCGGACCGGCAAGCGGGCCCCATCTCCAGCTGACGATCATGTTGTAGAGGAAGACGAGCTGGGCGGCGCCCAGCAGGAAGGCGAAGCAGGAGATCAGCAGGTTCCAGTCGCCGAACTGGGCGGAGTAGTCGGCGACGCGGCGCGGCATCCCCTCCATCCCGATCCAGTGCATCGGCAGGAAGGTGCCGTACATGCCGATCAGCGTGAGCCAGAAGTGCACGCGACCGAGCTTCTCGTCATAGAGCTTGCCGGTCATCTTGGGGAACCAGTGGTAGATGCCCGCGAAAATCGTGAACACCGAGCCCCCGAACAGCACGAAGTGGATGTGGGCGACGACGAAGTAGGTGTCGGAGACGTGGATGTCGATCGGCACCATGCCCAGCATCACGCCGCTGATGCCCCCCATCGTGAACGTGACGATGAAGGCGAGCGCAAAGAGCATCGCCGTGGAGCGGAGGTGCAGCTTGGACGCGAAGAGCGTCCCGAGCCAGGAGAAGATCTTGATCCCGGTCGGCACCGCGATCAGGAGCGTCGTGATCATCATCGGGATCCGCAGCCAGCTGAACATGCCGGAGACGAACATGTGGTGGGCCCAGACCGTGTAGCTCAACACCACGATCCCGATCAGCGCCAGTGCCATCAGCCGGTAGCCGAAAATCGGCTTTCGGGCATGGGTCGAGATGACCTCGGAGATGATCCCGAACCCGGGCAGCATCATGATGTAGACGGCCGGGTGGGAGTAGAACCAGAAGATGTGCTGGTAGCTGAGGACGTCGCCGCCGTTGAGAGCCTGGAAGAAGTTTGTGTGGAGCGCGCGGTCGAAGAGGACCATGAACTGCACGCCGGCGATGAACGGCGTGGCGGCAACCACCAGAAGCGAGGTGGACATGTTCGCCCACACCAGGAGCGGCATGCGCCAGAAGTTCATCCCCGGCGCGCGCATCGTGATGATCGTGACCAGGAAGTTGAGGGCAGTCGCCACCGACGACGCGCCGGCGAACTGGACGCCGAGGTTGAAGAACGACTGGCCTAAGGGCGCACCGGTGGACAGCGGCGCGTAGCCGGTCCAGCCCGCGTCGAACGCGCCACCCGGGGCCAGGAAGCTGCCAACGAAGAGCAGCCCGGCGATCGGCAGCATCCAGAAGCTGAGCGCGTTGAGGCGCGGGAACGCCATGTCCGGCGCCCCGATCATCAGCGGCAGGACGTAGTTCGCGATCCCGGCGAAGACCGGGATCACGAAGACGAAGATCATGATCGCCGCGTGCCATCGCCCCGCCGACGAAGAAGAAGACGAACGTCGTGCAGATGTACTGGATCCCGATCACCTTGTGATCGGTGTTGAACTTGAAGTAGTCGCGCCACGAAGTCGCGCCGTGGTCCTTGTGCTCCAGCTCGGCCGGGTACGTGGGCCCGCCAACCGCCCAGCGGAACCAGTAGTCGAAGGCGCCCAGGCCGATCAGGAAGCCGAACGGACCGGTGATCATGGCGACGATCAGCTGCGGGTAGCCGGTCTGCTCCGTCTGGGTCGCGGGCAGCCCGGAGGCCAGGCGCAGAAGGATGACCAGCCCGTATCCGAACGCGAACCCGATCACGCCGCCGAGCGCACCGCGAGCGAGTCCCGGCTTCTTCAGGATCGCTACCACGTCCTGCCTCCGCGCGAAAGCCTAGCCACTGATCACGTCCCTCCGGTCGAGGTCGTGGTGTCCGTCGGGCTCGTCGAGGTCGTGGAGCCGGAGCCGGTCTCCTCCTCGGACGGGCTGGCGGTCGCCGCGCCAGTGGAGGTGCCCGCCACGGGCTTCACCTGCGGCTGTTTCTTGAGCCAGGTGGCGAACTCGTCAGGCGGCACGACCTCCACGAAGGCGCGCATGGTCGCATGACCGAACCCGCAGAGCTCGGTGCAGGTCACCGCGTAGGTGCCGAGGCGGTCGGGAGTGACCACGACCTGGTTGTCGATGTCGTTGCCGCCGAAGCCCGCCGGCACCACGTCGCGCTTGATGCGCCACTCCTGGACCCAGAACGAGTGCACGACGTCGAGCGAGGTGAGGTGGAGGTCGAGCTGCCTACCTTCCGGCACCACGAGCTTCTTGGAGCTCACCACTTTGCCGTTTGGTTGGGGGTAGTTGAACGTCCACTCGTACTGCTGCGCCGTGACGTTCACCGGCAGTGCGTCCGAGGCCTTGGTCTCGATGTCGCCCAGCACGATCCAGCTGTAGATGGCGCCGAAGAGGACGATCACGGTGGGGATCACCGTCCAGGCGACCTCGAGCTTGGTGTTCCCGTGGATCGGCTCTCCGTCCGATTCGTCGCCCGGCTTCGCCCGGTACTTCCAGATGGAGTAGCCGAGCATCACGAGCACGATCGCGAACACGAACGACGACAGCACGATCATGACGTTGAGCAGCGTGTCGATCTTGTCCGCCTGCGATGAGGCCTGGGTCCCGTCCCAGTGGATCAACGTCATCGGCACCGCGATGACGACGGTGAGCACGACGATCGCGGCGAATAGCCTGGCAAGGGTGGCGCGGGTCACCGCGCGGCATTCTATTCCGAGGGCACGGGCGGAACGTCGTCGAGTCGGCCGCCGGAAGCGGCCAGAACGCCGTGGGCGACTCCCTCCCAGCTCCACAGCCGTGCGGCCGTATCCGCGAGCGCTTGCCGGGCCGTTTCGCGGGTCCCGGGGTCAAGCCGCAGCCACGCGTTTAGGCGGGCGGCAATCGCCGCCACGGCGCGATCGTCGAGCGGAAACGAGACGAGATCCTGCACCTCGGCCGGTAGCTCCGCAGCGAGCGCCCGGCTTACCTCCGCCGCACCGGAGTGGTCGGCCGATACCGGCAGCACGCCGGCGGCCGCCGCCTCGGCCGCCACCATGCCGAAGGCCTCCGGGAACGTGCTGGGAAAGACGAGTGCGTCCGTCGCCGGCACCAGGGCACCCACCTCGTCGTATTCCAGTCGCCCCGCGAAGGACACGCTGGACGCCGCCTCCCGCGCAGCTTCGGCATAGCCGGGCGGCAGCTGCGCGAGAAATGCCCGCAGCATCGGCAACGGTCGATCCTCGCCTCCTTCGAGCCCCCTCCCCCGGTCCGCGATCTCCGTCGCGACCTCGAGGTCGCCCGCGGTCAGGGCCGTCCATAGCCGTTCCAGCGCGGGCTCGTATTCGCCAAAGCCCACGATCAACAGCCGCGCCCCGGGATTCTCGGCCTGGACCAGCGGCCATGCGGCGAGCAGGAGGTCGACTCCCTTGGAGACGATCAGCTTGCCGACGAACACCACGCGCGGGCCGGTGGCGTCGGCGAAGTGCTCAACTGCATCTGTGGCGCGGTCGACGTCTCGATCCCATCCGCTCGGCGGCGGGTCCTGTCGCCGATCACCCCCGCCGACGTCACGGCCCGCGGGTCCTGTCGCGGCATTACCCCCGCGTGCGTCCTCGGCCGCCTTCGGCGACCTGCGGGCGTCACGCGGGGGGCCCCCATGCCGCACGGCCGATAGGCCGTTGCGCGGGAGGGGCGCATCAGGTTGCCCACCCAGCCTCAGGCGCGCGGCCAGATCGCGCAGCCGCTCCGCGCGGTACTCCTCGGGGAGGGGGGAGAAGAGGTTCGAGTCAACGCCTGGCGGGCCGAGGCGGACCTTGGCGTTGACCTCCGGTTCGTCGACGGCCTCTCTCAGGCGGTCGGCGATGTGTGTGGAGCCGACGAGGATCCCCGTCGCCGCCCGCGCTCCCTCCTCGGCGTACGGACCGAAACGCTCCAGGTGCGGAAGGACCGTGTACGAGAGGTCGGAGCCGTGGACCTTGAGCGCGAAGCGGAGGCCCGCCCGAGCGAGGATGACCGGCCCCATCACCAAGTGGTTGGCGAGCGCCGCGTCCACGCCCCCGAGCGACTCCGCCACGTCGCGGATCGCGGCCACGTTCGCGTCGAGATAAGCGTCGAGCTCGGCGTCCGTGAGCTCGGGGAACGTCTTCACCTCGAAGCCCTCGTACCGATCCGGCACGAAGACCGGGAGCAATCCACCGATGTCCGGCACGTGGACGCTCACGGAGCCGTCCCGCACCCAGGGAAGCTCGGATGCGTCGCGATCCTGGCAGAAGAGGTGGACCTCGTGGCCGAGACGCGCCAGGGCCTGCGCGAGGTTGGCGTTGTAGACGTTGCTGCCGGTGCCGCGCAGCAGGTAGCCGTGAAAGACGAGGACGCGGATGGCAGCAGGCTAAAGGAGGCCAGGCGAGCCGTTATGGTGTCGCCGCGCATGAACCGGCGCCAGATCTACAGGCTGCGCGCGCGGGCCTCCGGCCGGGAGGCGATCGCCCCCATGGAGCCTGGCACCGTCTACGTGGATCGCGAAACGGGCGAGGAGATGCAGCCGGTCACCCGCGTGCTACCCCTGGCCCCCTCGGACTCAGCCCTTCTGCGGACGCCGGAGAACCTGCGGATCTGCCGCCGCTGCGACCAGCTGATCGGCTTGGACGTGAGCGATTGCCCCTACTGCGGGCTGCGTCAACCGGCGCTCGACGGCGGCGCATGAGGCATCGGCTGGCCGCCGCAACCGCCGCGCTGGCGGTCGCGGCGGGCGCTGGTCTAACCGGATGTGGCGGTGGCGACACCACCACGATCACGGAGTCGCGGCCCACGACGCCGGCCGGCTTGACCACCACCTCGCAGCCCGGCCAAAGCAAGCCCAAGCCGGCCCCGGCGACGAGCACGACCACGAGCACCACGAGCACGACGTCTACGACGACCACGAGCACGCAGAGCGGCTCCGGCACGGGCGGGACCCAGGCAGGCTCAGGAGATTCCCAGGATGGCTCGGCGGGCGGAGATGGCGGCCACCACTACAGTCCCAACTCGGGCCGTCCTCCTCCCGGTGGCCCGCCCTGTCCGGCGAACTCCTGCGACTAGCGACCGGCGCGCCGGGACCGGCTCAAGACGGCACGTAGTAGGCCCAGTAGAGGAGCCGCGCCGCCTTGTAGTCGCAGCGGTAGGGACGGATCGAGCCGACCTTCTGCTGCGGGCGGCTGCGCTTCGCATTCCTGAGGATCTGGGTGTTGCACCTGACGTGCCTGCGGCTGGCGCGCCACTGGTCCGACGCGGCACCCACGTGCGTCGTCGCGAAGTTCGGCGCCCAGGTCGGGTAGGTGAGCGCGACCACCTGTCCCTTGCGCACGCGAAGCGGCTTGCGCAGCGTGATGATCTCCTTGCGCCCGAGGACGTCGGACAGCTTCACGATCGGGCTCTGGCGCAGCAGCTTGTACTTCTTGCTTCCGGTCCGCTTGAGGACCGCGATGCGCGCGGTCGGCGTGGCGCCGAACTTCTTGGTCCCGAAGATGGAGCCGAAGAAGTGGCGCTCCTTCTTCTTGGGCCTCGACAGGTCGAGGGCCCACGCGATGAGCTTGCCGTTCTCGCGGACGCTGAACGGATGCTTCTTGCCGTCCGCGGCAAGCATGAAGCCCGTCACCTTGCCGATCCCGTTGCACGGGAAGTTGGTTGTCTCGGGGCAGTCCGGCGGGGGCGTCTTCTTCGTCTTGCCGAGCGTCTTCACGCTTGCGGCGCCGGCCGACCAGGGGGAGGCCGCGGACACCCCGACGATCGCAGCGAAGAGCGCCGCGAATGCGAGCAGATGGCACACGGGCCGGATCGCAGGTCCTGCCATGAGGGGCCATAGATTAGGGTCCGCGCCCGATGACGGCAGCCGGCGAGCCCAACGACGCCCCCTCAGGCAAGGATTCCGGCGCGACGCGGCGATACGTCCTTGCCGGACTCGAGCTGGCCGGTTTGGACGCGGACGAGGCCGAGCTCGCGGTGATCGAGGGCGCCGATGCGCTGTACCGGCCGTTGATCGAGGCGCTGTTCGAGGCGGAGCTGGACGCCATCGAGCCCGAGCCGGGCACCGACATGTCCCGGCCGCCGCGCTCCGTGGAGGGGCGGTGAGCGGCGTGCTCGACCGGCCACTGCGCGAGCAGGCAGCAGCGGTGGCGGGGGGCGAGGTCGATCCGGCCGAGCTCCTCGACGCCGCGCTGGGGCGCATCGAGGAGCGCAACCCAGCCGTCAACGCGATCGTCGACACGTTTCCGAATGAGTCCCGGCGAATGCTCGCCGATGCTCCGCGGGGTCCCCTCTACGGCGTTCCGGTCGCGATCAAGGACGAGTGGCCGCTCCCCTGGCGAGCCGAGACGCTCGGGGCCGCCCAGTACATCGGACCGGCCACCGAGCCCGGCGAGTCCGGGCCCTACGTGGCGCTGCGCGACGCAGGTGCCGTGATCGTCGGCGTTGCGAACATGCACGAGTACGGCGCCGGCAGCACTGGTCATATCTCGGCCTTCGGCCCCGCGCGCAACCCATGGGACACAGAACGCTGCCCGGGTGGCTCCTCCAGCGGGCCGGGGGCCGCAGTGGCAGCCCGGCTGGTGGGCGGCGCCGTCGGGGCAGACGGGATCGGCTCGATCCGCTACCCCGCCGCGTACTGCGGGCTCACCGGCCTGAAGCCCACGTTCGGGCGCTCGACGATGAGGGGGCACCACGTCCCGCAGACGACGACGATCGTCTCGGGCCCACTCTGCCGCGATGCCGCCGACAGCCGGTTGCTCGCGGGCGTCCTGTTCGGCGAGGTCCTGGCGTCCGAGGATGTGCAGGGGCTGCGCATCGGCACCGTCGGCGGCGATCTCTGGGACGACTGCCGGCCGGAGGTGATCGAGGCGTGCCGAGCGGCTGTCGAGGCCCTCGAGGATGCGACGGCGGGCACCGTCACAGAGGTCGACTTCGCCGGCAGGGAGCACGTCCAGATCGCCTCGATCCTGATCGGCTCGACCGAAGAGCTGGCCGACGTGACCCCGGCCCGGGTCGCGGCGCTCGGGGATGACGTGAGCCTCGTGGCCCGGGCGCTCCTCCGATACCGCTTCCTGATCCCGGCGACCGCGATTTCGAAATCGCATCGGATCCGCACGCTGGTCCGGCGCTCGCTCACCGAGGTCTTCCAGCGCGTGGACGTGCTGGCATGGCCCACGGTGCCGGCCCCCGCGCCCTTGCTCGAGAACCCGACCGTGGAGCTGCCGTCGGGCGCCTATCCGGCCGACTACGCGAACCCGCGCCAGGCGGGGATCGCGAACCTCACGGGCCTCCCGGCGATCAGCGTGCCCGTCGGGTTCAGCGGTGACGGGCTGCCGCTCGGCCTCCAGCTCATGGCGGCATGGGGCCGCGACGAGCTGCTTCTCGACGCCGCGGAGGCCCTCGAGGACGCAAACGGGCGCGAGTTCGTGGACGCGGCGCCGCCCGCGGGCGCGTGAGTCGCAGCGAGTCGCGGGGTCTCCTTCGGCCGTCGCGGAGGGCCGACTGACCTTTGACTGCGTCCCTATACCGCGGCGAGCTCGGCGGGCACCGGAACGCTCGGCGTCGCGGCCAACGTGGCGGCAAGGAGCAGCGGCCCGAGGGCGGCGAGGCGCTGCGGCGAGGGAGTCGTCAGGTCTGCCGCGGCGCCCGCCATCTGTTCGTTGAGATCGATCAATGCAGCCATCGCCCGGCAGGTCTGCGCCTGCGGCGCGTTGTCGTCGACCGTGCACGCCAGCCGAGCGAGCGCAACCATCTCGTCGGCGGGCGCACCGGCAATCAGCCGGCCAAGCGCAACGATGAGGTACGCGAAGACACGATCGAGGATGAGGTCGGCCGCAGCCTTCGGTGGGCCCGGCGCGGGACCGGCGTCGAGCGGCGGATCGCCGGCCAGCAGGCGCTCCAGCTGATCGCCCGCCACCGCTCTGATCTGCTCGGGAGCCAGGCCCACCTGAAGCGCGCACCGAAGCGTAAGGATCGCGTTCATCGCCGGCATCCCGTAAGGCGCGTCGCTCGCGAAGAGGACCTGGCCCGGCGGCGCGTATGCGAACAGGGTCAGGAGATCGATCGGATTCCACCAGGCGGTGTCGATGAAGACGTTCGGGTGGTCTGGCAGGTGACCGCAGATCCAGCTCACATCTGAGACCGCCGCGTGCGCGAGGATGATCCGGGCGTCCGGAAACTCAGCGGCCAGCTCGAGCGAGTGTCGCCCGAGCGCGGGGATGCCCCGGCCCGCGTGGATCAGGACCGGGAGCTTGCGCTGCTGGGCGAGCGTGAAGATCTGCCGCACCTCGGCCCCATCGACCGCAAACGACTCGGCACGAGGATGGAGCTTGATCCCCCGCGCCCCTTGCTCCACGCAACGGGAGGCTTCGGCAACCGGATCGCGATGCGGGTCGAGGCGGCAGAAGGGGACGAGCCGCCCTTCCGAGGCGGCTGCCTCCGACAGGATCCGGTCGTTGGCCTGCCCGTAGCCGGCGGGCTCCTGCATGGGAAAGACCACGGCTTTGGCGCCGAGCGGATCGAGAAGCCCGAGCAGCTGCTCGGTCGTGCATTGCGCCCCATCCGGGTCGTTGAAGCCGATATGGGTGTGCGCGTCGAACCACGCGAGCCCCGGCAGCTCTACCAGGAGCGGCTCGAGCCATCGGGTGACGAGCGGCGCAGCCGTCGGTTCGTCCACCGCGCGAGTCTAACCCGCCGCCGCCAAGGCGCTCGAGCGGCTGCCGGCCGCCCGTGGGCACCTGATGTGCCGGGCCGGCGATCGAGGGTACCTAGAATCCGCGCCTTGCTGGCGATCGAGTCCAACGGCCTGGAGCGAACGTTCGAGGGCGGCGTGCGAGCCGTCGCGGGCGTCGACCTGCGGATCGCGGAGGGCGAGATCTACGCCTTCCTGGGGCCGAATGGCGCCGGCAAGACGACGACCGTCCGCATGCTGACCACTCTGCTGCGGCCGACCGGGGGAAGCGCGCGGGTCGCCGGCTTCGACGTCGTATCGGACGCCGCCAAGGTGCGGCGGACGATCGGAGTCGCGCTCCAAGAGGCGGCCCTCGATCCGCTGATGACCGGGAGGGAGCTGGTCCGGCTTCAGGCCACGCTCCACGGCCTGCCACGCGAGGAGGGACGCCGCAAGGCCGACGCCCTGCTCGAGCGAGTTGACCTCGTCGATGCCGCGGATCGCCAGATCGGAACCTACTCGGGCGGCATGCGCCGGCGACTCGACATGGCCTCGGCGCTCGTCCATGAGCCCCGCGTGTTGTTCCTCGACGAGCCGACAACGGGGCTCGATCCGGTTAGCCGCAGGGCGATCTGGCACGAGGTGTCGAAGCTGAACGACGAGGGCACGACGGTCTTCCTTACCACCCAGTATCTGGAGGAGGCAGACCAACTCGCCGATCGGGTCGGGATCATCGACTTCGGCAGGATCGTCGCCGAGGACACGCCGGGGAGGCTCAAGGCACAGATCGGGCGCCCCCATCTCGAGATCAGGCTCACGGAGGAGGCCGTCAATTCCGCATCCAACGCCGAGGGCGTGGTGTCTAGATTCGGCAAGTCGCTGCCCAGCAAGGATGGCGCGGTCCTGGTGGAGGTCGAGCGGGGCGCCGCCGAGATCGCCCCAGTCGTTCGCGCGCTCGACGACGCGGGCCTGGCGGTGGAGTCGCTGAGTCTCGTCGAGCCCACGCTCGACGATGTCTTCGTGGCCAAGACCGGACACCACCTCGAGGCCGAGGAAACCCAGTCCGGGGAGCCGGAATAGCCGTGGCGGCGAATCTGCGCGTGATCGGGGCGCTCGGCATCCGATCCGTCAAACAGACCTTCCGGCGTCCGCAGCTGATGGCACCGATCCTCCTCTTTCCGACGCTGCTGCTCGCGATTCAGGTGGGAGGCGCGGGCCGGGGCGTCGAGCTGCCTGGCTTCCCCCACGTGAACGGCTTCCTCGACTTCGTCCTCGCCGGCGCGATGATCCAATCGACGCTGCTCGCCGGAAACAGCGGCGGCATCGCGCTCGCGGTCGACATCGAGATGGGCTTCACGGATCGCCTGCTGGCAGCGCCGATCTCGAGATTTGCGATCGTCCTCGGGCGGCTCGCGGGCATCGCCCTCCTCGGGACGCTCTCTGCGCTGTGGTTCATCGCCGTCGGACTGACCTTCGGCGCGAACATCGCCGAAGGAGTTCCGGGGGCGCTCGTGATGATCTTGTTCGTGACCCTGTCGGCGGTCGCGTTCGGCGGCATCGGCGCGGCAGTCGCCCTGCGGACGGGAAGGGCTTCGGTGGTCCAGGGGCTCTTCCCGCTCGTCTTCGTGATCCTGTTCCTCTCCTCGGCCTTCTTCCCAGCCAACCTGATGATCGAGCCGGCGGCGACGGTCGCCAGGTACAACCCCTTGAGCTTCATCGTCGAGGGCGTCCGAGACCCGGTGATCTCCTCGCTCTCTCTACACGCTTTCGCAAAGGCGCTCGGCTCAATCGCGTTGATCGCCTCGATCAGCATCGGCCTCAGCGCCCTGGCGCTGCGTCGGCGGCTGAGGACCGGGGGGTGAGCTCTGTGGGCTGGCGCGCCGACCTGCAGATGATCGCCGCCCTCGCGAGGCGCGCGGCGAACGAACTCCTTCGGGTACCCGGAGCGGCGATCCCGGGGGTGCTCGCGCCGACGATCTTCTTTCTCGGCATCTTCGCGGTGTTCGGCCACCTGAGCCTGCTGCCGGGCTTCACGTCGAAGAGCTATCAGAGCTTCCTGATCCCGATCAGCCTCATGCAGGGGGCCGGGTTCACGGGTGCCGCGACAGGGGTGAACCTTGCTCGCGACATCGAGCAGGGATGGTTCGATCGCCTTCTGGTGTCCCCCGCGCCCCGCCCGGTCCTGCTCGCGGGCCTCGTACTCTCGGCAAGTCTGCGATCGCTGATCCCGGCCACGGTTCTGCTGGTCGTCGGCTTCTCCATGGGCGTCCACTGGCCTGGGATCGGCGGCCTTGCGATCGCGGGCCTGATCGTCATGGGCATGGGGACGATCGCCGCCTGCTGGGGCACCGCCATCGCGTTGCGGTTCAAATCGCAGTCGGCGGCACCGCTCATGCAGGCCGGGATGTTCGTGCTGATCCTGACCACCACCTCATACGCGCCGCTTGCCCTCCTGACCGGCTGGCTACACACCGTGGCCAAGTACAACCCGGCGACCCAGATCGTCGAGGCCGTGCGCCAGGGCTTCGTGGGCGGGGTCAGCTGGGGAGACACGTGGCCAGGGCTCCTGGCCCTTGCCGGGCTCCTCGTCCTGCTCAGTGCCCTCGCGCTGCGCGGCATGCGCCGCACGGCGATCTGAGGCCTACTTGTAGCGGTAGGTGATCCGGCCGCGGTCGAGGTCGTAGGGCGAGAGCTCGATCTTCACGCGGTCGCCCGGCAGGATGCGGATGTAGTGGCGGCGCATCTTGCCCGAGATGTGGCCCAGGATCTCGTGATCGTTGTCGAGCTTGACCTTGAACATCGTGTTCGGGAGGGCCTCGGTGACCTCGCCCTCCATCTCGATCTTCTCTTCCTTTCCCATCAGCGGAAAGAGGGTAGCCGGTCTACCGGCCCTCGAAAGTCGCCTTGCCTGGCCCCTCGTCCAGGAACGACCGAACCGCCTTTTGGAGATCCTCGGTTTCGAACAGGGAGCCCGCCACCTCGGGGGTCACCCGATCCGCCTCGGGGACGCCTCCCTCCAGGTAGGCACGAACGATGCGCTTCGTGGCCGCGTGAGCCTTCGTCGGCCCCTCGGCCAGGTGCTGCGCGAACCGCATGCCCTTCTCCAGCAGCTCGTCGTCGGGCAGCACGCGGTTGACGACGTTCCAGCGCTCCAGCGTCTTGGCGTCGTACATCCCACGGGTCATCACGAACTCGCGGGCCCGGGCGGGACCCGCCCGCTCCGCCATCCGCTGGGTGCCACCGGCGCCCGGGGTCAGCCCGACCACCGCCTCGACGAGGCCGAACTGGGCCGATTCCGACGCCCAGATCATGTCGCAGCCCAGCGAGACCTCGAGCCCCGCCGTCAGGCACAGGCCGTGGACCAGCGCGAGGGTGGGAATCGGGATCGCCTCGAGCCGCTGAACCGCTCCCAGGAGCTGCCCGAATCCAGTGGCGAGCGCCGGAGGGCCACCGCTCTCGAGCGCCTCGACCACCTGGTTGAAGACGTTGACGTCCGCGCCACCGGTGAAGACCTCGCCCTCGGCGCGCCACACCAGGGCGCGCGCGTCGGAGCCCTCGACCTCCTCGAGGCAGCTCATCAGGGCCTCGTAGGTGTGGGGGCCGAACAGGTTGAGCGGGGGGTCGTGGAGGACCAACGACGCGACCGCCCCGTGGCGCTCGAGCCGCACGGGCTGATCGCTCACTCGCCCGTCCCCCTGATCTCCTCGGCCACCGCGGCGATCTCCTCGGGATCGCCGCCGCGCGGAATCCACGGCAGCTTGAGCGGGTCGTCGTCGTAGCGCGGGATCACGTGCAGGTGGAAATGGAAGATCGTCTGCCAGGCCGCCTTCCCGCAGGAATTCAGGATGTTGAACCCGTCCGGCTCGAGCGCCGCCCTGATCTTGGCCGCGAGCCTGCGTGCCGCGTCCATCGTGTGGTCCAGGTCCTCGTCGGAGACCTCGAACAGGTCGGCCGAGTGGGTCCGCGGGACCACGAGAGCGTGTCCTCTCGTCGCCGGGTTGATGTCCATGAAGGCAACGGTGTGCTCGTCCGAATCGACGACCTGCGCGGGCACGTCGCCGGCGACTATCCCGCAGAAGAGGCAGTCGTCGTCGGCCATAAGTGGCGCACACTATCCGGAGACCAGGTCTCGGGCGAAGGCGATCGCGTCCTCGCGGCTCGTCACGTCGCCGGCATATACCGCCGCCTCGATCTCGGCCAGCAGCCTGCCGAGCTCCGGGCCCGGATCGAGGTCGAGCTCGGCAGCCAGCTCGTCGCCGCGGATCGGTGAGCGCGGTGGCCCCTCGCGATGCCAGTCCACGGCGGCCGCCAGCATGTCGCGCGCCAGCTCGACGTGAGCCTCGACCATCTCGGGACCGGCGATGGGGCCTTCGCCGCGTGCCGCGAGGCGATCGGCGACGCTCAGCAGGGTGACGTCGGCCGCCACGTCCCCGGTGTCGCGCAAGTACTCGTAGATCCGCCGCCGCGAGAGCGGGCGCTCGTGGACGAGGAACCCGAGACGCAGATGGTGAAGAGTGAGCCCCTGGAGGTGCCGCGTCAGACGGCGACTCACCTTCAGCCGCTCGCAGATCGAGGCGACGATGAGGGTGCCCTCGCGGTCGTGGCCGATGAATGTGACGTAGTCCCCGCGCTGCTGGCGGGTCGCCGGCTTGCCGACGTCGTGGACGAGCGCACCGAGGCGAAGTGCGCCGGCGCGGCTCAGGTCGTCGCCGAGCGGCGCGGCGAGCAGTTCGGACACGTCCGCCGACCGATCGCCGGCAAAGCGGTCGAGCTCCGCCTCCACCTCGAGCAGGCGCCGCAGGACCTCGATCGTGTGGTCGTAGACGTCCAGGTGGTGATTGGGGTTCTGGACCACGCCGTGGAGCTCGTCGAGCTCGGGCAACACGGCGGCGGTGGCCCCCAGGAGATCGAGCAGCTCGATGCCGCGGATCGGATCGGGTCCAGTGATCAGGAGGCGCAGCTCCGTGAACTGGCGCTCGCCCGCGGGCTCGGCGGCCCGTGATGCTTCGGCGCGGGCGAGCTCGGCCGTTCGATCGTCGATCTCGAACGCAAGCGCGGCCGCGATCCGGGCCGCGCGCATGATCCGCAAGGGGTCGTCGGCGAAGCTGCGATCCGAAATGGCCCGAAGAGTGTGCGACTCCAGGTCGGCGATCCCGCCGTGCGGGTCGAGCGCTGGAGCCGCCGGGTCGGCGAGGGGGACGGCGATCGAGTTGACGGTGAAGTCGCGCAACGCGAGGTCGGCCTCGATCCCGTCGCCCCGCAACCTTGCGACGTCCACGTGCCAGGAGCCCTCGCCCGCCATCACACGCCACGTCGCGAACTCCTCCGAGAGCTGGAACACGGGTCCGCCCGCGGCTCTCGCGATCGCCCCCGCGGCCTCCCGCTCGTTCCCTGCGACCGCGAGGTCGACATCGGTGACGTCCCGCCCGAGCGCCGCGTCGCGGACCGCGCCGCCGACCACCCAGGCATCGCGCGCATCGCCGAGCCCCTCCCGGCAGGCGCGTACCGCGGGGGCGCGGGCGAGGCGATCGGCGATCGAAGGGCTCACGGGTTGGCGGAGCGGACGTGCTCGCGGGGAACGCGGGCGGATATCCCGCAGGTGACCTCGTAGTTGATCGTCTCGAGCCGTCGCGCCACCTCCTCGCAGAGGATGCGATCGTCTCCCTGGGCGCCGATCAGGACCGCGGGGGAGCCCGGCTCGACGTCCGTCTCGGCGCCGAGGTTCACCGTGACGTTGTCCATCGACACGGTGCCGACGAGCGGGTAGCGGCCGCCATCCACGAGCACGTCGCCATTGTTCGTGAGCCCGCGCCGCACGCCGTCTCCGTAGCCAACCGGCAGCACCCCCACCCAGGTATCGGCCGGGGCACGCCACCGTCGCCCGTACCCGGCGCTCGTGCCCCGCGGGAAGTGCTTCACGTCGGCCACGTAGGAGCGCAGCTCGAGCGCCGGCTCCAGTTCGCGGTCGAACGGATCCGAGTGGAATGGGTCGAGGCCGTAGATCGCGATCCCACACCGCACCATGTCGAAGTGCGAGGCGGGATCGCGGAGCGTCGCGGCGCTGTTGGCGGCGTGCAGCAGCACGTCCGGATGGTCCGCGCGGACACGCTCGGCCAGCGCTCCGAAGCGCTCGACCTGCTCGTCGAAGAACGTCGACTCCGGCTCGTCGGCGGTTGCGAAGTGGGTCCAGAGGCCGGCGAGCTCGAGGCGGTCCTCCGCCGCCACCTGATCGACCAGCGCCAGCACGGCCTCGGGATCGCGCTCCCCGAGGCGCCCCATGCCCGTGTCGTACTTGACGTGCACGCGGGGCGGGGCGCCGCGCGCCTCGCCGCGCTCCGCGACCAGGCGGACGAAGTCCGGTCGCCACACGGCGATGTCGGAGCTGGCCTCGAGCGCGAGGTCGAGCTCGGCGGCGGTCAGGGCCCCCATCGTCAGGAGCCCGAGGTTCGGAAAGATCGGTCGAAGCTCCGCGGCCTCGGCCGCGGCAGCCACCGCGAGCCAACTCGCCCCCCCGGCAACCGCAGCGCGGGCACATTCGATCGCTCCGTGCCCATATCCGTTGGCCTTCACGACGGCGCACAGCGCGGCGCCATCGCGAAGCTCGCGAGCCAGCCGCGCGCAGTTGCGCTCGATTGCGCCGGCGTCGACGATCGCAACCGCCCGCTGGACCGACCCCCGGCTCATCCCGCGAGCGCCGCCGGCAGCGCGGCAATCACGTCCGTCGCGACCACCGACTCCGCCGAGCCGGCGCGCTGAGCGGCGATCCTCCCCGCGCGTTGCTGGGCATGCACTCCGGCGCAGGCCGCCGCCCAGGTCTCCATGCCTCGCGCGAGCAGCGCTCCGATGGTGCCGGACAGCACGTCGCCCGTGCCGGCCGTCGCCAGCCCGGCGCTGCCGCCTGCGCTGATCGCAAGGCGCTCTCCATACGCGACCAGGGTGTCGTCGCCCTTCAGGACCACGGTCGCCCCGCTTCGCTCCGCGGCCTCGCGCGCATACGCAAGTCGGTGGGCGCCGACCTCGCTCGAGTCGCGTCCCAGCAGGCGGCCCAGCTCGCCTGCGTGAGGGGTCAGCACCGTGGGCGCCTGCCGCTCGGCGAACAGCTCGAGACGCTCCGCGTGGGCGTTCAAGCCGTCGGCGTCCACGAGGAGCGGCGCCTGCACCCGCCGGGCCACCTCGCGCGCAAGCTCGAGCGAATCCTGGTCGCGCCCCAGACCCGGGCCAAGAACGACCGCCGCGGCCCGGCCGGCCGCGTCGAGGATGTCGCCCGCTGAGCCGCTCGCCAGGCGTCCCTTTGCCTCCCCGAAGCCGCGCGACATCACCTCCGTCAGCTTCACCTCGAAGATCGGCTCCAGGTCCGCGGGAACGGCGACCGTGGCGTACCCGGCGCCCGCCCGGATCGCCGCCTCCGCCGCCATGCAGACGGCGCCCGTGAGGCCGCGGGAGCCGCCGACCACGAGCACCTGGCCCGAGTCGAACTTGGTGGAGTTGGGCAGGCGGCGGGGAGCGAGCGCGAGCACCTCGTCCCCGATCACCCCGGCGGCCGGGTCCCCGGGCGCGCCCGGCGGAATCCCGATCTCGGCCACGCGAAGCTCGCCCGTGTGGGCCTTTCCGGGGGCGATCCAGTGCCCGAGCTTCGCCGCGTGGAAGCTCACGGTGAGATCGGCGTCGACAGCGGCCCCTTCGGCCTCGCCCGAGGATGCGTCCACGCCGGAGGGAATGTCGGCGGCTATCACCGGCGCCCCGCAGGCGTTGATCGCGTCGATCGCGGCGTCGGCGGGTTCGCGCGGAGCCCCTGAGAACCCGGTGCCGAAGATCGCGTCGACGATCACGCCGGAATCCTCGAGGGCGGCACCGATCTCGCCCGCGCCCACCTCGCGCACCGTCCCCTCGAACCGCTCGAGGTTGGCCTCGGCGTCGGGCGACAGCTCGCCGGCCAGCCATGGGAGAACCGCGTCGACGTCGTATCCCGTCATCGAGAGATACCGCGCCGCCACGAGCCCATCGCCGCCGTTGTTGCCCTTTCCGCACACCACCCGCACCCGGCGACCGACGGCGGCGTCGCAGGCGGCCTCGGCGACCGCTGCTCCCGCCGCCTCCATCAGCTCCAGGGACGGCACGCCCATCTCCTCGATCGCCCAGCTGTCCGCGGTCCGCATGCCGGCGGCGTCATACAGGGGCTGTAGCCAATCCTCCATCTCGGAGGGCAGGGTAGTCCGAG
>WNFU01003400.1_pt1 | contig 36650 bp, 34 predicted proteins | sample 5400121 | NCBI WGS metagenome assembly WNFU01 (sample SAMN13153360, study PRJNA577476) | soil metagenome | isolation source: 100 cm soil or saprolite under grassland replicate 1 | place: USA:California | collected 2016-06-15
TTACATCGTTACTGGCTGGAGCTCTTGATCGAAAAAGTAGCGGTTTTTGCTGCCATCGGCTATCTCATCTTGATTAATCTGCAACGCCGCTGGCGCACCGGAGCGGGTCTGGCTTGGCTCTTGTGCAGCGCCGTCGCTTGCGCGATCGAGATCGGCAAACTGTTCTTTGCCGCGCGGGCATTTTATTCGGACAATGTAATAATGGCTTCGCTCGGTGGGCTCTTGGGAATTATCCTGCTTCCCAGTTTGTCCGCTCTGGGCGCAGTGAAACGTCATCGGCAAATCATCTGGTTCATGCTCGTGCTCGGCTTTCTATTCTACTTCGAACTTTCACCCTTCGACTGGATATCTCCGAGTGAACTGACGGGGCGATTTTCTCGGATCGAATGGCTTCCTTTCAAAGCTTACTATTCCACCGAACCGCTCATCGCGTTATTCGATCTCCAGAAAAAAATATATTCGCTGATTCCCCTGGGCTTTGTGGTGATGTCTCTGGGGCCGGTGCAGCACACCGACTCGCCGCGTCGTAAAGCGACGATGCTGTGTATGGCCATCGCCGCAGCACTCGAATTGGCCCAGATAGCCGTCCGATCTCGTACTCCGTCGAGCACTGACGTAATTATTTTCACCGCCAGCGCTTGGGCCGGAATTGTGGTTTTCGGAGCTTGCCGATCTTTTAGAAGGGGCAACGATGTCAGTCGTGACGTCGTTTAAGGCACACAGTTGGCTTCAATGTCAGCCGCGATGAAGTTCGCACTGCCGTTGCGCGTCGGCACAATACGCTTGACATGTCCATCCTATTACCCGCTTCCAACCCGGTCGAGGGTTCCGGCTGGGTGTATCATGAATAGGGAGCCGTAATCTTTCGTCTAAAGGACCAGACCGGCGGAAAAACCGCTAAAATCAATCCTAATAAAGGAGGCTTCGATGAAAAAACTATTATTGGCATTGGCAATGTGGTTTGCCGTGACGGGCGTGGCCATGGCCGTGGTTAACATCAACACAGCGACGAAGGAGGAGTTGACCACGCTCAAAGGCGTTGGCGAGAAGCGTGCCCAAGAGATCATTGATTATCGAAAGAGGAACGGAAACTTCAAATCAGTCGATGAACTGGAGAAAGTTCCGGGCGTGGGCCCTGGCCTTATGAAGCAGATTCGTTCTCAAGTCACTGTCACGGGCAAGACGAGCATCGATAAGCCGTCGGACAAGGACACCAAAGGCAAAGGCACTGAGGCGAAGACAACGGAGGCTCCGAAAGGCGACGCCATGAAGTCGGACACCGCAAAAACAAAAGTCGCCGAGAAGTCCAAAGCGGACGAAAAGAAGTAACCGCTTTCCATTTCGGACAACCCCGTTCGCAGCGTGCGGCGGGGTTGTCTTTTCTTGCCCAATAGTCACACTCGATCAGTCTGAAAGTCCTGCAGCATACTTAAAGTCTCTTCACGGTTTCCCTGATTGAGAGCGAAATCCACGCAATGCAGCTTCGGCACTTTCCCTCTCAGCACTCAGGACTCGCCATTCAGCACTTGCCAAAGCAGCTCCGCCGGATGCTTGGCCTGCCTCCCCGCTAAATGTTCGATCTGCTGCCTGCATGAGATTCCTGGGGCAACGATCTCGACGTCGGTGCCGGCGGCTTTGACTGCCGGCGCGAGGCGCCGGTTGCCGATCTTCGTCGATAAATCGTAGTGTTCTTTCTCGAAGCCGAAGGAGCCCGCCATGCCGCAGCAGCCGGAGTCGACTTCGCTCACCTCGTAACCGGCAGCCTTGAGCACTGCGACCGTCGGCGCTGTGCCGACCAGCGCTCTCTGATGGCAATGGCCATGGAGTAGAGCTTTCTTGCCATGCCCCGAGGAATTGAGCGATAGTCTCCCTGCCTTTTGCTCGCGCACGACAAACTCTTCGAGCAGGAAACTGTTTTCAGCGACTTTCTTTGCCGCACTCGTGCGGATGAATTCGGGATACTCGTCGCGCAGCGTCAACAAGCAAGAAGGCTCCAAACCGACAATCGGCGTTCCTTTTTCCGCGTAGGGCGCAAGTTTGTCGACGTTCCAAGCTGAATTTTCTTTCGCCTGGTTGAGCATGCCTTTCGAGATCATCGGCCGCCCGCAGCATTTCTTGTCGATGAGCAGCACACGATATCCAGACTTCTCTAGAAAGCGCGTCGCCGCAACCGCAACGTTGGGCGTGTTGAAGTTGTTGAAGGTATCGTGAAACAACACGACGTCACCCTTCGAACCAACGCCTTCAGTCTTGTGATCACGAAACCAGTCTTCAAAAGTTTCCCTGGCAAATTGCGGTAGCGGGCGGCGACGGTCGATGCCGGCAACGAGTTCCATCAGCCAGCGGTTCAGCGATGAATTGACGATCCAATTCGATATTGGCGCCAAGCTCGAACCGATGCGATTCAAGGTCGCGATGCCGCCGAACATTCTATTGCGCAGCGGCAGACCATTTGCGCGATGGTAGTGGTCGAGGAACTCATACTTGAGCTTCGCCATGTCGACGTTGGATGGGCACTCGGCCTTACACGCTTTGCATTCGAGGCAAAGATCCATCACCTCGTATAACCGCTTGCCGGTGAATTCCTGCTGAGGAACCCTGCCGGAGATCACATTTCTGAGCGCATTGGCGCGCCCGCGCGTGGAATGCTCTTCGTCGAGAGTGCCCATGTAAGACGGGCACATGGTGCCGTCGAGCTTCTTGCGGCACTCGCCCATGCCGCTGCACATTTCGACCGCCCGCGCGAATCCTCCCTGCGCGTCGAAATCGAGGGTCGTGCGCGGTTCCCAGGTTTTGTATTGCGGGCTGATCTTGAGCGACTCGGTCATCGACGGGGCGTCGACGATCTTGCCGGGATTCATGAGATTCTTCGGATCGAAGGCGCGCTTGATCTGGCGGAAGGCATCGTATAGCGCCGGGCCGAAGAGCTTCGCGTTGAAATGGCTTCGCGCCAACCCGTCGCCGTGCTCGCCAGACATGGCGCCGTTGAATTCGAGCACCAGATTGGCAATCGCATTGGCGATCGAAACCATCTTTTTAACTTCGCTCGGTTCCTTGAGATTGATGAGCGGGCGGATGTGCATGCAGCCGACCGAGCAATGGCCGTAGTAGCCGGCGACGGCATCGTGACCCGTGACGATGGCGCGAAAGCGTTTGATGAACTCCGGCAGTTTCGACGGCTCCACCGCTGCGTCTTCAACAAAGGCGATGGGCTTCTTGTCCCCTTTGGTTCCGAGCAACAAACCCAGCCCGGCCTTGCGCACGCCCCAGATCGCTTTCACTTCTTCCGGCTTGAATGCCAGTGTCGCGGCGTAGCCGATCTTCTCGCGTTTGCGCACCTCTTCGAGTTTGAGCACCTGTTCTCTAACTTCACCGTCCGTCTCGCCGGCGTACTCGACCATGAGCAGCGAGTCGGGATCGCCTTGAACGAAGCCGAGCTTCCTCGATTGCTCGATGTTGCCCCGGGCGAGATTGAGAATCATCCTATCGGTGGACTCCAGAGCATAGGGCGCAGTTTCCAAAATCACCTGCGCTGCCTCTAGCGCAGCAATGTCGTCATGAAAATGAATGACGCCCATCGCCGTCCATTTGGGTTTTGGCACCAGACGCATTTTGGCCTCGACGATCGTCGCCAGCGTGCCCTCGGAGCCGACCAGCATGCGCGCGAGATTGAACGGCTGCGCCTTGATGAACTCGTCTAAATTGTAACCGGACACTCGCCGCATAATTTTCGGATAGCGCGCGAGGATTTCGTTCTTATACTGCTGCGCCAAGCGAGACACCTCGCGGTAAGCACTGCCTTCAATCGAATCAGCCTTGCTTTTACTTTCCAGCGCAGCGGGCGACAGGTCTTTCAACACGACTTCGCTGCCGTCGGCGAGCAAGACGGTCAACTCAATGACATGATCCAAAGTTTTGCCGTAGGTCAGCGAATGGGCGCCGGCGGAGTTGTTGCCGATCATGCCGCCGATGGTGGCCCGGTTCGACGTCGAAGTGTCGGGGCCGAACTGTAGTCCCATCCCACGGACGTGCGCGTTCAATTCATCCTGGACCAAACCCGGTTGGACGCGGCACCAGAGCTCTTCCTTGTTCACTTCCAAAACATTCTGCATGTATTTGGAAAAGTCGAGCACAATAGAATGCCCCACCGTTTGCCCGGCCAGCGAAGTTCCGCCGCCGCGCGGCAAAACCGACACGTTCAACTTATTGGCGATCTCAATCACCGCCTGCACGTCGCCTTTATGGCGCGGCACAACCACGCCGATGGGCTCGATCTGATAGATCGAGGCGTCGGTCGAATAGAGCAAACGAGAGTAACGGTCGAAATGAATGTCGCCTTCGATCCGTTTCCTAAGTTCCGCCTCGATCTCGAAATAGTCCCGACTTGGATTTACGCTCATCACGGCCCCCGTAATTCGATGAAAGTCTCTTCAATCTCTCTTTGAACTCTTGAACTCTTGAACGATTTTAACCGCACGGTAGCACCATAACGCGGACTCCACCCGTATTGCCGCCAGACGTCTGTCATCGCATGTCGATTCGCAGCGCCGCCCGTGCCTGATCGAAAATACTTTGAAACATCGGCTTGGTGAGTTTACCAGTAAACGTGTTTTGCTGGCTCGGATGATAAGAGCAGATCAGCCGGATGCCATCCGGTAGAAGGATCGTCACGCCGTGTCCGAACTTGGGACGGGGCTTAGGCAGCACCCCGCCGTTTTCCTCGTACGCCGAAAGAAACGAATCGAAGGCGATCTTGCCAAGCGCAATCACGACCCTTGCCTGTCTGAATAGTTTGAGCTCGCTAACCAGATACGATCGGCACCGTTTAAATTCAATAAGATTGGGCTTATTGCCGGGCGGGGCGCAACGCACCGCCGCCGTAATGTAACAATCCTTAAGTTTTTGGCCGTCCTTGCGATTATTAGAGTAAGGCTGACGCGCAAAGCCCGCGCTATGGAGCGCCCCATAGAGCCAATCGCCGCTGCGGTCGCCGGTAAACATTCGACCCGTGCGATTTCCACCGTGGGCTGCCGGAGCAAGCCCAACGATCAACACGCGGGCCATGGGGTCGCCAAATCCGGGCAGGGGTTTTGCCCAATAGTCGTTGCCGAAAAAACGCCGCGGCGGATTCTCGGCGCAGATTTCCCGCCAGTGAACCAGACGCGGGCAGCGCCGGCAGTCGACGATGGCGCTGTTGAGTTCATGAAGGCTTTTCATTCCAATGGTCGATTCGCAGCTTCAAGCATGAAAAAGGACACGTGAATTTATACCCCATAGCGTTTGAAATGGAAATTTGCGGTTTACGGGAAACATTGTATAATTCGGGCGCACGTTACTCTCGTGGATAGGTTAACTTCAATGTCGACGGCTGAAAGTAACGCTGACATCCGAATCTTGTATGTAGAAGACGATCCGGCGTCCGGCCGGCTCGTCCAGTCCATCGCTGAAACCGCAGGCTACGAGGTCGACGTAGTTACCACTGGTAGCGCATTTCTATCGTCTCTGACAACGAACAAACCCGATCTGCTGTTAGTCGACCTGCACCTCCCTGATGCCTCCGGTCTGGAGCTCCTGGCCAAGGCGCGGCTGCGCTTGCCAGAGTCTCCGGTCATCGTCGTGACGGCTTCAAATGCTATCGAAGATGCCGTCAAAGCGCTCAAAGGCGGAGCGACTGATTATCTGACCAAACCAGTGGATCATCAGCGTTTGATCGTTTCATTGACCAACGCGGTGAAATTATCGCGCCAGCAACAGGACCTCAGTAAGCTTCGCAACGAAATTCGCTACACCTACAAATTAGAGCATGTGATCGGCGCATCGAGCGCCATGGAACAGGTTCGCGACATGATCCGCCATGGCGCGCAGACCGACGCCACCGTTCTGATCAGCGGCGAAAGTGGTACCGGGAAAGAACTCGTCGCAAAGGCGCTCCATTACGCCAGCCGCCGCGCCGCCAAGCCGTTCGTGGACGTCAACTGCGCGGCAATGACGGAGACGCTCATCGAGAGCGAGCTCTTCGGACATGAGAAAGGCTCGTTCACCAGTGCTTTTGCGCGCCGCCGCGGCAAGTTCGAGCAAGCCCACGGCGGTTCGTTTTTTCTCGACGAGATAGGCGATATGCCTCTCGTAACCCAGGCGAAGATGCTACGGGTGTTGCAGGAACGGTCCTTCCAACGCGTCGGCGGGGAAGATAAAATTAACGTCGACGTGCGGGTCATTTGCGCGACCAATCAAAATCTTGAAAATTGCGTTGAGGCCGGCACTTTTCGCCTGGACCTTTTTTATCGAATCAACCCTTTGATGATTGAAGTGCCACCCTTACGACAACGACCCAGTGATATTCCCGAGCTCGTGAGCCACTTTTTAAACGCGGCGAGTCAAGTGGGCAACACCCATGTGCGCAGCGTCTCCAACGAGGCGATGATCGCTCTCCAACAACATAGCTGGCCGGGCAATGTTCGCGAGCTGCAGAATGCTATCGAGCGGGCGTACACGGTATGTCACGAAGACGAAATTCAAATTTCTCATTTGCCGGCCGCAGTTTTGCGCAGGACTCCGGTGCCGCGATCGACGAGTGGAAGTGGAACTGACGACAACAGGAATCTAGTGGAGAAAACCGAGCAATACGAGCGGTCGATAATCATGGCCGAACTTGCCAAGTGTGAATGGAACAAAACGAAAGCCGCTCTCGCCCTCGGAGTAACGAGGCGCATCCTGTCCTATAAGATGCAAACTCTCGGCATCGATAAGCCGATGCCGATAGTTTACAATTCTTGACCGGTCTTGGTTCTGCCGACAAGTGCACTATACACGGCGACTCGCGCCGGCACGATCATTCTGCGGCACGTATAAAAAGCTCAAAGCAATAAGTCTGACTTATCGAACCTGACGGCCCGGGTCTGCAAATAGCCGATTCGCACTCTTCTTAACACCATCACGGAAGGCGCGTTGTGGCTTGGCCCAATCACTTATTCCATGATAGTCCCCCGGGCGGCGTCTTGCCGATCCTTCCGCTATCCGACCCATCAGAGTATTTGTCGCTTTTCACGATCTGGGGGGCTGGTCTCGACTTTCGCAATCAGCGCTGTGTGCTAGCATAATGATAATAGCGATGATGACGATGGGCATTGACTGATAAAACAAAATTCCATCGCCTAAAAGTCTTCAGGCCCCAATGGAGGACAGAAACATGACTGGTTTCGAGTTTCGCATCGAACATGATTCGATGGGCGAAGTTCGCGTCCCGAGGGATGCCTACTACGGCGCGCAAACGCAGCGCGCCGTGGATAATTTTCCCATTAGCAGCATCGGCTTTCCTCCTAGATTCATTCGCGCTCTAGCGATCATCAAGCACGCGGCCGCCTCGGCCAACCAGGAATTGGGGCTGCTCGACTCGAAAATCGCTGACGTGATCCGCGCCGCGGCAAATGAGGTCATGGACGGAAAACTAGATAAAGAATTCGTCGTGGATATTTTCCAGACCGGGTCCGGGACTTCCACCAACATGAACGCCAACGAAGTTATTGCCAACCGGGGGCTGGAACTTCTCGGCAAAGAGAGAGGAAGCAAGGGGGTCCATCCGAACGATCACGTCAATATGAGCCAGTCGAGCAATGATGTCATTCCGACTGCGATTCACCTCGCCGCCCTTGAAGCGATTCAGCGGGAACTGCTGCCTGCCCTTCAAGGATTGCACCAAGCGCTCAGCGCAAAGGCTAAAGAGTTTGACCGGATTGTGAAAATCGGCCGCACCCATCTCGCCGACGCAACGCCGATTCGTTTGGGCCAAGAATTTAGCGGCTATGCTCGCCAGACCGAGCTCAGCATCAAGCGCATCGGAGCTGCTGCCAGCGGTCTGGAGGAACTTGCTCTGGGCGGAACGGCGGTAGGCACGGGAATCAACACTCATCCCGAATTTCCGTCTAGGACCATCAAGAAGATCTCTCAAATGACCGAACTACCCTTTCGCGAGGCCAAAAACCATTTTGAAGCCCAGGCCGCCAAGGACGCGGTGGTCCAAGTGAGCGGCAGCCTAAAAACTTTGGCCGTAAGCTTGACCAAGATCGCCAACGATCTGCGTTGGTTGTCTTCGGGTCCGCGCTGCGGCATCGGCGAGATCGGCCTGCCGGACACTCAACCAGGCTCTTCCATTATGCCCGGCAAGGTGAATCCGGTGATGTGTGAGTCGGTGTTGCAGGTGGCCGCCCACGTGATTGGCTGCGACGCGACGATAACCCTTTGCGGACAGGCCGGCAATTTCGAGTTGAATGTGATGATGCCGGTTATGGCGCTTCGACTTCTCGAGGCGATCACCTTCAGCGCCAGTGTGGTGAAAGCTTTTACCGAGAAATGCGTCGTGGGTATCGAAGCCAACCAAGAGCGCTGCGAGGAGATGATCGAAAAGAGCCTGGCGATGGTTACCGCCCTCGCGCCGGTGATCGGCTACGATGCCGCAGCCAAGATCGCCAAAGAATCCTACGCTACCGGAAAGTCTGTAAGAGAAGTTGCGCTCGCCCATAAGGTTCTAGCGCCCGACAAGCTGGCCAAAATCTTGGACCCGTGGCGGATGACCGAACCAGGAATCCCCGAGAAAGAATAAATCAGTCGGCAGTTCGTAGTGAGCAGTCGGCAGCTAAATACGGCCTCCTGCTCTCCTGCGTTCCCACACATTAACCTTTGTTGACGCACTCATAGGCGTCTGTTATAAAAACATGACTCACACAGAGGCGGATGTTGCATGCAAGAATTTGACGTCGTCGTCATTGGTGGCGGAGTTTCAGGACTAAGAGCAGCCGTCGCTGCGAAGCGCGCAGGCGCTTCGGTGGCGCTCATTTCTAAGACTCATCCTCTCAGATCCAACTCGGCGCTCGCTCAAGGCGGAATCAACGCTCCGCTTGGGAAAGATGACTCGCCGGAAAGTTTTACCGAGGACACACTGGCGGCCGGCGACGGTTTGTGCGAGCGTTCCGTGGTTCAGAGCTTCGCCCAAGAAGCAGCGAAGGAAGTTCTATGGCTCGAACAAATGGGCGTGCCTTTTAACCGCGACAAGGATGGACGCATCGATCGTCGTCGATTTGGTTCGAATAGCCTAAGCCGGAGCTGCTACACCGATGACCGCACCGGCCATATCGTTCTCAACGTGCTTTATGAACAGTTTCAGCGTCTCGCCATTCCTGCATTCGAAGAGTGGTTCGTGACTTCCCTGGCCGTTGACGGAGAAACCTGCGTCGGCGCTATCGCACTCGGCCTCAGATCTGGCAAACTCGATTCCTTTGCGGCGCGCGCAGTGGTTCTCGCTACCGGTGGATTGACACGAATGTACCTTCCTTCGACCGTCTCCATCGGCACGACCGGTGACGGCCAAGCACTGGCTTATCTATGCGGCGCTCGTTTAATGGACATGGAAATGGTCCAATTTCACCCGACCGTGTTTCCCAAGGGACAGGGGCTCCTTATTACCGAGGCAACTCTCGGAAGCGGAGCGCAGATCGTCAACCAGCAGGGCGCAGCGATCCAAGTTGAGAAGGACGCGCCGAGGAGTAAACTCTGCCTGTCAATTTCTCAGGCGGCACAAAACGGCGCCGGCTCTGCATTCCTCGATCTCAAGCCGATTGGCAAGGAGAAAATCCTGTCGTCCTTCCCCCAGACTCACGAGTTGCTCCGATCGGTCGCCGGCCTGGATTGCACCAAAGACTTAGTTCCCATCCATCCCGTCGCGCATCGTCCAATGGGAGGGATCGAAGCTAAATCAACCGGTGAGACATCGATTGCAGGATTGTTTGCGGTCGGCGAATGCGCATGCAATGGCCTCAACGGCGCGGGGCGCCTGGCGGGCAATACTCTCACTGAAGCGGTTGTGTTTGGCAAGAAAGTCGGCGACGCTGCAGCGGCGTATGCCAAATCCGCCGCAAAGAAAAACTTTCCCGCGGCAAAGCTTGACGACGAAGAGAAAAGGATTGCCGCGCTGACCTCTGGTGAATCATCTCAGGATTCTTTGGACAAGCTCCACGCAGACCTCGGGTGCCTGATGAACGAAAAAGTCGGCCTGGTTCGAGACGCGGGCGGTTTACAGGAGGCGCTGGACGGCCTCGAGAAGCTAAAAGAGCGGCACCAAAAGATGAAGGTTCGAAACCCGGGGAAAATTTACAATTATGCTCTGACGACCCATCTTGAAGTCGGCTCGATGCTCACCCTTGCGGAGGTCGTTGCGCGCGCCGCCCAAGCGCGAACGGAGAGCCGCGGCGCCCATTGTCGAAAGGATTTTCCGGCTACGGATGACGGCAACTGGAAGAACCATACCATTGCTAAGCTGTCACAGGGATCGGTGCAAATCGAGAAAAAGACGGTGGCAAACTAGTCTCAAGAGCTAGGAGGCGATACGCATGCAAGTAACATTCAAGGTTTACCGCAAAGATCCGGAGAAAGATGGCAAGCCGGGCCGCGCCAATTACACCGTGGAGGTGCCGGAAGGCGCAACCGTCCTCGAAAGTCTGTTCAAAATTCGCGACGAGATGGACCCGAGTCTTGCTTTCCGCTGTTCCTGTCTCCGCGGTCACTGCGGCGACTGCATGGTTCGTGTCAACGGCAGTAGCCGTCTGACTTGCACGGCCAAAGTATCTGCCTACACCCAAAAGGGACCCGAGATCTCCCTCGATCCACTGCGCAACGTTCCAGTCATCAAAGATCTCGTCTTCGACTGGGACGCTTTCATGTGGAATAAGATCAGAGCCGTCAAACCTTGGTTGGAATCAGCGGATTCGCCAGCGAGCGGTGAAACTTTGGTGCCGGATGCCGAGATGCGCGACCTCAGAAAAGTCATGAGCTGTTATCAGTGCGGTATGTGCGACGAGGGGTGCACGGTGCTTCCGGTGGATTTCGATTTCCTCGGACCCGCAGCCCTGACCAAAGCCTATCGGTTTGTCTTTGATCCCAGGAACCAAAACAAAAAGGAACAACTAAAGACTGTCGAGCGGCCGAAGGGGATCTGGGACTGTGTTCATTGTTACGAGGCCGACGAACATTGCCCGCGGGCCATCGAGCCCACCAAGCGAATCGTCGCGTTGCGGGACGAAGCCTTCAGAGTGGGCATCACCAACGACAAGGTTGCGCGTCATCACCAGAGTTTTGCAGCGTCGGTCAAAGAGAGCGGTTGGTTGGACGAGGGTCGGCTGGCCGTTGAATCTGAAGGACTAACAAATGTAAAGGGCCTGATGAAACTCCTTCCCACGGCCGCGAAAGCCCTCACCCGAGGGAAGGCGCCGATTCCCTACATGCATACGAAGCGGCCCGACGCCGATAAGATCAAGAAAATTTTTGAGAAAGCTGAGCAGGAGGAAAAATGAAATACGCGTTCTACCCCGGCTGCGTCTCCCGTGGAGGCTGCCCCGAGCTTTATCCATCGGCGGTCAAGGTCGCTAACAAACTGGGAATCGAACTTGACGAGCTGAAGAGTGTAGGATGCACCGGAGCCGGCGTCCTGCCCCAAAACATCTCTGATCCGATTAACGCTAGAACTTTCGCCAAAGCCGAACAGCTGGGACTGCCGATCATGACCATATGCAGCACCTGTACGGGAGTCATGGCTCAAGCGAACTACCGGCTCAAGGAAGATCCAAATTACCGCGACACGATAAACCGCGAATACCTCGCGGACGAGGGCCTCGAGTACAAGGGAACCACTGAGGTGAAACATCTGCTATGGGTTCTCTTTGAAGACTATGGCATCGAGCGCCTCCAGTCTTTGATACAAAGACCCCTTAAGGGTCTCAAGGTATCGCCCTTTTATGGTTGCTATTTGCGCCGCCCCCCTGAAGCCATAACTCCAACAAAAGAACTTAACCGGCGGAAAGCTTATCTGGATGAGCTCATAGGCATTTTAGGCGCCGAAATGGCGGACATCAGCGGCAAGGGAAAGTGCTGTGGCTTTCCGATCCTTTCGGCCAACGAGGAAAACTCCCTCGCTATGGTGGCAAAGCACACCGGCGAATCCAAAGAGAAGGGTGCTGATTTTATGGTTACCCCCTGCCCCCTTTGCCATCTAAACTTGGATGGGAACCAATCGAGGGCGGAGGCACAAACAGGAAAAGAGATTGATCTGCCAATTCTCCACTTGCCTCAGTTCGTAGGTTTGGCCCTGGGTTTTGATCCCAATGAGATGAACCTCAAGCGGCATATTGTCTCCACTACCGACGTCGAGTCGAAGGTCAACATGATGTCCTAGATGAAATGGAGTATTGGAGGAATGGAGTGTAGTGGTGTAAAGGACTAACGGAGTGTCGTTCTTAACACGCATCACTCCAATATTCCAACACTCCATTACTCCACACCCCATCCGGCATGGAAGCAGCGGAAAAAAAGGTTAACCCTATCGTATTGGCCCAGGAGATCATCAAGTTTCGGAAGGAGAAACACCCATTCGGTTACAATTACGCGGTAAAGGTCCGAATGGGTCACGCGTGGATCCAAGACCTCACCGCGGTCGTCGACATCCTCGCTGCGATAGAAGAACTCGGCTATGAATTAGTGAAAAAAAAATCCCCGTAAGATAATCGATCAGCTTTCAGTTTTTGAAGGGCTGATCGCCGACGGCACAGCGTTAAGAGCCCCACCAAACTTGACACCCGGGAAACCACCAGATAAAAAAAATCAACGATGTATACGCATGACATTATAATCGTCGGCGGCGGAGGTGCCGGCCTGCGTGCCGCCATAGCCGCAGCAGAGATATCGAATAAACTATCGATCGCATTAGTCTCCAAGGTTTATCCCATGAGAAGTCACACGGTTTCCGCTGAAGGGGGAACCGCGGCAGTTATGCGCGATTTCGATAGCCTCGATCTCCATGCGAAGGACACTATTTTTGGTGCCGACTTCCTGGCGGACCAAGATGCTGTCGAGGCTTTTGTCCAAGAGGCTCCGCGAGAACTGATCCAACTGGAGCACTGGGGTTGCCCGTGGAGCCGCGACCCTGACGGTCGTGTGAGCGTCAGGTCCTTCGGTGGCATGACCGTCGATCGCACGCTTTTTGCCGCGGACAAAACTGGCTTTCACTTGCTCCACAGCCTGTTCCAGACTTCTCTGAAGTATGACAGCATCGTGCGCTACGACGAGTGTTTCCTCACTTCGTTGCTGGTCGACGACGGCAAGGTGCGCGGAGTCACATCGATCAATCTTTATACCGGCAAGGTAGAAGTCATTGCCGGCAAAAGCGTTATTCTATGTACGGGAGGCGGCGGCCGCATCTTCCCTTTCACCACTAATGCTGCCATCAACACCGGGGATGGCATGGCAGCAGCCTATCGGGCGGGAGTGCCGCTCAAAGATATGGAGTTCGTTCAGTATCATCCCACAGGGTTGCCGGGAACGGGAATTTTGATTACCGAAGCCTCGCGCGGTGAAGGCGGGTGGCTAAAGAACAAAGACGGCTATCGATACTTGCAGGACTACGGCCTCGGTCCGCCGACCGATAAACCTACGCACCGCAAAATGGAGCTAGGCCCGCGTGACATTCTTTCGCGTTGTCATATGCAGGAATTCGCCAAAGGCCGCACCTTCGATGGCCCTTACGGCCATTACGTCCATCTCGACTTGCGTCACTTGGGCGAGGAAGTGATCGATAAGAAACTGCCCTTTGTGCGAGAGTTGGCGAGCAAGTATGTCGGCATCGACCCGGTGTATGAGCCGATTCCGGTGCGCCCGGTCGTGCACTATATGATGGGCGGCGTGTCCACGGATATAAACGCCAAAACAAACCTGGAAGGACTTTTCGCCGCGGGCGAATCCGCGTGCGTTTCGCTTAACGGCGCCAACCGTTTGGGTTCCAACTCTCTCACAGAGCTATTGGTGTTTGGCAATCGGGCAGGCCGCTCGGCAGCGACCTATGCCTCCACCGCTTCGGCAGCCGCCTCGGCAAAAATCGAGGCGCTCGCGGCCGACGAGCAAAGGCGTCTTGATCGCGAGTTCTTGAAGAAGGACGGCGGCAAAGAAAAAATCGCTACCATTCGCCAAGAGATGCAAAAAACCATGGAGGAAGGCGCAGGCATCTATCGCGATGAACAGAGCATGCAGAAAACGTGCAACACGCTGCGAGCTCTGCGAGAGCGTTTTAAGAACATCATCATTGAAGATCGAGACAGCACGTTTAACACCGAAGTCATGAACGCGCTCGAGCTGGACTACATGCTCGACGTGGCCGAGACCGTCGCGAATTCAGCGCTAAGACGAAAGGAGTCGCGCGGTTCTCATACGCGGACAGACTTCCCCAAACGCGACGACCCAAATTTTCTGAAACACACTCTAGCTTATCGAACAGCCGACGGAACGCGAATCGAATACCTACCAGTGACGATTACCCGCTGGCAGCCGGAGGAGAGAAAATACTAAGGATGAAGGGAAAGGATGAAAATTCATCCTTGGTTCCTCGTCCTTCATTCTATTTGATCAAGAGGAGACAATGGCAGAGCCAACTATCACATTGAACGTTACTCGCTATCGCCCCGAAAAAGATCGGGCGCCGACCACCCAAGCCTACGTAGTCCCTTACCGGGAAGACTGGGTCGTCCTCGACGCGTTAAATCACATCAAGGATCAGATGGACGGGACTCTGAGTTATCGCTGGTCTTGTCGTATGGGAGTATGCGGTAGTTGCGGCATGATGGTGAACGGCACTCCCAAGCTCACTTGCGCTGCGTTCCTGCGTGACTATTACCCTCAGGAGATTCGGGTAGAGCCTCTCGTCAACTTTCCGATCATCCGCGATCTGGTCATCGATATGACCGACTTTATGGAAAAACTGAAGAGCGTCAAACCCTGGATCATACGCAACGAAGAGAAACCTGTGAGTGAAGGTGAATATTTACAAACGCCGGCCGAGCTCGAGGCGTTTCATCAGTTCACCCAGTGTATTAATTGCATGCTCTGCTACGCGGCCTGCCCGGTTTACGGGCTCGAGCCGAAGTTTTTAGGCCCAGCCGCCATCGCGCTCGGCTACCGCTACAACATGGACTCGCGCGACCAGGGCAAAGATCAACGCGGAATCATCGGCAACCACGACGGCATTTGGGACTGCACGTTTGTCGGGGAATGTAGCGTCGTGTGTCCCAAGCATGTGGATCCAGCGGCGGCGATCCAGCGCTCCAAAGTGGACACTACCAAAGACTGGTTTCAATCTTTCTTGATGCCATGGGGGCAACGATGATTTGTTCGACTAGGCTGAGGATCATCTGGAGGAGGATCGCAGGATGAGCGCTGTGCGACCTGATCCCTCCAAGCTTTACTATCGAAAGATGCCGGCGACTTGGTGGCTGACGAACCGGAGCTATTTTCTGTTCATGCTGCGAGAGCTCTCAAGCGTCTTTATCGCCGCCTTCCTGGTTATCTACCTTTGCCAGATTTATCAACTGTCGCAGGGGCCCGACGCGTACAGCGGCTTCACGCAAAAGCTCAACTCGCCCGGATGGATTCTTTTTCACTTGGTGGCATTGCTGTTCGCGCTGTACCACAGTTTTACGTGGTTTCAGTCGAGCGCCGTTGTCCTGCCGCTGCGCATCGGCGAGCGTTTAATTTCCCGGCCGATCGTTACAGCGCTGCACGTCGGCGCCTGGGCGGTGGTCTCGGTGATTGTGCTAATTTTATTCCTCGCGCTTAAGAGCTGAATTATGGCGACAGAAAAAACCATAGAACCGCTGTGGTGGGGGCTCTTCTCTGCCGGTGGCGTAGTAGCCGCATTCTTAGTTCCCATTCACATCATTCTCGTTGGCTTCGCGGTGCCACTTGGCTGGACTACCGACACCGGAGCATTGTACCGCATCTGGTGGGTAAAGCTTTGGCTCAAAGCAATCAGTAAACTTCTTGCCGTGCTGTGCTACGGCGGAGCGATCGTTGGCACGTTTGTTACTGCGTGGATTCTGCTGAAGATATGACCTAACGAGGCCAGTCCGCTGATTAGAGTCGCTTAGTCTGCACGAAAATCGTTGTTGATTAGCTTGGGCGGGCGGTTTGTTACGAGCGTTCCTTGCGCCGCATGTACATTTTCACCAATAATCGTAGAGAGACGCCACGGTAAATTGCTCCGTCAGCTTTTTTTTTTCAGCGGGAGGGCGGATCGTGCTCTTCTCGTTTTTGAGCGCTCACATGAACGCCACGCTCCTCGATTTTTTACCGAGAACGATTCAATTTGCAACGGCTCCGGCATCTGCCAGACCGGGCGGCGAAAAATTAGAATTTACAGACACCAATTATCTGGGTTGAACGAGGGAGTGAGTGAAATGAGCTAGGCCGTGAGGTGCGCGACGCCGTTAGCGCCGGTCCGTTTTTTATACATGCGCACCCAGTAATCGTAAAGCATGGGCAAGTTGTATTCTTCTGAATTCCGTTGCCCTCCCGGCAATGTGTACTCTACGGTGACAACCTGTTCGTCTTTTGAGACGTAAGCCATCCGGCCGCGCTTTTGATCCAAAATGCTGCCGATGACTCGGAGAATCTGTGACACGGAGTGCGTATCGGGAGTGTGCTCGGGGCCTCCCCGTCGCCGGCGGCCTTCTCGTTCAAGACGCTCTACGTCATCTTTGGTGACATGCCACTCAAAAACACCCGCTGCCAGACGCAGCGCATCTTCTTTATCCAGCGAGGCCGTGTGGTTTGAATGGAGTTCCGCGAGAAAGGTTCGTTCTCTGGGCGTAAGCTGCGCGCGGTTCCGCGTCTTGTCTCGAATGATAAAACCTTCGCCGTCGGGCTTGACTGCAAAAGACTCGATGCGCAAAGTCTCCAGCATTTGTCCGATGGGGCGCAACAAGGCGGCATAACTCAGGTCTTCAAGCATGGGATCCTCTCCGGCGATTTTCCTCTCCGCCGCTAATCCTTATGGACTCGTTCGTTCTGCCCGTTGCAGATACATTCTTACCCAAAGATCGTAGAGATCCGAGAGACTGAGTATTTCCTTAATGGTAGTTCCTAATGACGTTTCATACTCTACCGCAACGGTCTCAGCCTCACGCGACAACTTGAGCAAGCGGGCACGTTTGTGATTGAGATAAGCGCCAATGCAGCGCAGGACTTGGGACAGACTTGAGGGATTGGCCGTTCCGTGAGGATTGACGCGTTTCGATCGTCCCTCTTCCTCCAACCTTTCGACGTCCTTGACTCCATAAAGAAGTTCGACCGGCGAATGGACCGTTAGACTGGTCGCATCGGTGTCCTCGCCACTTCCGCCGTTTTCGTCGGGAAGTTTTCCCCATATAGCCCGTCGAAGCTCATCGTATGTCAATTGACCGTCTAACGATTCGGCGCTCGCTAAAAGGACGTTACCGCGAATGAAAAAGTCCCCTCCGACCGGTTCCAGTTCGAAACTTTGGATGTTCAACGTTTCCAAAGCCTGCCCGATCGCCCGCAAAAGTTGAGCATATCCCATCATCCCGTTCATCAAGTCCCCTCCGACGCCGGTAATTTGGTTTGGATCAAGCGACATTCGCGAGCTTTTTGCTAGCCTTAGCGGTTTGAATCTAGAACTGTTTTTTACGCTCAACTTAATGAATTGTCAAGGAAATTAGTGACCGTCATTTACGTTACCGAGGCTACCGTCGATGCCCGAAATCGGCCCTTTTTTTCCGACGCCGCAAGAGAGCACAGTGGCGAAATCCGAGGTAAATCCGATCCCTTTAGAATCCGCTGCGCCGGTTGAAATTAGCACGAGAAGTGTACAAACGAGCGCCTTGCGGGGCCATCCTCGCCCCTGCAACCGACCGATTTGACCCCGGTAAGAAGCTGAACTTTTTCTTTTAACTCTTGCGCAAACGAAATCCCCCCGCAACCTGAAGCGGTTCCGGTCTGCCGTTATCCCCTTCTACTTTTTCAGTTTGCGTGGGCTCTTCGTCTACCTTAAGACCGGCGAGTTTGATTTTCAGTCGCAGATTGTTGGTGCTGTCGGCGTTGATGAGCGCCTGTTCAAAACTAATCTTTCCCGCTTTATAAAGACTGAAAAGCGCCTGATCGAAGGTTTGGCAACCTTCCTGAATCCCCTGCTCCATCGCTTCCTTAAGGATATCGACGTCGCCTTTCCTAATCAGGTCCCGAATGCGCGGCGTATCCATCAAGATTTCCAGTGCGGCCACCCGCTTTCCGTCCGGCGAAGGAATCAGCCGCTGAGAAACGATCGCACGCAGATTCAATGACAGCTGCAAATAGAACTGAGCGTGCCGCTCTATCGGAAAGAAATTCATGATCCGTTCGATGGCTTGGTTAGCGTTGTTGGAGTGGAGCGTGCCGAGACACAAATGGCCCGTTTCAGCGAAGGTTAGTGCGGCTTCCATTGTCTCTGTATCGCGAATTTCGCCGATCAAAATAACGTCCGGCGCTTGGCGCAAAGTGTTTTTGAGGGCCGCCTGAAACGAATGGGTGTCAAATCCGACCTCGCGTTGAGTGATAATTGATTGTTTGTGCCGATGGACAAACTCGATGGGATCTTCGATGGTGATGATATGGCCGGCTTCGTGGGAGTTTCGATAATCGATCATTGCTGCCAACGAAGTGGACTTGCCCGAGCCTGTGGCGCCGACGACCAGGACGAGACCGCGCTTTGTCATGACGATATCGTTAAGTATAGACGGTAATCCCAGCTCACCCACCGACACAACATCGGCCTTGATGCGCCGGATGACCATACCGACCGAACCGCGCTGCTGAAAGATATTCACGCGGAATCGGGCTACCCCCGGAAGTGAGGTGGCCATATTCATTTCCATGGTCTCGGCGAATTCTCGGCGTTGCTTTTCATTCATGATCGATTGCGCGAGAGTCACCAACTCTGGGGGGGAAAATACATGATCGCCTGCGGCGCGGATTTTCCCGTCCACCCGAAACATCACCGGCCGCGCCACGGTCAGATAAAGATCGGACGCTTCCACTTCAACCATGCTTTTAAAGTACTCTTGCAATTCCACCGTTTTCTCCGTTATCCGATTGTTCAAATCTTAAAGACGCCCGCCGACGGCAGCAGCGGGGCCACTGGTACCAAAAAGATTCGGGTTCATGCTCTTCGATTGGGCCTCTTCGCGAGTGACGAGGCCGCGCGTCACGAGGTTCGTCAGCGCCATGTCCATCGTCTGCATGCCGTCTTTCTGGCTCACTTGCATGGTGCCGGGAATTTGGTGAATCTTTCCTTCGCGAATGAGATTTCGAATAGCGGTGGTTCCCGTCATGATCTCGAGCGCCGGGACACGTCCCCCCGCTTTTTTCTTTAACAATGTTTGAGTGATTACCGCTTCAACCGATTCGGCGAACTGGGCGCGAATTTGAGCCTGCTGAGTCGGCGGAAAAACATCGATGACGCGATCGACGGTCTTTGGCGCGCTGGAAGTATGCAGCGTGCCGAAAACAATATGGCCGGTCTCCGCCGCCGTGAGAGCCAGCTGAATGGTCTCCAGATCGCGCATTTCACCAACCAAGATGACATCGGGGTCCTCACGCAGCGCGGCTCTCAACGCGTTGGCAAACGATTGAGTATGCGGCCCCAACTCGCGCTGGTTCACCAAACATTTTTTTGACTCGTGCACGAATTCGATCGGATCCTCGACGGTTAAGATGTGCCCCTCGAAGGTACTGTTCAGGTAATCGACCATTGCCGCCAAGGTGGTTGATTTACCGGATCCCGTCGGTCCCGTCACCAAAATTAGGCCCTTCTCTTTATCGCACATCTGCTTGAGAATCGGCGGCATACCCAATTCTTCGAGTGTCAATACTTTCGTGGGAATCGTCCGAAAAACCGCGGCCTCGCCTTTTCTCTGCATAAAAACGTTGACGCGAAATCTCGCCACCTGGCCCAACTCGAATGAAAAATCGCACTCGCGAGTTTCCTCGAAGGTCTTTCTCTGCGCGTCGTTCATGATGTCATATACCAGCGCATGGATTTGCTCCTTGGTCAGAGGCGGGCTGTCGAGCTTCTTGAGATCGCCGTTGATGCGAATCAGCGGCGGCTCACCGGCGCTGAGGTGGCAGTCCGATGCTCCTTGTTCGACGCCAAATGCCAATAGTTCGGTTATATCCATATGAATGTGCTCCTCGTTGATTAGCGAAAATTTTAATATACTGGCTGGAAAGCTGCAAAGAATATCTGCTTTAGGGGTATCTAGGCGAGCAATATCGAGACCATTACCGAAAACACTTTATTGTTACCATGCCGAGTTTGAAGTGTTACCCAGAACCGACTTGCTTTTCCGTCTAAAAGCAGCTAGTTATCGATTCATTTCTGAGGAAGATAAATAGCTATGTTGAGCACTAAAGTCGCGCTCGTAACCGGCGGCGGCACCGGGATTGGAAAGGCCATTGCGGTACAAATGGCCAAAAATGGTGCCAAAGTCGCGATTGCATCGCGCGGCCGGGAACACGTAGAAAGAACCGCCGAAGAATTAAGGAGATTGGGACTGCTGACGTTGCCAATCCAGATGGACGTCCGCAAGAAATCGGACGTAGAGCGGGGCGTTGCGACAATTGTGGCGGAGTGGGGAGCGATTCATATATTAGTGAACAATGCCGGCATATCGGGACTCAGCCTGATTAGCGATCCGTCGGACAGCAAGTGGTATGACGTTATCGACACGAACCTAAGCGGCATGTATCTCGTCACCAAAACCGTATTGAAACACATGCCGGATCATTCAGCGGGCCGCGTGATAAATATCTCATCGGTGCTGGGAAAATTCGGCGTGCCCGGCTACACCGCCTACTGCGCGGCCAAGCACGGCATGATCGGATTCACTCGCGCGCTGGCTTTGGAAGTCGTGAACCGGGGCATCACCGTCAATACGATTTGTCCCGGTTGGGTCGACACTGAAATGGCCAGCCTCGGGATCAACGAGACCGCCGCGCTCCAGGGCATCACACCGGAAGAGTTTAAAGCTCAGGCTGTTGCCGCGGTACCGATCAAGCGATTCCTAGACGCCGGCGAAGTGGCGGAGTTCGTTTGCTACATCGCGTCGGATGCGGCAAAAGGGATCACGGGGCAAGCGATGAATATTTGCGGCGGGCAAACAATGGTGTAAAGCGAGCCGTTGGCAAATAGGCAGCCCGCGAACAACGAAAATCTCCGACCGGAGCCTCTTACCTCAGAAACTTTTTCCTCGCAAGGTTGACACATATTAATCGTGAGCACTGAAAAGATCACGGTGCGCAGCCCCGCCACGCTGGAAAAAATTACCGACCTGTCGGTAGCGTCGCCCGCAGACGTCGCCGCGGCGGTCGCCCGCGGTCGCGAAGCCCAGGCGGTCTGGCAACAAACCACTTTCGCAGAACGCGCTCGCGCGCTCTATCGCCTGCGCGATCTCCTGCTCGATGGCGGTGACAAACTGGCTGATATCTTAACCGCTGAAACCGGCCGGCCGAGAACTGAAGTCTACGGCGCCGAGCTCTTTTATCTTTGCGATGCCATCGGCTCCTGGGCAAAAAAAAGTGCCGGTTACCTTCGACCCAACAAAATTCGCCCACACTTCCCGCTCATGAAATTCAAAAGAGTCATCTCGATCTACGCGCCGCGCGGCGTCATCGGCATTATCAGTCCATGGAATTTTCCGCTGACGTTGACATTGGGCGAAGCGATTCCCGCATTGATGGCCGGCAACGCCGTCGTAATCAAGCCGTCGGAATTGACGCCGTTGTCGGCGATATTTGGCGCCGAGGTCGCGGCAAAAGCGGGATTTCCGGAAAATCTCCTGCAGGTGGTGATTGGTCGTGGCGCGACCGGTGAGGCGCTCATCGATCACGCGGACATGATCGCCTTTACGGGTAGCGTCGAAACCGGCAAGCGGATCATGCGCCGAGCGGCGGAACGTTTGATTCCCGTGTCATTGGAGCTGGGTGGCAAGGATCCGATGATCGTCCTTAAAGACGCTGACCTCGACCGCGCCGTCGGTGCCTGCGTTTGGGGCGCGCTGATGAACTGCGGCCAAGCCTGCACGTCCATTGAGCGAGTCTATGTCGAGGCCCCGGTTTATCAACCGTTCGTCGACCAACTTGTCGAGCGAGTCCGGGCGATTCGTCAAGGGCCCAGTGAAAATGAGGTGGAAATCGGCTGCATGACTTCCGCAGTGCAGCTAGACAAAATTGCCGCCCAGGTCGACGAAGCCGTTGCCAAGGGTGCAAAAGTGCTCACCGGCGGCCGGCGTAATCCAGTTCTTCCCGGCTATTATTATGAACCGACGGTCCTGGTAGAAATCGATCACTCCATGACGGTCATGAGCGAGGAAACCTTTGGACCCATTATCCCGGTCGTAAAGGTCGACAACCCGGAAGACGCGCTGCGTTTGGCAAACGATTCTCGCTACGGACTTGGCGCTAGCATCTTTTCGCGCGACAAGGCAGTCGCCCGGCAGTTGGCGGAACGAATGCAAAGCGGCTCGGTCTGCATCAATGACAGTCTAGTTAATTACATTATTCCCGACGCGCCGATGGGTGGCAGCAAAGGAAGCGGTTTCGGCTATCGCCATGGCGCCGAAGGCATCCGTAAATTTTGTCAGCAAAAAACCATCGTCATTGATGTGTTCGGCCTCAGGGAAGAATTTCCCTGGTATCCCACCACGACCAAGAAGGCACGCCAGTTACGTCACCTGCTCAATCTGCTTTGCCATTCAGGCTGGCGAAACAAGCTGCGCGCTTTTAAGGGCCTTATGAAAAGCTAAGCTCGCTTGCACTCCAAATGCGATTCGACTAATTAAAGATGATATCGTTTTGACGATTTAAGGAGAACTTATGGGCAAAGATCTGCACAACTTCATCGCACTGGAAGAAAAGAACCGAGAGGGTTCAGTCATCCATGAAAAAGAACGGGTTGACGCGAACAACTACGAAACCATCGCGTATCTGAAGCATTTGGACATCCGTAACGAACAAAAAATGGTCCTGTTCGAAAACGTTCCTGCATTGAATGGCCAACCGTCGCCCTATCCACTATTTTACAATCCCTGGGTAACCCGTCAGTTCGTCGCCGACTCCCTCGACATGAGTGAGTTGAAGTCGCCGATGGATGTAAGTCGCGAGGTCGCCAAACTGGAACTGCAAAAAGGCTCGGTGAATGTCATCGCGCCGGAAAAAGCGCCGGTCAAAGAAGTCGTGCTGACCGGCGACAAAGCCGATCTCCGCATTCTACCGATGCCGATGCATCAGAAAGACGACGTCGCGCCTTATCACACGATGGCTTGTGCCATGAAGGGCATCAATAGCGATTTTTACGACATCACTTTCACCAAAAACCGATACTACTCGCCCCACCGCATGAGCTTCTCCGCCCACAAGCATCATCATCTCGAAGCCATGACTTGCGAGTACGAGGCACAGAATCAACGCGCCCCGGTGATTGTTATCTTGGGCCATCACCCGGCTTTTTATCTCTCTTCATGCGCCATGACTGCTTTCGGCAATAACGACTATCTCACCGCTTCCGCCTTTTTGCGCGAGCCGTTGCGCCTCACGCCATCGACGACTTGGGGTGACAAATTCATGGTACCGGCGGACGCGGAGGTCATCATTGAAGGAGAAGTCCCGCCTCACGTGCGGGACACGCAAAACCCGTTCGGCGAGATCCTGGGTTACTATCAAGGTGAAATGGAGGTGCCGGTCATCGAAGTCACCGCCATCACGATGAGAAAAAATGCCATCGTGCAGGATTTTTGGCCGGGTCACATGGACCATTGGAACCTCGGCAGCATTCCCAAAGAGGGTAGCGTTTACAACGTCATCAAGAAAAATATACCGGGCATTAAGGCGATCCATCTGGCCGCCTCGGGTTGCGGCCGCTGCATCTGTTACATCTCGATCAAGAAGGAATTCGAGAACGAACCGAACAAAGCCGGCATGCAGGCCTTCGTCGAAATGCCCAATCTAAAGCTCGCCGTCATCGTCGACGATGATATTGACGTGTTTAACGAAAGAGAAGTCATGTGGGCGGTAGCAACGCGAGTGCACTGGGACAAGGACATCGAGATCATCCGCGAGGTGCAAAGTTTTCGCGGCTGGCTGGGCGACGCCGTGGCAATCATCGATGCGACCATTCCATTCAAAGGCGGCTGGCCCAAACGCAACGAAATCCATCCCGAAGCGTTTGAAAGAGTCGCAAAGTTTTTCAAGTAGCGGGACAATATGGCGGATCGAATCAAGTTCATCTACAAAGCGACGTGAACGACTTGCCGTAAGGCAAGAAGTTTCTTGCAATCGAAGAAAATCGCATTCGAAGAGCGCGAGTACGGCAAGAACCCGTTTTCAGAGAACGAGCTGCGCGAGATCATCGGCGACGCTCCGATCGAGAAATTTCTCAACTCGCGCACGCCGCTTTATCGCGAAAGGAACATGAAGCAAAAGCCGCCGTCGAAAGACGAGGCGATCAAGCTTATGCTCAAAGATCCGAACCTCCTTAAGCGGCCCGTGATCATCAAGGGTAAGAAGAAGCTCACGGGATTCAACGAAGCCGAAGTCAAAGAGCTGCTTTAGAAAGACGTGGCGGCGCACGGCTGGCGCAAGATTCCATCGGCAACCGATTACCCTGTCAAGCGAGTAGGAGAGGTTCTAACATGGCCGAGGAGACACTTTCAGGTCTGAGTCTGTTTAATAGAGGCAAGGTACGCGACATTTATGATTTGGGGAACCAGCTGCTGCTGGTCGCGAGCGACCGTATCTCCGCCTTCGATGTCATTCTACCAACGTTGATCCCTGATAAGGGGAAAATTTTAACGAAGCTTTCCGAATTCTGGTTCGGCGTGATGAAGGATCTCGTGCCCAATCACTTGATTTCGACGAATGTGGATGAATTTCCCACAGCCTGCCAGCCGCACAAGGCCGAGCTCGAAGCACGCTCCATGCTGGTCAAGAAAAGTATGCCGGCTCCGGTGGAGTGCATCGTTCGCGGTTATCTTGCCGGTTCGGGATGGAAGGATTATCAAAAGACCGGATCCCTCTGCGGCATACCGTTGCCGAAAGGTTTGGCGGAAGCTTCGCGTTTGGATGAGCCGATTTTTACCCCGTCGACCAAAGCGCCTGTCGGAGCGCACGATGTGAACATCACTTTCGACGAGATGATCGCCAAAGTCGGCAAGAATAGAGCGGAAAAGATGCGCGAGGCCACCATCGCGATTTATTGCCGCGCCCGCGAATTGGCGGAAAAAAAGGGCATCATCATCGCCGACACCAAGTTTGAGTTCGGCATCGAAGGCGATGGCATTATGCTGATCGACGAGGTGCTCACGCCGGACTCGTCCCGGTTCTGGCCGGTGGACGGCTACCGGCCAGGCAAGACGCCCGATAGCTTCGACAAACAGTTTGTGCGCGATTATTTACTCGATCTCCATTGGGATATGAAACCACCGGCGCCGGAACTGCCGCCGGACATCGTCAAAAAAACCCAGGCGAAATACTCGGAAGCGCTGCGCCGCCTGATCGGTTAAATTCAAGAATTCACAAAGCACTGGTGGAAGAGCGTCGCCGTAGAGTTTGACTTGCAAGACTACGAGCATCCGTTTATCTTCAACTCAGCCTCAGCGCTGTCGCTCACCACACTGCCGTAGAATTCGCTGCACGAAGCGGCTCGCCTTTCGCCAATCGTAGTCGTGTGGAATGTGGACGAAAGCAAAAAGAATCTTAAGATGCTCGTGCGCGATATGATCAAGCATGACGTACATCGAGTAGTTGCAAACATAATCTCCCGCGTCTGTCGATTTTCCGGCTTGCCGTCCGGTCTTGATTTCGAGAGTCGTGCGGCGATGCGTCGGTCCATTCGTGGAAATCCTCTTTGGTCGATGGGATGCCCGCACGCGTTTTCGATTCGTGGCAGACGATTCGACTTCGATCCTCTGCCTCGAGCTTTGGCCCAGCCCGAGCACGGCGTCCGGCCGATTTCGCTTTAGCGCCTGAACAAACTGCTTTCGATTAAAGCGCACCGGAAAAACGATTTTCTCGAGCTCATCCGACTTCGGCAGCTGGTGGACGATCTTGGCGCTAATATTATCGCGAAATTGTCGATACGGTCCAAAACCGTAGATCAGAACACGCATGGGATTTGAGCGTTTGAATCATCGCCCCGGTGAAAAAACCGCAACTATAAACGAAACTGGCCGGCATGAGCCGGCCAGTTTACTGATCAGGAAAGCTCTAGAGGTTTTTTATTCTTTCCCAGCGGCCCGCATCGCCGCAACGGGAGATTCGCCGCTGCCACTCGGCCCGACCTCCTGGTAGATTTTTCCCCCAGACTTTTTAAATTCTGCGGCCTTTTCTTGCATGCCCGCCTCCAACGCCGCTTGCTCTTCCAATCCCTTTTGCGCCGCGTAATCGCGCACGTCCTGGGTGATTTTCATCGAGCAGAAGTGCGGTCCGCACATCGAGCAGAAGTGCGCTAATTTAGCTCCCTCCGCCGGTAGCGTCTCGTCGTGAAATTGACGCGCTGTATCGGGATCCAAACTCAAATTGAATTGATCTTCCCAACGAAACTCAAAGCGCGCTTGGCTCAATGCATTGTCGCGGAGTTGCGCGCCCGGATGGCCTTTCGCCAAGTCCGCAGCGTGCGCCGCGATCTTGTAGGCGATGACGCCGTCTTTGACATCTTTCTTGTCCGGCAAACCGAGATGCTCTTTCGGAGTCACGTAACAAAGCATCGCCGTGCCGTACCAGCCGATCATCGCCGCGCCGATGGCGCTGGTGATGTGATCGTAGCCTGGGGCGATATCCGTGGTTAGGGGACCGAGCGTATAAAAAGGCGCTTCGTGGCAAACTTCCAACTGTTTGGTCATATTTTCATGGATCAGATGCATCGGCACATGGCCCGGTCCTTCGATCATTACCTGGACATCATCATGCCAGGCGATCTTGGTGAGCTCGCCTAAAGTCTCCAGCTCGCCGAACTGCGCTTCGTCATTGGCGTCGGCGATCGAGCCGGGGCGCAGCCCGTCTCCCAAAGAGAAGGATACGTCGTACGCCTTCATGATCTCGCAGATCTCTTCGAAGTTCGTGTAGAGAAAATTTTCCTTGTGATGGGCCAGACACCACTTCGCCAAGATCGAACCGCCCCGGGAAACAATGCCCGTCACTCGTTTGGCGGTGAGCGGCACATAGCGCAAGAGTACGCCGGCGTGAATCGTGAAATAGGAGACGCCCTGTTCGGCCTGCTCGATAAGCGTATCGCGGAAAATTTCCCACGTCAGCTCTTCGGCCTTGCCGTTGACTTTCTCCAATGCTTGATAGATCGGCACCGTGCCGATGGGCACCGGAGAGTTGCGCAAAATCCATTCACGGGTCTCGTGAATGTTATCGCCGGTGGACAAATCCATGACCGTATCGGCACCCCATCGGGTCGCCCAGATCATTTTCTCGACTTCCTCTTCGATGGAAGAAGCGACGGCCGAGTTGCCGATATTGGCGTTGATTTTAACCAGAAAATTACGCCCGATGATCATCGGCTCGGCTTCCGGATGGTTGATATTTGCCGGGATAATCGCGCGGCCGCGCGCGACTTCGTCGCGGACAAATTCCGCCGTGACGAATTTGGGAATCGCAGCGCCAAAGCTATGGCCGGCATGAGTTCGTCCCGAACCATTCGCGCCGTTTTCCAAAGCCTGTTGACGCCCAATGTTCTCGCGGATCGCGATGTACTCCATCTCGGGGGTGACAATTCCCTTCCTCGCGTAGTGCATCTGGCTGACGTTACAACCAGGTTTGGCGCGCAAGATCGGCCGGCGCGCCGCGTCGGGGAAACGTTCGGTTGCTGAAGCGTTCTTTCGCCCGTTCTTGCCTGCGGGAGGTTGATAGCTTGGGGCCGAGAGCTCTTCCGTGTCGCCGCGGGATCGAATCCAATCGAGCCGGAGCGGTTTCAGTCCTTGTCGAATGTCGGTCTGAGCGTCGGGATCGGTGTACGGTCCCGACGTGTCGTAGACCATCACCGGCGCGTTGGCAGATTCGCCGTGGCCATTGCCGTTGATGCCGCCGTGAGAATTTGACAGCGTGATCGCCCTCATCGGCACGTGAACATCGGCACGATGGCTGCTTTGAATGTAAACTTTGTGGGACGCCGGCAGAGGTTGGCTTGTGATTCCGTTTGGCTTCGAGCCATCTTGGCTATTTGACATGAAACTGCCTCCTTCGGGTTCAGCTAAAAATAACCAGTTAAACGTGACGATAAGGTTTTACGTATTCTTCGTAGAGTCCTTCTTTACCCTTCTCGTCCAATTTCTTTGACCGCTGCATCAACACCTCTTTGGTCTCGACGAACTCTTTTCGACCAAATCCAAGATTGCCCGGATGCGTTCCCGAATCCATGCGAACGGCATCGCACGGGCAGGCTTCGACGCAAAATCCGCAATAGATACAGCGCAGCGTGTCGATTTCGTAGCGAACCGGATATTTCTCGACCGGGTTTTTAGGATCCTCTCCGGCTTCAATATAGATGCACTCCGCCGGACATGCTGTCGCGCACAGGAAGCAGGCGGTACACGCCACCGAGCCGTCTTCTTTGAGGGTCAGCCGGTGACGGCCTCGATAAGTGTCGGGATACGGCCAGCGCTCCTCGGGATATTGCACCGTGATCGCGGCGCTAGCGTTTCGGGCCATGCCGAGCTTCTGCAGCGTATGGATGGCCAAGTTGCGCCAGAAGCGATAGCCGGTGACCGTCAGGCCACGAATCACTTCCGGGAAATAGAGTCGTTCCCAGAGTGACATTTCCTCGATGCGTCTCATGAAATATTCCTAAGTCAGCGGCGCGAAGCGACACTTAACACCGCGCGAAAGCGGTGGCCGGGCCGCTTCTGTTATTGGATTCAAGGTCACTCTACAGACCAATAGCGGGGAAAGTCAAGGAATCGAAACGCTGAAAAAACCGGTGCTTTCGCTCGCTATTCCGAGTCATACTGGAGCACGGAATAAATCCCATATGGCTTCAGTTTCTCTCTCCCCTTCAGGAACGAAAGCTCGATTACAAATGCACATTCCACTACTGTCCCGCCGAGCTTGGTAACCAGCTCAGCCGTGGCAGCGGCCGTGCCTCCGGTGGCGATTAAATCATCCGCAATAACGACTCGGGCGTCACGCGAAATCGCGTCGATGTGAATTTCCAACGTATCCACGCCATATTCCAATTCATAACTGGCACTGTGGGTTTCGAAGGGCAGCTTTCCAGGCTTGCGCACAACGCTAAAGCCCGCGCCTAACTTGTAAGCCAACGCAGCGCCGATAATGAAGCCACGCGATTCAATGCCGAGCACGGTGTCGATCTTCTCTGCGCGGTAACGCTCGGCCAATAGATCGATGGTCTTGGCAAACAACGGCCCATTGGCGAGCAGCGGCGTGATGTCTTTAAAGACGATGCCCGGCTTGGGAAAGTCTGGAATCTCTCGAATCGCCTGGCGGATACGCGCAATGTCGTCGCTCATGTTTGTCGCCCTTCCCTCCTAGAATCTACGAAATGAAATTTGAGATTGGCAATTCCGCAGTGAGGACTAGCCCACAACTGCCGGGCCGTTTCGATGACGAACTCGACTTTTCGCTTCTGATCGTCTTCGCTGAGCCAATTGCCCACGACATCGGAAGCAAAGCCGCAGCGAAAATTGACCCCAGCCAGGGCACTCTCGATCTTCGACAAGTGCGCGCTTAGTCCGGAAATCAATGTCAGTAGCCTGCTAGCCTTTTGGCGTGACCATATCCGATGGCGAAAAACAGCACAACTGAGGTAGGTAAAGCAATGGATCCTTGGCTGTGTTGTTCTTGCGAATTTCGAAGTGAAGATGTGGTCCGGTAACTCTCCCGGTGCTACCAACTTTCGCGATCACTTCACCGCGCGCAACCTGCTGGCCTTCGCGCACGAGGTTCAGCTGGTTATGCGCGTAAACGGAAACAAGCCCTCCGGCATGACGGATGATTACAATGTTGCCATAGCCGCGTAACTGATCACTATAGACCACCTCGCCATGTTCGACTGCTCGAATCGACGTCCCTTCCGGGGCGGCGATGTCGATCCCATCATGAAAGCTCGTGCCACGTGGACCGAAGCCTGAATTGATGGTGCCGCTAACCGGCGAAAGCAGCGATGCCTCGGCTATCTCCTCCGGCTCGGGCGCGCTCGGTGTAACCGGCGGGGCTTCGACCGGCGTGATGATCGCAACTGGAAGCTGACGGGTTGCCCCCGCGATGAAAATCCGCTGTCCAATATGGATCTGGCTGGCATTTTTTATTCCGTTTAGACGAGCCAGTTCTTCGAAGGGCACATCATAAGCTTTGCCAATCCTAAAGAGATTTTCGCCGGGTCTGACAACGTGATAAATGCCGGCGCCGCGCTTCGTCGCGGTAGGCGACAAACTGGCACTCCGTGTGCTGCAAGCCGCAAGCAGCGATAACGACAGAATGACGAGATGAAAAATATCGAGGGACAATTTCATCGGGGTAGGTTGCTACCCTATTTAAATTTAAACGGAATGGGATCGACGTGGAGATTTCGCGGCGCAATCCGTCTGCCACTCAAGGGCCGAAGCGAGAAGCGCGACGCGGGGCTCAATGCCGCCAACCATACTTCCCGAAGAGCTTCACAAACTTGCAGTCACCAAGCTGTTCCTCTTTAAAAGCGGCGCCCGCACGGGTGACGCGGAGCAATATTTGCCCCTGCTCGTCACCGACCGGAATCACTAAGCGGCCGCCGTCTGCCAGTTGCTCCAGCAGCGGTTTAGGCGCTGCCGGCGCTCCGGCAGTGACGATAATGGCGTCATAGGGGGCGTGTTCCGACCAACCGATCGTACCATCGCCGACGTGCAGTGCGATATTTTGATATTCGAGGCGATCCAGCAATGTTCTCGCTTTGCGCGACAAGGCGCGAATTTTTTCCACGGAGAAAACATTGAAACACAGTTCGGCCAGGAGAGCGGTTTGGTAACCCGAGCCCGTGCCGACTTCCAGCACCTTTTCATTGTCGATTAGGCCAAGTGCCTCGGTCATTCGGGCTGCCATATAGGGTTGAGACAGTGTCTGTTTGTCGCCGATCGGCAGAGCGCTGTCATGGTAGGCCCGATTGACGATCCCCGGATCGACAAAGAGGTGTCTGGGTACCTTCCGCAGCGCTGCAATTACCCTGGAGTCGTTGATGCCCCGAGCGATAATTTGCTCCTGGACCATCCGTTCTCGGGCCCAGACGAAATCATGGGAAGTAGATGCTGGGGACTTCACTTCAACAGAACGCGGAGCGGCAGGAAAAGGACCGATATGGTCGCGAATCGTTTCAGCCTATGAAAGCTCATCATGAGCAATTCAAACCTCCCCCCGGCGTAGACGAGCAACTACCCGGCGCGAGCTGAAGGAATCGAGGAGGGGATTGTCAAAAATCTCAGCCGGATACCCCATAGTGGCTTTGCGTGATCGGGCGGCTTCGTTCGGAGCAAAAATTACCCCAGGCGAACATTAGCACAAAAGCAACGCTATTTTCCACAAATGGGAACGGCGGTTCGCAATTGGCCGGATAAGATCGAGCGGGACCAGCCAAACCCAGCTGGGACTCAATTCACGGATCGACGCAGGTTTAGGAATAGTTTTTAGAAACGCCGGCGGCCCTGTCAGACCTTGCCCCGCCCTTTTAGCTCCCGCAGACGCCAAGCAATGATGCCCTCGACATTGTCCGCGGGCATCGGTGTCGGTAAGGCACTCGGTTCCGCGCCGAGCTGCACGAGCTTTTCCCGCATGGTCGCGAGACTGGCGTAAAGCCGCTGATACTCGTCGACGTTTGTCGAGCACTCTTTGAGCTTGTCATCGATACTATTGAGACAGCGCTCCAAAGCTTGCTTTTCTTCCTCAAAAACCGTGCCGAGCTGTTCGCGAATTTCATAGGTCTGCTGGTGTAATGTTTCGTTGATATGGGCCAAGTTGATCTTCATCTGGAGGATGATTTCCATCAGCCGCTCTACGGACTCGCCGTTCATGTGTGCCACCCATGTTGCCTTTCAACACATCTATGCATCGTTGGAACCGATCGGAAGCCACGTTGCCCCCATGTGAAGCCGTAGTTTGATTTCACTTCGCTCACACTTGTAGTCTGACGAGCATCGCAAAGTCAAGAAAATGTTCTGTTACGGCTCTCGTCAACGGAACACATCGTCGACGCGGGACAAGCGCGTGAGACATACAAGCAGGGGGCGGGCTTCAGTGGGAGATTCGTGAAAGTGACAGGAGTAAAGATGACCAGCCCGGCGAGTTGAAACCGAAAGCAATAAAGAATTTTATTTCACACGAAAGGTCTTGCCTTTTATAGCCTTCCTTTTTAATCGGTGATTCTTTTTGCCTCTCCCAAATCCGGTATCAGCGTTCACAACCATCAACGCAGGACTTGAGCTTGCCATTGCTCTTCACAAAAGATCCCTTTAGGTCGAACCAAAAAACAGAATTTTTTTGATTTTGAAGGTCCTGATAGTCAACCGGTATAAATCAGAGACCCATACCCATACGGCAGCGCAGGGCGCGTGTTCTGGCCCACGCGCCCTGCAGCGTTCGTAAGACTTAGAACCAACGTGCGCGTTGTCGTTCCGGCGACTCTTTCCCACTACGGATTGAGAACGTTCCTCGCTTCGGCCTGTCCAATCAGTGTGCTGCCTCGTCTTCCTCAAGCAAAAATCCCTGGGCGCGCGCATTGGCCGCGGCCTTCGTCACTGCCGCGACGTAGCCGGCGTGATCACCGTAATGCTCTTGGAGCGACGGGCGCGGATCGTTGTTTGCCGTGCGATTATCCTTGGTTTTGGCGAACGGGATCATTCCCCCAACATAATTGCAAATCTGCTCCTTGTGGAATTAGCGGCTGTGATGTTCCAACCGAGATATCTACCGACCGGCGCACGGCTTTATCCGCTCGGGACCGCTGACACTAGCGGCTTGCAAATGGAGCCGCTAAGACTCCCCTTTGGGGAATCGCTCTGACCGTGGTTGGCATTCGTCTATTGAAGCTAACGCGGGGGCGAGGTGAAGCGTTCAACCGACGCCATCAATTTCCCAGGATCGAGCGGCTTTGGCAGGAATATGACCTTCTCCTGCAAGATCGCCTTAGCTGCGTCTGGAGAGAGGTAGGCTGTAACAAGAATCACTGGGATCTCGGGCCATTTTAATCGCATCTCAGTGAGTAGGCCGAACCCGGTGACTTTCGGCATTGCGAGGTCTGTGATCACAAGATCGAAGTCGTGTTTAGCAAGAATGGCTAACGCCTCGTCTCCGTTCCTTGCTTCCATAACTTCGTGCCCTGCAGTCCGCATGAGCCGAGCAAAGGTATATCGAGCGGCGTCGTCGTCTTCAACCAAAAGGATCATTCCTCAAGTCTATACGATGACGTGTTCTTAGCAAGAACGTTCTATTCCAACCGCTGAACTATCCCTTCAATCTTCGTCTGTACCCGCTACCTGACCAGTCCACAGCACTTCGCTCGCTAGGGCAGGATAAATTCTCTTACTTTTGCTTTGATTAGCTCGGACGGAATTGGTTTTTGCAAGTATTCGACCATTCCCGCCCGGAGCGCTTCTTCCCTCCATTCCCCCCCGCTCCAGGCGCTGCAAGCAATAATAGGTATATGGGCCGTCGAGGAGTTTTTTCTTATCGCTCTTGCTGTATCCATGCCCGTCATATCGGGTAGATCGAGATCCAACAGGATAAGATCGGGTTTGGCGGAAAGTGCTTTTTCTATTCCCTGAGTACCGGTCCCCGCGTCTAACATTTCGTAGCCGGCAGACCGCAGCATAGAAACAAAGATTTCCCGCACGTGTTCATTGTCTTCAATGATGAGAACACTCTTTGCCATGTTAAGTGTCGTAAGCGCTCAGTTAAGAAGTCTTTGGTTATGAGTTAGTTTGTCTCTTCCGAGGCCGATGCGCTGACCTCGAGAAAATTCGCAAACAAGAGTTTTGTCCCCCGTCTCGCATTGAGGTCTGCTTCATGGAAGGTCATTATTTTATCCGAGCGATTTGGTTCAAGCAATCGCTACTGCCTAACGCCCCAGGCGTTCGAGCTGCTCGAGGTGATCGGTTTCCGATGCGAGCATATCCTCCAGCCGTATCATCAGCCCTTTATCGCCGAACTCTGCTGCCTGGTCGATCCGTTTGGCATAGTTCCTTATTATTTTGCGTTCGCCGGTAATATTCTCCTGTAAAAGCTGCCGAGCGGATTCCAGCTCTGCCGGTAGCGCTGGTCGGATATGCACCTCGCCGCCAAGCGCCACAATCTTATCCGCCAGAAACATCGCATGGTCTAGCTCACTCGGCGTCTCTTTTTTCAATAACTCGCGAAGTTCGTGGCCGAGCATACCGCGACCCGCCGCAGCGTGATACACATTTCTGAGCAGGGTTTCGAGCTCGAGGTTTAGATCCTCATTCAGGCCGCTGATGAGTTCCTCGCGCGTCATGGTAACGGAATGACCGACCACATGTGTGACGGGCAATTTGAAGCGACGCTCTATGCGCCGAGGTTGGTCGAGGGCCATCCAGCGGGACCTTTGAAGCGGCAGGGTCGAGACAACAATGCCGTGGTAGTTTTCTTGGTGGCGTTGGAGCTCGTCCTCGATAGCTTTTACAGGCGAGGGATCGCCCACTTCCGTTCGGACGACTTTCGCGCCTATTCCTTCCAAATGCTCCTTCGCGGTTTGGGCGGTCCGCGTCGCTATCGTTTCACCATCGCCGTCCTGCCAATCGAGCAGATCTTCCACCGGTGTGGCAGGCACTAACAAGACGAACTCCGTATCTGCCTCCTTTGCAAGGATATCCCGAATTGCGCTGGTTAGCTCCGGGCTCGAAGCGGTTTGGTTGGCCAAAACGAGATACCGTGGCATATCACACCTCCGGACAGTTATTGACCGATTAATCAAAAAATAGGACGAACATGATAACAATACAAGGTTATCCCTCGACGGCGCTGGAATGCTGACAACAGGAATTTGGCGGACTACTGTAATGCGCCTTACTGAATTTTCTTGCCTTTGATGCAGAAAACCCGGTGATGGGTAAAGAACATCAATAATCTGCGCCAACAGGGAGCGAAGGCGCAACATCGCCGCTTAAGGCTCGAACGCATGCGCTCCAGCGAACGGGCCAAGTCTCCAATTTCGTCGCGCGCAATAAGACACTCTCCGCCGACCGAGGTTTCGAGATCGCCCATGGTGACCTTGTCGGCGATTTCTGCTAGGCCAACAATGGGTCGAACGATCCACTGAGCTAACCGAAACGACGGAAGCGCGCCGACGAGGGGAACGATAGCTATTATTCCGATAATCGGAACAAGCGCGTATCGTATCTCTATTTGTACGGTGGCAATCCGGGACATCAACATGCTATCGGACTCGCGAAGGGGCATGACGGGTGTGTCAGGCAGATGGCTCGATTTTGTTTCGATACCGTTTGTTTCCGAGCGCTTTTGATTGATCATCGAGGGCGGAGCTTTCATCCTCTGTAATCCAGCTTCCGAGGGCGCCAATCTTTGCAGCTTCGGTTCCTTGCTCCAATAGAAGCCCCCCGGCGGCCCTCATGAGCATATAAGGAGAGACCTTCTTTCTGGCTGCCACACAGGCCATCGCAAGTGCCGTATCACAGAGGATATTGATCAACCGGGGTGTTCCTCCCGAATAATGCCAGATAGCCTCGATCCCGTTTTTAGTAAAAATCTCTGGACCGTCATAGCCTACGATCTGGAGGCGGTGACGAATATAATGGTCTACCTCACTCGTCGTCTGAAAAGAGTAGAGATGGTGGTGAATCGCGATTCTTTCTTTGATTCGGCGCAAAGAGGATTTGTTCAATTTTGTTATCAACTCCGGTTGCCCCACGAGCACAATCTGCAGCAATTTTTCCTCATCCGTCTCCAAATTTGACAGATCGCACAAACCCTCTAGCGCCTCATCGCTGAGCTTTTGGGCTTCATCGATCAGCAGGGCGACAGTGCGACCTGTTCTGAGCTGATGAATTAGATAGCTATTTAGATCCTGAATCATTTCTAATCGGGTTTTTTCTTTGTTGTTGAGTCCCAGATTCTGCACCATCAACTCAGTCAAGCCATACGAAGTGAGGTGACTGTTGGAAACAAACACAAAGTGGACACGCGCGTCCATATGACGCATCAGTTTGCGCAACAGGATCGTCTTACCGGTTCCCACTTCTCCCGTGACCAGCATGAAACCTGTTTTGCTTTCAATTCCGTGAACGAGCGCTGCCAAGCCCTCGAGGTAGAGAGGGTGACTGAAAAAAAACCGCGGATCGGGCGTTACACTGAAGGGCGTTTCTCGAAACCCAAAATGACCCTCAAACATGGCTTTGTGTTCTTGCGACCTGGAAAATTCGATCATTGGATTGCCCTCCTTTTAAAGGCGGTCATTACCGGTCTTGATCTTGACGCACTTCACCCGTTTCCGTGCTCAACTGTTGGAGCACGATAAGAAGATCCTGCGCAATGAAAGTAGATTGTCGTGACGGAGATGGTGCGAGGAGAGAAACTCATAATTTTTTCATTTAACATTGTCAAGAAAAAAATCGCCCCAACAAAAAATATTTTCGCGATGAGCCCTGCGCATCTGTTTATAGTCCTGTGGATGGTGTGGATAAGAACGTGTTGTGGCTGCAAAACTGGACTTATCCACAGCTGTGGATAAGTCTTGCCGTCAGATCGGATTATTTTGTCTGGAAAATTCGATCAAGTCT